>Ga0315295_10001472_pt1 | contig 20210 bp, 24 predicted proteins | sample YL17G14_0_MG_FD_204453 | JGI IMG/M metagenome (GOLD analysis project Ga0315295, IMG submission 204453) | Sediment microbial communities from Yellowstone Lake, YNP, Wyoming, USA - YL17G14_0 | ecosystem: Environmental > Aquatic > Freshwater > Lake > Sediment | place: USA: Wyoming | collected...
CAGACCGTATGCGCGAACTTTCGTCGTGGTATTGGCCTTAGCCAAAGACACACCAACATGAAGAGGATTACGTGCATCGTACTTGCCGAGGTACGTTGTCATATCCGTCGCTGTTTCGATGTCGACGACGTACTGCAAGTCTTGACGAAGAGCCATGTACTGCACGTATACATTCGCGTGACTGATGCGCTTCGATACCTCAGCGCCAGCAACCGTAACCGGCGCAGAAAGATTTGCAGCAATTGTGATGGCTTTGGTTTCTGAATCCACGGTGACAGATGCTGCCGGGACTTCGTAATCGTTGAGCTGGCGCTCGATGCGCCAGAGGCGATTACCTGCGGTGCCACTGTTGGCTGCCGTAAAGTCTTCAGTTGTTCTCAGATAACATTCGTCAGTTAAGTTAGTGACACTCGTTGGTCCATAAAGAACGGTGCCGCTCGAATTTGTTATCGTGACCGTGGCATCCGCAGCAGCGCCAACCCAGTTAGTTGTGCCAGTCGACTCGACTTCAATCCGTTGCGCAATGGCGGAACCACTCTCAACGTATTTCTTTTTGACCGTGTAGGTACCATTACGAGGAGAGCCAGCTACATCACCCGTAATCGTAATGATGTCTCTAGCTTGTACACCAAGTGTGGTGAAGTTCGGCCCAGCAGCCGAGTAAAGAACGAACACGAGCTCTTTAACTGTCATAACGAAGTCAGAAGCCCCTGCGGTCTTTACGACGAGGGTATCACCAGCTTGCACACCACGCTCTTGCATCGTCAAGACAGAGGTGGCTTGTGTAGCTGGACGAAACAAGTTGTCATTCGCCCAATGTGTCGCCAGGTTATTCGTGTCACTCCCTGAGATGACCTCGCCCATGATGACGCGATAGTCGTCAAAGAAAATGGTGACGCTGGCATCCTCGAGTATCGCACCTGTATCGATATTCGGAGGAGTTGCAATAGCCAAAGCTGTCGTCGTAGCTATCGGATTATTAGCGTCAGCGGCGCTACCGTAGTATGACGACGCGGCACAATCCGTCTTGTCATCCAAGTAGTCGAGGATTTGTTTACAAGGACCAACCACGAGGACGTTCAAATCAGCAATGTCAGGCGAAACGGTGAACTCCCGGTACTCCTGATAAACAATCACATTGGGTCGAGTGAGGGCCATTTGCAGCTCCTTTATAGGTCACACATCGGTTCAAAAGAAGTGTACGTTTTTTCTAATCACGTAAACTTCGACGTAGCACTAACCGCTGGTAATACGTATCCGGCGTGACTCCATCTTTACGAATAGCTAATGCGATATCGCTTATCAGAGGGGCTATCGGCCTAACGGCCCAACGCATCTCGGTTACAACGGAGAAATTTATTTGAGTTTTCCAAACTTCTTTGTCTTCTTCGTCTGGTGTAGTTTTTCCTAGAATGGGCTCAGTCATATCGTGGAGACCAAAGTCATGTCGAAAAATGTCACGGGTAGCAAGAAGGAAAAACCAAACCGTGTCTCCTAGAATAGAAGACTCACCTGGATTCTCAGAGGAGCATGACACTATCATCTCTGTTTGTGCCATGCAGTAATATGCGGCTAATCCGCTAGGTAAATGGTTACCCGCCCTATTATCCACCACGACCTTTTGAGCAATCGTATTTCCGTGGTCCACGTAAATAGCTGGTCGGTAGTTATGAGTGCCTCGATGAATATTGAAAGCTGAATCTATGAGTATCTTTGTCCTAACGGCGTCAGGGTCCTCAGGAGGAGGACATTCTGCCGATGGACGTAGACTGTTATCCCATACCCAAGGCAATTCTTCACGTGTTTCAGGTTCTTCTTCGGAATAGGTATGCTCGTCAGGCATATCCATTGTTCCGCCCCCTAAAACGTTTCCACCAATGGAGTTGTAGCTAAACCGTTCACGTATGGCGAGCATGAACAACCCAACCAACGCTAACGGCGTTCCCGGCGCAACTCTCTTGGATTCGTCAACGGACCTAGGGAGATAGCTTCCATCGTAATTCTGGTTTGTTAGTATGATCGACATTTACGGGGTAACCCACCAGCATGGCTCACGCCATGGGTCGACATTTATTTCATATTCAATGGACCCAGGAGTCAACTCACTGACTACGAGCTCTTGGTGCACATCTGTGTCTTGGATGGTTGTCGGGAGAACACTCTTTACAAGAAACCGTTTTCCGCTGCGAAGAAATACAACAACATCATCAACGTCCATATGTGGAACATTAGCCATAATAATTTGGCGTTGACGGACATCTACTTGGCCCTCAGTACGCGTACTCACATTCGTCGCGTTGGACGATAACGTCGAGTAACCATACACAGGGTTCATATAGCCACCCGTAATCGTCGTCCCATAACATGTCGGACAAGAAACCCTTGTACTTTTATTTGATACGGAAACACATAGGGGGCAACGAACACCCCAAGTTTTCTTTTTCAGTATAGCGGTCTCAGTCCCTATTCTCTTAAGGGCTATTAAAGCATCTCGAATAAGTTTTCTAGAAATACCGGTTCGTCGATGGTCCAACCAAGGATCGAGGTGCTCGATAACCGTCGCCATCAAGATGGGAGGGTCTGGTGGCGTTGGAGGTATTGTAACAGGAGGCTCCGGTGCAGGTACGAGCGCCTCAATCTTGTAGTTCAAGGACACGTGCATGTTGATGAGCGTGCCTTGGGTATTATCTACGTTCGCTGCCCAACTTTCATCTACATAAAAATATTCGTTATCAATACTCGTGGCTAATGTTGTCCAAGGACCAGTAGTACTCTCTGATTTATAGATATTGAACAGATAATCAGGTGTTCCTTGAGGAACGTTTCGTAGTACCCACTGTACAAACACTCGCCGAGGCCAAATGGGATATACTCGAGTTACTTCAATCTTTAACTCGTTCGACGTCCTTATTGGAGGTCGTTGTACTCCTTGACGTTCGGACAGTGGGACTACGTTAGTACTTGTCATATGGTGTACCGGCCAATGTAGCGATACCCAGAAGAAATTTTACCGTACATGGCTTCCATATTCTGTTGCGTCTTTATGTTACGCGCATGGAAGTCGAACTCTTGCTGCAGACGGTCTGCCCATGCAGCATATTGCGCTTGTTTCTCATCAAGATTAACCGGCGCAATATTCCCATCTTGAGCACGAAGTTCGTTTCGGTTTTGTCTAAGACCTTCCGAGCGTAAAAGAATGGCACATACTCCACAGAGGAGCATGTACTCATTCAAGTACGTTGAGTCGTCAGTAGAGACAGGGGTTAAGGCATTATATTTTGCCGTGGCAAAACGAACAGCGCGTTGGATGTCATCGTCAGAAAATTCGACCCCATCTGGAAGAAGAATATTATGTTGTGGGGTATCACGCAAAAACCAACGAATATCTTCCGTGGAAAGTGGGAGACGATTTTCCTGTACGGTGACAGTCATAGTAACCTCTCAGGTTAAAGATGACGCAGCTGCTCTCGTGAGCACCAGAGTAATAGCTCCAGCAGCAGTTGTGGTGATTTTCACCTGTTGATACGGCATAACAATAACAGGATTGATGAGACACTTTCGTGTGAGATTACCACCCTCAGTTGTGAGAATAGTAACATCACGAGTTGCGTCTGATGCTGTCATGTCATGCAGCACAATCGTGTAAGTTTGAGCCGAGCCAATAGCTCCCCAAACTTCACGAATCAAAATGGGGTCTGTATCAGACAATTGAACGAGACCGCCATCCGTGAGGATTTCTTCCGTTGTCGGAGTTGCCGCAAGGGCATATCCCTGGAGTCCTCCATAGAAATATGTGGGGTAACAAAGTGTTGGAGTGGCCACCACAGTTTTAGTTGGAGCCACGCCTGTCATAGCGCCAACACTGCGCATACGAAGAGTTGTTGGAACAGGCCCTGTAGAGATAGTATTGATACTCATTGGTTCACCTTTGCGAGTGATTTTGTCTCATCACTTATCTTCGACACTTCATCTTTAGGGACGTTATCCCATGAACCATATTGCTTGGTAAGTTGTTTCTTTCTCTCTTGGTAATAAACATCTAAAGAAGGCTTATCTAACTTCTGTCCTTGAGACATGCTGGACACAGCAGATAGAATTCTAAATTCCATTTGTCCAAAACGAATGTCTAATTCTTTTTGCTGTTCGAGAGCATTCTCTAACGAAGCCTCTTTATGTGTTTGTATGTCTACACCCACATTCTTAACTTCAGAGGCTAGATCTTTCACAGCTTCACTCGTGTCTGACACTGTCGAAGTCAACGTGTAGTACTGCCAAAGCCAGCCTCCTATTACTACCAGTCCTCCTAAGGCACCTACCGCAACCGTATTACGAAAAAAGTTTCTCCAACTGTCGATTGCACGCTTCATATCTTCAAACTCCTCATGACGATTACACCCCTTTAAGCTCTCGACCTTGTCTTCTATTATGCGAAACTTTGTTGTGTTCGAAGCCTCTCGTTCCTCAAAAACAGCATGGTCTAATTTTCTCTCTTCAATCTTTTTAAGGTCTTCTCTGAGCCATTCACTTCTAGAGACATTTACGGGATTCTGTCCTGTATCAAGCATAGGTACATTTTTGTGTTTAAGACCATAAGGTGGCATTAAGGAGTCAATTACTTTTGGCTTATTCGTATCATCTGACATGCACACGTTACCTTTTATTTACGTCGTAATCTCAACAGTCGTAGGACCATACTCAGATATTTTTTCAAAATGAACTACATAGGTAGACGCTGCATCTAGGTCTATGGGCTCATTCCACCGGCCATTTGTGTCAGTATCTGTCTGCGCAACCCAGGTATCTACAATGCCTGCAGAGTAATTCGCTAAGGTAAAAATAGTTATAACAACGCCTTCAACTGGGTCACCGGCCTCGTCTAGGACACGAAGATCGTCGTCATCCGGATAATTATGATTTACCATCACGGCCATGAGAAACATCCTCTCTCACGAGATACGTTTAACTGCTGAAATAATAGGGTGGTTGCTTAAGGCAGGGTTAACGGCGGCCTCGACGAACGACCTTAGTGGTGTTCAACGGAGCCGGGAGCTCAACGGTATTTGCCGTCGCAAGTTCGGATGAATCAGGAACAGGAGTCTCTGGAGCGACAACGGGGTTTTCCATGAAGACTACTGGAGGTGTGGCCGGTGCTGGCTGCACGGGCTTCGGTGCTACGGAGATTTCTTGGCTCGTAATGATTACTTTCGTTCCAAGAACAACGCGCAAAGAAGGTTGGGCAACCACTGAAGGATGCACCTCTTTTTCTTCACCCGCTGCAAGAGTAAAAGGTAGACCACCGTCTTCTCTTATCGCGGTAAACACCAACGTACCTTGAGTAACGTTCTTGATTCTGACTTGAGACATTTGCGGCTCCTTAGAGGGAGAGAAGACCTGCCGGATAGAGGAGCGAGAGACAAAGTTACTACCCGACAGGCTTCTCAGCTTCTCAGCTTATCACGGGAAGATGATCTGCTGAATCGACAGCGAGTTGCCGATACCCAGACCAAGAGCCTCGTACGTCCAGAACATGATGACGTCCGCCTTCTGCTCGATGTACAGGGTAGCATCTTGCAGCAGGTAGAAGTTGCCGAGGAAGTTGTTCGGGCTCTGCGGAGCAAAAATGAAAGCATGGTTGATCGGATAAACCTGGGGTTTCACAGTCGTCACGACCGGGAGGCCCCACAGCTTCTGCGAAGACTCGATGCCTTCGTCAAAGTGCCGCTTGGCGATCTCATGACCCACAGATGTGGCCGGGAGGTCCAGGGCGTCAAGATACTTGGCCTTCGCCATGAGCATCTTGCCGACCGGGCGACGACGCTCGAGCAGGGCACGCATGCCCAGCTTGAAGGTGCCGCTCTGGAAAGCGCCGTTGGTCTGCTGAACGCTCGGGTTCGCAACGGTGATTGCCAGGATTGTCTCATAGAACTTGCGGTCTTCTTCATCGGCCATGTCCTTCACGGAGTTGTCCGACAGGATCTGACGGATGTCGCTCGTGTAGGTCATGAGCTCGAACTTCGACTTCGTGAACCGTTGGCTCTCGATTTTGCCGAACTTCACGGCATACCGTTTGCCACGGAACCACGTACGCTGACCGGTGCCTTGGAAGTTCACGAAAGTCGCCACCGAATCGGGCTCCTTGTCGATGATCTTCACCGGCTGATCGCTGTCGAGCGTGCGGTCGATCTGGTCTTCCGTGATGCCCTGCGGGACTATGATCTCGCGGACAGCCGCTTCTTGACGAAGCTTCTCGCGGATAAACGCGGAACCCTCGACCTGGGCTTCTTTGGACATCCCGTTTTCGATTTTGCGGATGAAGTTGCTATTGAGAAACTGCGCAGTGATGTGCGGGTTCTCAACTGGGTAACTGTTGCTCATCGTATTTCCTTTTTCCTTTTGAAAAGTTAGTTACCCGTTATCTTACGGGTGGCCCATCGAAATACCTTGCGGGATGATGACATCCAGCACGGCGTTGGTGCTATCCAGCCCGTTGGGACCCACAACTCCGTAGCAAGATTCGCCGGTTGTCGCGGCGCGGAATGAACCACCGGTAGCGTTGTCACAGGTGAGGATGTCACCGATGGTGTACGACGTCGCAACGTAGTAAGGGGCTTTGATGCGAACGCCGCCCTGGATGAACGTGCACTTGCCAGTGAGGCTACCGTCGTAGTCGGCATTACCGTCTACGGCGACAAACATCAGGCAAGGAGCGTTCGTAAGGGAGTCATCGTTATCAGCGACGATGGCTTTGCCACTGTGAGCTGAGTCCATAATGCAGATCATGCCCGCATAAATGGAACCCGCACGCGGTGTACCTTCGGAGTCCGGACCCAAAGCGCCGTAAACATCGAGGGTCAAGCCCAACGACGCCAGCGCCGCTGGGTGCGGGTCACAGGTGACGATGTCGAATTTCGAAGCGAGAAGAGTCATCTTGTTTTTCCTTTCAAACTACCTACCCGCCTTGGGGTCAGGACATTAGCCAAGTGGTGAACCGTTCATCAGCTCCACTGTTTAAGGTAGAAGCTGTCTTAACGGTATCGGTTACTGCAGGACCACCCAACGTATCTACGCGAGTAGACCCAGCAATTTTCTCAATTAGGCTCGCAACCTCCGGACCAGCAGACGCGAGTTTATGTAGAACAGAGGAATCAATGTTCTCGCCTAAGAAGGATGACAGCTTTTCTTGCAGACGTGCTGCATCCTTATCCTGGGCTTCTTTGACTCGATTCTCCTGCTCACGGCTGACCTCGTCGAAGTATGCCGCTGCCTTTTCAAGAACATCTGCTATGAGGTGCTTATCCATGTTTCAATCCTTTACTCTCCAACCGTCTCATTGGAAAGTATACGTTTGAGTTCGGAAAGTCCGCGAGCTGCAACTAAAATTTTTGCGATTTTTTCTGTCTTCGTTTTTTCAGAAGTCATTGCTCTGTTACGAAGATCAGCTGCAACTTTCCTTAGCTCGGCAGCAAGCTGCTTCGGATCTGTCATTGTTAACCCCTTCCGAAGCGGCTCGTGAAATCGAGCACGTCATCGAGAGTTACACGCTCATCATCCGAATTACGGAGCTCCTCGGCAAGTTTACGAAGGAGTCGACCGACATCGGTCATTGAGCTTTCAACGGCAGCGCGCTTCTCCATCGCGACCTTCTGTTGTTCAACAGAAGCTTGACGATGGATGTTCGCAACTAGCTCGTCAATGTTTGGTAGACTTGGCCTCATCTTTATCGTCCTTCTTCATTGGCTTCTCACAACACTTGAACTCTTCCGGCTTGTTTACGCCGTAAGAAGTGCTCAGTGAATTAGCCGCTTGCTTGAAGAGCATCTCGTATTCGGTTCGTGTATTAGCGTCAAAAAACATTGTCACACCTTTCTTGACGTTAACGAACGTTGTTTTGCGAGATGAGGACTTCGACTTCTTGAGCGCCTTTTAGGAATTCTTGAGCTGCGGCGTTGCGTACGTCTTCGAGCGCAGATGCTTGGCCTTCTTTGTACTGCTCAGCAGCGACCTTCTGCATCGTGTCAGCATAGCCTTGCTCTGCCGCGACTTTCTGCATCACATCGATGTAACCTTGTTCGGCGGCGACTTTGGTCATCGTATCGATGTAACCTTGCTCTGCAGCAGCCTGTTTTTGCATCTGCTGGTCCTCATTGGAAACGGTTTGTGGCTGTTGGACTTGAGCAATCTTCTGATTCTGAGAAGCCCAAGCTTCGCCAGCGGCGTCAGCAAATGCACGTCCACAATTGCGCGCATGGATGACATCAGCGGTCTTCTGATCTTCAGCAAGTCTTTGGGCTTCTTTGATGAGAGCTTCGACCGGGTCAGAAGGATTTGCTGAAGCAGTTTTTTCGTTTTGAACAGCCTGCTTCAGTGTGGCTTCAAGAGACTCTTTAGCAACTTCTGCAGCAGACTTAACTGCCGTTTGTGGGGTGGTATCACCGGCTGTCTTCTCCGAGTCGGAGGAGATAATACCTTGGAGCAATTGACCGTAATTCATGATTACCTCGTTGTGTGTTTCTGGTGCCAAACCAAATATTAGGTCAGCATTCCTTTTCCATCAAGGATGAGTTACCCCTCGACGATTAGTTGCCCAATCTTTTCAGCTATTTTATCTATATCTAATTTAGGGAGTACAACTGTGTCTGTTGTTTGTGGTAATAAATCTTCTAGTACGAATGAAAGTTTTGCTGTCCCATCAGCTAAATTCTTTAGCCAATTACGCGCGGTATCCGTTCCTTTAGCAATGCCTGACATAGTAGGCTCTAAAACTTGTTTGTTTATAGCTTTACCAGCAAGACTTTTGCCTAAGGAACTCAAACCTAAGGTACCTAAACCAGTAGCCAATAAAGGATGTTCATTTGTAAATTGGCCAGCACGGTCTAAAAGACGTCTTCCCATTGGAAGACCAGGATGTCCTACTGGTTCACCACGTGCTAAACGCGAATTGTACTCACTGCTCAGCAACGTCATAAGCCCTAACGTCCCAAACAGCGGAAGAGCCAAAGAAGATACTTTGGACATCTCTGTTAAAGTTGGAATAGGAATTCCTTGGTCCGTCTGGTAATGAGGTCCCATATCAGGGAGATGCGTTGCACCAGCAACAGCGAGTGTACCACCGACCACGGGCTTTAGAGCTCCAAGACCTCGGCGTGTGAGGGCAGAGCCCATCATCTTGTAAGCGCCTCCAAGAAGAGCAGCACCGCCAAGAGTTTTATAAACGTTACGCTTTGCAATTTCATCATGAGCACGAATAGCTGCGCCGCGTGTCGTAGCATATTGCTGTCCTGTCGCAGGGTCCGTCACAGAGAGTGGAGTAGAGAACGCACTCTCATCCCGGTATTTTTCTGGGACAATTTGACGCTTTAAATACTCACCCATACCGGCTGTCTTTGAAAAATAAGGCTGAAGAAGAGAAGCAATCTTCGAATCTACAGCTCCCTTGTGAACGTTAAAAACGTCTGAACCCTCGAGGTCATCGAGAATCTGTGGGTGCTCAGAGATGAGGTCCATGATTGGACCCTGCAACCCAACAGCCTTATCGACCCAAGATTCATCGATACCCTGGCCAGGATGCGACTTAAAGAACACCAGCTTTGTGAACTCCGGCGTCTTCAGCATCATCCCGCCAGAGAACGCTGTGGACAGTGTTTTGTTCAGTGGAAATTGGGAGAGCTGTTGTAACGTATTGTCGTCAATCGTTGGGATGTTCTTGCTGCCCTCGAGGACCGTTGGGCGCATATTTTGAATGTTTCGTAGTTCCGTGGGGTCAACGTTTTCAGTCTTTGCGTCCAAAGGAACGCCTTGTATGACTTTGTCGATAACAGCTATCTTGTGCGCTGCGAGCTTACGTTCGTCCATAAGGTCAAGATATTCACCGGCTTCTGCACCTGAGATTACATAGGGCTGTTCGTAAGCAACTTTTTTCATCATGTATGCCGTTGGGTCTGCTGGCCTAACCACCCAAGAGATGTCAAAAAACTTTGGACTTGGGTTGAGAGCAGCGACCTTTACGCCGTTAATAACATCGCGCATCTGGAAGCGGAGATGGTCGCAGTACTGAGCTCGGGTGGGGGCACGGTTTCCACACCAACTGCACACGTCCCAACTTACGCGAGTTCCCATACTTACAGCAGGAAATTCCCCTGCGGCAATACGTGAAGCTACATTAGGTGCCTTTGCGTCATCTAAGTCTATAAGGAGTTCAACACGGTGCATTGTGTCGTTCCAAAAAGACTTAACAACTCTTCCGACAGCCTTTTCTGGCTGTTTATTTTGATGATGCAAAAAATTATTACCTAACGATTCAAACGTATGATGCCAGTTCGAAAGCGTCTCAGCTTGGCTAATCCATGGAGGGTTCTCAAAAGGTTTATAAGGGGCATTTGGAAATCCATCTCCATTTCGGTTTTCGCCGTAATGTTCCCAGTCACTCACAGCAAGGACGTACACAAAGCTGTGACCCGGAACAGGTTGAATCGTCTTGAAGTACTCGGTACCTACGCTGGCGTGCTTCGTAATGCTCTCGTAACAAGCCTTGTTATTGGCCCAGAGCATTACGGGCTGTACAGTAGCTTCTCCAGTAGGGAAGTACTCATCGAGATGGATGATTTTGCGCATAAGAACCTCAGAGAACCCCGCGAAGAATCTCCATGAAAACTTCACGCCCATAAGCACGCATGGAAGCCAGCTTCATTCGTGCTGCGTCATTCAAGCCGTCTTGAACAACAGCACGAGAGAGGGCCTCATCAACCGTCAACGCGCTAGCAACCTTAAGCTGCTGGAGATTATTAAGGTATGCGTTGTGCTGCACATTCGCCATCTTATTGATGAACGCTGTGATTTCTTTCGCGGTCTTATATCCATGTGAAGCTGCTTCCGTCTTAATGGAATCAGTAACCACGTGAGAAATCTTTACGTTCTCGCTTTGACCAATGGCACATGTCTCATCCGAAGCAGTCTTCATAGAAGCCTCTTCATAGAGACCATGGCTCTTGACCGCATTCGAAATCTCGTGAGCAAAAAGTTCGAGGTTCATATCTCAACCTTTCAGCATTTTGAGAGCCGTCAAACCATCATTAATAATCCCAAAACTCAAACGGCTTTCGGCCATTCTAGTTCCAATATGCTCAGCCAGTTTAATGAAGCTGAAATCCGTAATGCCTGCTTTCTTTTCCAGAAGCTTATGCGTCTGGTTATTAAGGTACGCAAGCTTTACCTCTTCAGGAACAACAGCATCGAGTTCTTCATACGTCATGGTTTCCACCTTTCAGAAAATGGGACGAGCAGAACTACGAGCTTCCATAAAGGCGCGCTCAGCTTCTGCGAGATGTTTCATAGTTACATAACTGATTGTTCCGCCTGTCTGTGATGCCTCTCGCAAAAAAGACATCGTGACATTTGGATCTTCAGCAACATGAGGAGCAGTGCGCACCATCGTGGTGTAAGCGTTGTCGAGGACACCAGGATGCATCGAATCGTATGTCTTGAGCATGGGGTCGCTGTTAATAATGCGCTTAACAAGCATCTTCTGCTGGGCACTGAGCCCTGTTTGTCCCATACGCATAGCGTTACCAGCAGCGCTGACAAGAGCACGTATGATATCGATACCGGCTTGGCCAACTGCTTTACCAACACCTTGACCAAGGCCACCAATCATTTGGCCGCCAAAAGTATATTGGTCATAAGCCTCTTTAATTAGTGTGGCAGCTTTCTTTTCCAAGTACTCTTTGCGCTTTGCTACTGTCTCTAGTTCTGCAAACACGTACTTACCTCCAGGGTCACCGGTATAATTTTTCATGATTTCTTCTTCGAGCTTATCTCCAGGACCAGGAATCGTAGCAGCAGATGCTGCTGTTCCAGCAATACCCATTGTGGCAATAGGATGCTTACCTGGAAACGTCAGAAGTGTTTTACCTATGCCCATCAGCCAAGCTCCGTCATTTTGTCAGCGAGCCATTTTGACGCTGTATAATAGCTCTCACGTTTTCGTCGTGCCTCCGAAGCCTGTTTAACAAAGCATAAAATTTGAACACCTTCCGAAGTCGAAGAAAACTGACTGACATTTCGCTCCATGGCTTCCGCGAGTTTAGTCGTGGAGAGTTTGGAGTCACAATAGGTACCGCCTTGCAACACGTTAAGAGCTTTCACTTCGGGAATCGTATCCACACCCAGCTCAGAAACAATGCTCGTAAAATGCGCGTATTTTTCTTCATTAAACTTTGGTGTTCCAAAAGCAACGCGCATTGTTTGGGCTGCTTTCTCGAGAGCACTGCCCCACTCATGGAGTAGACGCCGGGATTCTTCGTCAATAGCCTCTTGAGCTCGTTTGACGTTGAATTTCGCCATCGCCTTTTTGTCGACCAATGGAGCTTCAGGCGTTAATGTCGGTGAATCTACTTTTTTACCGAGAACAACTTCCTCTTCTGCGTTCGTATCCGGCTCAGCGGATTCATTTTCTTCGCTAGGTAAATCAGCAGGAGTCTCATCTTCTGCTGTTTTTACTGTCATGGGTCCGTACCAATCCATAGCACGGTCATACGAAGAAGCTTTTACTGAATGTTGTTCTTTGACTGCCGCTTGTTTAACATTCGAATAAATATTGTTAATGACCAAATCAGGGTCACCAACTTCGAATTCGATCATTCTATCTTCTGCTCCAGCACGTTTGGTAAAGAGCTCTTGAAATGCCGCGACGTTAGCTAATCTGACGAGCGTGTTAATGCCCTCAGGGTTGAGCTGATTGTCTGTGGCTACTTTGGTCGCTAAATCGTTGATACGCGAGGTACCACCACTTTCAGCAAACTGACGACCAATTTCAACAGCAGCATTATCAAAATCAGCCCTTGTCCACATGCTTTCCTCTCAGTGCATAATTTCTTCCGGAAGAAGTTTTAACTCTTCTGGAGTATGCGTCAGTTGGTGCTGTTTAATGGCAACCACAGCGTCGTCAATGTTATCATCAATCTCTTCCATACGCAGCTTCTCATGCGCAGCAAGAAGTTTGGTCACACTATCAAACCAACGCTGAGCTTGTCTGGAAGCCTCAGATGTTAATGAATTTCCACGTGCAACCATACCGATAGTGTACGCGGTATTAATCATTTTTCTAGAAACTCCGCGTACGTCAATGTTCAATTCTTCATGACCAAGAAGGAAGCGGTCTTGGAGCACAATTGGACCACCAGTAAGACCTGTGTCAACGAGCCACTTACCTTCTTCTGTCGCAACGTTGTTTTGGTATTCCCGTGCGTACAAGATATGGTCCAATTTACTTCGCATCTCATCTTTCTCAAACATGAGCTTTGCGAAGCTGATTAGAACTTCAATGGGAATCTCCAAACATTTAGCGGTCTCTTCAAACGAAGCTCTGCTCAGTAAGAATGCCATGATGCAATCACGGTGATAGTCACTGTTACAAAGTTCGTATGTGTAAAAGATTGTATCGTCTGACTCCTTGCCAGTTACCACTTGATATACGCGGTAAAGCCAAGGGTCACTACATAGACTATCTCCATTTTTGGCCTTAAGGGCATTCTGGAGACGTTTCCAACGTCTATCTGGTACGCAATATCTCATTAGTGTTGGTTCATCATTGCCTGGTTAGGCATCTGAGCTGGGTTAACCGCGTTACGGTTAATCTTAATAACGAGTTCTCCCATACCTTTGAATACTGTGCGCAAACGATCTTCAAGCGTCGTATACTCGAGGTCACCGATGGCGGACTTAACATCGGATTCTTGCATCCACAGGGTTAAAAGAATTCTTCCGAGATTATCGACTGCCTTCTCCAAGTTCGGAACATAGGTTGCAATGATATCATGCAGCACAGGAGACGCAGCGAGCATAGACATTGCTGCCATATCAAAGACGCCAGCATTCCCAAGGTCACCAGCAGCGTCAGCCATCTGAGGATTTATCTGCTGTGCCACCATCTCCGGATTAAGATTCCCTTCTTGCATAACAGGCATCGGAGGAGGCTCTTCTTCCGGTGGAGGTTCCGGTGCCAGCATCCGTGCAGCAACAGCAGGAGACGCTTCTGCGCCAGCGGGAATCACACCTCCGGTCGCTTGAGTAATCTGCTGAGACCTCGATTGGATCTGTTGCAGTACCTGCACGAGTCTATTATTTTGCTCCGACTCTTGCTGGAGCGCCTGCTGCTGTTGCTGCATCTGGTCCTGCAGCTGCTGCATACGCAGTTGATTCTCTTGGGTTAACTTGTCTACGACTTCGGCGATAGCGAGGTCAGTCGGAGACATTGGAGAAACCGGAGGAGGAGCCATACCCATCATCATCGATGGGTCACCACCCATCATCGACGGGTCCATCGACATGCCACCGCCACCTTCAGGCGCCATTTGGGGTTGACCACCCTGAGCGGGTCCTTGACCTTGCATAGGACCTTCTTGTCCCGGCTGAGCCAGTTTGGCAATACTGGATAAGGAGGCAAGCTTGGTTGTAGGAATGGCATATATGAATGAATGGGGACCTTTTTCAAGTTCAAGCAAAATACCAGCAGCATCTTGTACGGAGACACCATAATCCGTAGCTATCTTCTCGATAGCTTTTGTGAAATGGAAAGCTTTATGGTTTTGGCCGATCCAATATTCTTCGACTCCAGCTTTCTTAACGTTGACAGATGTCGCGTCCGAATCTTGGAGCTTTTCATCCATCCAATGAGAGATGAGCTTGGGGTCAGAGATGATGCTATGACGCCCAATCGAATTACGAATAGCGTACTTTTGGTCTTCAGATACGCCAGTACGAGACGCAACCCATTTCGCTCCAGGAGGAATCATGACAACGTCTTGCGTGACGTTTATCTTGTCTCTGCTGGTATTATTGTCTATTACGTAACTGACGCCGCCAGGATAACCGGCAGTCAGCTTTTTGATTCCCTTAGTATCCGTTATGGAATGAACCCAAAACGGCGTAGTAGCCTGGACTTCACCATTGCTCAGTTTATTCAAGAAGAAGCCATAGTCATGGACAGAAGGAGTCGCACTGCGTGCTTTTCCGTGGACGAGAGTCTTAATCCATTTGTAATTAGTTAGTTCAGAGCTCTCTTCAGGGACATGCTCTCCAACAACACGGTTAGTGGTCCACACTTCTTTACCGTCCTTATTAATAACGAGGTAAGTGGTTCCACCTTTATGTTGGTTATTAGTGTCTCCATAGAATGAGTAGTAATCATTATTACTCATCGTAAAAGAGCCACCATTATCTTTTGGATTTGGCACAACATAGTAGATTTCAGGAGGAGCATCCATGAAATACAACCGGTAAAAACCAGCCGTACTTCCAGGCTCACTCAAGCGAACATTGTGCTCAATCTTTACTGCTACTTTTTCAATGCTCTGTCTGGTGTCAGAGATAGCAAGTCCTTTTCGAAGGATATTGCTATAAGCCGCTGCAGCAGTCTTTCCAAAAGCTTCCTTGAGTTCTTCAGACGACGCGTTGTTGGTGAAGACACGAACCTTACCACCAGTACGCAGAGCAGCAGTCTTCTCTTGAAGTTTTTCTTGCACGTTGACACGGGAATACCCTTGCTGAAAAGCTTTGAGTACGGAGCTCGACCCGTGAAAATGAGCCATCTTTTGTAAGAGGTTTGGATAACGCTCAAACGCGATCTTTACGCCGTTAAGTACAGAACGAGGAGCAGCTTCTCCAATGAAATCTAAGAAACGTGGATGAATTTCAAAGTTATTGTTCTCGGCTTCCTTAAAGAGTGCTTTAGCTTGAAAATCCAATTCACTCTGGTCAGCAGCAAGACCAACACGTCCTGATGCTGTAAAGGGCGGCATAACGACGTTACGGATATCAATGTCACGTGGGACACCCGATGGGATATCGCTTGGTTGCCCCATCTCTTCGAGCGACATCTTGGACACTTCCTCGAGCCACTCTTTACTCATTGGAAGGAAGATGTTGAGGTCTTTGAAATAGAAGATATCCATCGGCTTGAGTTGGCTGTCACTCATGATTACCGGGATATAAATTGGTTTGTTATCCTGCATGAAAATGAACGCGCCAATTCCCTTACCCTTTTGCGCATCTACTTCTAGAAGCTTAAAAGTCACGATTTGTTGCGCTAAATCTGGGAACTTAGCGAACATAACGTTATACGCCATGCTCGAAAATTTTTGCTTGAACAACTCCTCGGCTTGTTCGGCAGAAGGAAGCTGACCATAGGCTTGAACATCTGGGGACATTGGCGTCGGCATTTTGTATGTACCTATTCGGTTAAACGGGTTTCCGTTTTTACATGACCATTTGAATTATAGGGAAAGAATCAGGGAAAGAAAGGCGGTAATGTCACTGAGCTGCTTGCTGGCGCTGAAGAGCGTTCACGAGGATGTTCGTCGCGATGTCGAGCTCCTCATTTTGCGCCGCTTGCTTCTGCTGCTCAGCCAGGGTGTTAAGAATTTGGCGACCCTCTGGGGTAGAGAGGAGTTGGGCTGCCGTCTTCTTTACATCTGACTGGAGCTCATTACTCACCGGGGGCTGAGGGGCAGCCGGATGCTTCTTCAACGGAACTGGCACATGCGGAGTGGTAGAATGAGTCGTGCCTTGCGGCACAACCATGTTCTTGCCCATGTGCGCGTTCGTGCTGAGATCTTGACGCCCACCGCTCTGCGGCAACGTGCCGTCCGTGGAGAGCTTCGCCAGCAGCGAAGAAATCTTCACGTCAGCGAGTGTTGTCGGAGCAGGACTCTCCTGCGTACCCGGCTGATTCGGACGCACGCTCTGCGAACCCACGGCACCCGCGCTCGTGTCGAGCGAGGTCGAACCCTTCGGCCCAACAACAGCCGAAGACGGATTCTTCTGCGCATCGGTCTCACCCTCAGAAGTCACCTGGGGATGTTCCGCTGGTCCAGAACCCGGATTGTTTGTTCCGGACTCGAGTGCCGCCTTCTCGATGCAGCGGTCGGCATGCGCGTACGCAAGCTTCACGATGTCGAGGTTAGCGTCAGCAGCGACTTTGTTGAGATCGAGGTCACGAGCGCTACCGGTCTTCGCTGCGATTTCCTGAGCGACTTCCACAAGTTTCTGAAGGATGGGAGCAACCTCCGCAGCCGTCATGCCCGTGTGATCCGTCATCTCAGGAGCTTCCTCTTCAGGAATTTCATCTGCAACAGCGTCCGCAACCTCATTGGCGAATTTCGCGGACGGGTAAGCGATCAACCCGTTGCGAATCAGGCCAAAGTTAAGGCCCCGAACATGTGCTCTTTTTAGAAGTCCCATTTTTATATTCTCCTTATCTTTCGGTCACTCGCTCAGACCACCATAGAGACCGCCGCCGAGACCGCCGAGAGCAGCACCAACGGGAGCACCAAGCTGAGCGCCCATCATAGCTTCTTGACCGTACGCTTGGCTGGGACGCATAGCCCCGATAGCTGCTTGCTCAGCCGGTTGATACGGCATTTTGCCTAAAAGTTTTTGTAGGAGAGTCGTGTTGTACTTGGCATTGTTTTCAGCCGAACCGAACGGAATCATGCCCTTCGCTGCTACTTCAGTTGCGTCAGGAACGATCTTACCCGTACCGCGCATAGCCGCTTCGGACAAACTTGGACCACCAAGACGGCGGGACAGAGCCGCGCCACCAGCACCAAGAGCCGCACCACCAAGAGCGCCAGCGCCGATACCAGCGCCGGTACCAAGCAGAGCGCGCAGTGCCGGGTGCATACCCTCTTCGTCCTCAGCAAGCTTCACACCTGCGTTCTGAGCGGTGTTCACGTCGTAGCCGAGCTCATGAAGAGCAACAGCCGCGCCATACGCGTAAGCTTGCTTAATCATCGCGACCTTGTCCATCTTGTTTCCTCCGTAAAAGGTTTGAGCTCTTGCTACGAACCTTTGCGTTTTTACCGTATCCACTCTCACAAGTGTACGGTAGATTTTTATTACTGATGTTGCTGCGTGTACTGGTTATACGGGTTTTGTGGGTCCGTATCAAAAGTACCTGTTAGCTTTTGTCCTATGTTCACAGCGCCACGACCAATTCTATCTGCAATTGGCATTGCAAGCGCGCCACCAATCATACCAAGAGGACCGTATAAAGCATTACCCGCAAAAGTACTTGCGGCTAAACCACCGAGTTGTTGTGCTTTATCTGGGTCATTACTTTTAAGGATATTATATCCCATATAAGCAGGAAGACCATACAGAAGAGCTTTATGCCATAGTTTAGGAGCCTTTAAACCTTCAGCAAAAAGACCTTCAGATTTGAAAGCTTTTCCAGAACCAATCTCTTTTACAGCTTTAATCGGTTGTCCCCAGAGATTTCGTCCGACACCTTTCCAGAATCCAATAGGGGGTTCTTCCCCTACTGTCTTAGCGACACCTGCAGCAGCACGCCCTAAACCACCAGGAGAGACTACATTCTTTGCGGCGTTACTGACTACATGGGGCATGACTAAGGCTAATTTCTCCAACCCTAAAATAGAAAAGACATCAGCCCGTCCTGTTTCAAATGGCGTCATCAGTACTTACCCTTTTCACCTTGTCCAAACTCTGCCCCAAAAACATAGGCCGGAACAGGATGAGCGCCGTGAATATCTGAGACTTCTCCAAAGTGAGCAGCTTGCTGTAACGTTGCTTTCAAATTTCTATGAGCAAGCCGTGCCATCCAATCCGGATAGAATAACGGCGCTCGCGTCGCTGGCTTCATAACAAACTCAACTTCTGGAGCTCTAGGAGCAATGAACACATCTTTAACGCCATTCTTTTTTAAGAAATCCATTACTGAAGGTGTTACACGTGTCCCAGAAGAAAAATGAAAATATTCTTTCCCTAAAACCTCACCTTCTGCGTCAGGTAACTTCACATTTTTCACATCTTTAGCTAACACAGATTTTAAATTATTATAGTTTACGATATCTCCACGTATAAAGTTATTATGAGGGTCATTGAGTATTTTTACTTGATTTAGCTCACCGAGAGCTAACAGCTCAAAATGTCTTTGGTCAAGGCTAATTCCTTGAGAGGCATACAAATCTTTGAGGGTATTTACGAGGTAAACACGCCCTGCCCCAAGACCTTTGAATTTCACAACTTCATCTGGCTTAGGGATACCCGTGCTGAGGGCATCGCCCTTTTCTACGAAATCCCCAACTTTGAACTTCACACTGAGATTCGGAGTTACATAATGTTCCTTGTCTCCAACAGTAACCAAATGTCCACCTTGTGGTGCCTTAGAAATCTTTGTCACGTTACCGTCTAGAGTCGCAAGAGTAGCCTTATGTAAAAATAGATTTGGAGATTCAATTGCCTGACGGAACCCTTCAACCCCTTGCAATTGAAGACGGTCATCTTTTGCAGACTTCACACCGTGCCTTGTACTCAAAGAGAGCTGTGTGAGAGGCTCTGCCATGGCTTGTGCGGAACGGACACCCACATTGGTTCCAATGTCATGGTGGTGTCCTTTCTCATTTAAACCTTGACATTTCTGACAAACACCATCTCCAGCTTCACATGTGAGAGGAGAACGCACCGTAATCTGCATCGCCCCAACGGCCCTAGCAATGCTCGGCTGGTTAATGGGCGTAATCAGCGTATTGGGTTTAAAGGCTCCAGCAGGTCTCGCCAAATAACGGTCTATAACATTGGGGTCCGTAGCAGTCATGAGGATACCGTTTTTGGTACCGCAATCAGACTCCGTGACCAAGAGATTACTCATGTTGCTGACGAGAATCTTCGAAAGCTCCCCTGGTTCGGATACAGAAGTCTGAGACTTGATGGTGTCAAGAACAGCTTCACTCCCTGCTACCCAGTTATCAGCGGCAGTCATCCCTTCAGAATAAGAGCGCTTGATAAGCCAGGGCTCCACTTGGCCTCGGCCACTACGAGCATATACAGGAGAGGAAACAATCTTCATGTACTGAAGAGGATTACCGCGTGCTCCTGACGCAACTTGCAAGGTCATGGACCCAGGATGCTTAGTCACATCCTCTTTGAATTTCGGATGAAACGCTTCTAGTACGGCACGTTTTTGGTCATCTGTCTTTGCTTGATGAAATTGCTTCTCAGCATCTTTCATCATCTTATCCCGCAGCTCATAATGAGGAGTTATATCATCTAAGCCAACGGAGAGACCTTCAGATGTCGCGAGCTGGTCTCCAAGACGCTTAACGTCACCAACAATACGAGCATAAGTATGTGGGTCCGTTCTAGACAAGCGAGTCATGGTACTCCCCATGACTTTCTTTGTAATGGGACCTGTG
>Ga0315295_10001473_pt1 | contig 20192 bp, 14 predicted proteins | sample YL17G14_0_MG_FD_204453 | JGI IMG/M metagenome (GOLD analysis project Ga0315295, IMG submission 204453) | Sediment microbial communities from Yellowstone Lake, YNP, Wyoming, USA - YL17G14_0 | ecosystem: Environmental > Aquatic > Freshwater > Lake > Sediment | place: USA: Wyoming | collected...
AATCACCTGGTATCGCCCCGATGGCAAGTATTCCATGGATGTGATCTCGGATCACTTTGCCAATCTCTTTCTGGATGGCTTGCGAGCATGATGACCATGGAATTCCATCCCTCGAAGACTCCCTTCTTTTTCAAGGCTTTCGAGACCTCAGGTGGGGCACGAATTTTTCGCTTCCCGTTGAATGTCTTTCCTGATTTCTGGGCTTATGCCTACCTGGTGCTGGTGGATGATTTGATAGTCCTCATCGACACAGGTTCCGGATTCGGTGATTCAAATACCCACCTGGAAGCCGGCTTCCACCAGGTCGGAAGCGCCTTGGGGCGTAATATCCGTCTTGAAGATCTCACGCATATACTGATCACTCATGGTCACATCGACCATTTTGGCGGACTGGTATTTCTGCGGGAACAAACGAAAGCCCTGGTCGGCGTCCACGAGCTCGATCTTGGCATCCTCACCAACTATGAACAGCGACTTGCCATTGCGGAGAAGAGGCTGCGCACCTACCTGGTGGAGGCAGGTGTAAAAGGGGATAAGGTCGAGGACTTCATTAACCTGTACCGAGTCAACAAAGCCCTATTCCATTCCCTGGATGTTGATTTCACATACGAAGCCAGCAACATGCGCCTGGAGCCTTTTGAGATGTTGCACGTGCCCGGGCATTGTGCCGGGCATGTCGTCATCCGCTTGCACGACATACTCTTCAGTGGTGACCAGGTCCTTTCCAGGATCACGCCTCACCAGTCCCCGGAATCTCTGACTTTATCCACCGGATTGGGGCACTACCTTGACTCGCTTAATCTCCTCGAGAAGTGGGCCGGGGAGCCCAGCCTTACCCTGGCAGGTCACGATGATCCGATACCGGTATTATCTGCCCGGCTGGCAGAGATACGAAGCGCCCATGCCGCCCGCCTGGACAGGACTTTACAATTCCTCACCGACGCGCACACCATTCTGGAGGTTTCAAAGGAATTATTCGGGCGTGTGACCGGTTACAACTCCCTCCTGGCGATCGAGGAAGCCGGCGCCCATGTAGAGTACCTGCATCAACGCGGCCTGCTCAGGATTGACAATATGGTTGATATTGAAACCAACAAGGAACCTCTGATTACCTTCTACAAAGGTGTTGACCAGTGGAAACCCAAGGAACACACACTTTCATGAAAGACCAGGAGACTGATAAGAAATAAGGAAGAATCACACACTTGAGATTTACAGTTGGAAACAACGGGAAATTGTCCTTCCAGATGAGATCCATAGACCACTACCCAAGGAGGAGCCATGTATTCTTTTGAACCATCAGATGAACAGAAAATGTTGGTGGAGGCTGTCAGCCGATACGCGACCAGCGATTTGCGGAAGGCAGCCCACGATGCGGAGGAGGCGAAGGAACTTCCGCCCAAATTGATCAGCAAGGGTTGGGAACTGGGAGTCCTTCAGGCATCCATCCCGGAAGCCTATGGAGGATTTGGCGAGCGTTCCGCCGTTACCGGTGTGCTGGCAGCCGAGGAAATGGCATACGGCGACCTGGCCGGGGCGCTGGCGGTTGGTTCGCCAAACCTGTTCGCCCTGCCAATCCTGCTGGCCGGAAGCGATGAGCAGAAGAAGAAATTCCTGCCGGCGGTCATCGAAGCAGATTGGAAACCGTACACCGCGGCCCTGATCGAACCGACCTTCGATTTTGATCCCAACGATCTGAAAACGACCGCCACGCTGGAAGGCAGCGAATACGTACTCTCGGGAGAAAAGACCCTCGTTCCCTTCGCCGATAAGGCTGAAGCGATGATCGTCTATGCAAGGCTGAAAAAAGCCACCCGGGCATTCATCGTTCTCAAAGGCGCTCCTGGTTTGAAGATATCAGCCGATCGCGAGAAATTGATGGGTTTGAATGCCCTGCCTTTCTTTAAGGTCTCCCTTGATGGGGTAAAGATCGCCAAGGCAGATCTCCTGCCAGGGGAGCTGGAACCGGTGCTGGATGCCAGCCGAGTAGCGGTGGCAGCGATGGCAGTGGGGGTGGCAAAAGCGGCATTAGCCTACTCGCGGGATTATGCCAAGGATCGCGATGTTTTTGGAGTGAAAGTGGCCCAAAAGCAGGCGATCGCCTTCATGCTGGCTGAAATGGCTACTGAAATTGAAGCCATCCGCCTGCTTGTATGGGAGGCAGCCTGGGCAATTGATAACAAGAAGGACGATGCCGGTCAGCGCGCCTACCTGGCAATAACCGGTGCCAGTGACTTGGCGATGATGGTCACCGACCGGGCGGTGCAGATCCTGGGCGGGCATGGTTACATCCGTGAACACCCGGTGGAGCTGTGGATGCGCAATGGGCGCGGTTTCGCCACTTTCACCGGCCTGGCGATGGTATAGCCGGAAGGAGGAATAACGATGATCGACTTTGAAATTCCCGAAAAGATCGCTGGAACACGCTTGGTCGTGGAGACAGTTGCAGTTAACATGATGCGCCCGGTCTCACGGTATTTTGATGAGCACGAGCACGAGATCCCCTGGGATTACATCAATTTCATGCAAACTGCCACGCGGGCCATGGGTGGCAGTTCGATGGCGCCCGGCGAAGGCAAGAAGGAAGGTCCGCGATTCGGTTTCCAGCGCCTGGCTGTGATGGTGGAGATGCTTTCCTGGGGTGATGCCGGGATTTACCTGTGCACTCCCGGCGGCATGCTGGGTTCTGCTGCAGTCTCAGCCACCGGCACACCGGAACAAAAAGAGCGTTTCCTTAAGCGCTTCCGCGGAGAGACACCCGTCTTTGATGCCATGTGCATGACCGAACCGCAATGCGGCTCAGATACTTCTGCCATCCGCGCCACTGCCGTGCTCGATAAGGAAAAGAACGAGTGGGTGATCAACGGAGAGAAGATTTTTGTCACCTCCGGGCACAAGGCCATGCTCGACTCCGAAGGCTTCATTGTTGTCTGGGCGACGATCGATCCTTCCGCCGGTCGCGCAGGTATGCGCCCCCTGGTGGTGGAAGCCAAGACCCCCGGCTGCCAGGTGACAAAAATGGAGCACAAACTCGGCATCCGCGCCAGTGACACGGTTTCCATTGTCCTGCAGGATTGCCGGGTGCCGTTCGAGAACCTGCTTGGCAGCCCTGAAGTGGTCACGGATAAAGCCACCACCGGGTTCAAGGGGGCGATGGCAACCTTTGATGCCACCCGCCCGATCGTGGCTGCGCAGGCGATCGGCCTGGCGCGCGCCACACTGGAATTGCTCAAGGAGATGCTGGCTGAGCGGGGAGTCACCATCCGCTATGGGCTGCCGCGCCAGAAGCTTACTTCCATTGAGAAGGATGTCATTGAAATGGAGATCCTGTTGCGCTCCGCCTGGTGGCTGGTGCTCAAGGCGGTATGGATGATGGATAATGGCAAACCGAATTCCCTTGAATCGTCGATGTCCAAGGTGCGCGCGGGTGACGTGGTCAACCGCATCACCCAGAAGGCTGTGGAGATCATGGGACCGCTTGGCTACAGCCGCGAGTACCTGCTGGAGAAATGGTTTCGGGATGCTAAGATCAGCGATATTTACGAGGGCACCGGTCAGATCAATCGCCTGGTGGTGGCCCGCCAGATCCTGGGCTACCGTTCAAGCGAATTGAGATAGACCATCCATTCTCCCTGCCCCTGACATCTTTGTGCGGGAGACTGCGCAGGGTGCACGGGTAGGGAGTGAAAAGTGAGGAGGAAATATGAACTATAAGATTCATTCTGCTGTGGTTGTGGGTGCCGGAACGATGGGTGCGGCCCTCGCGGCCCACCTGGCAAATGTTGGTGTGCCGGTAACCCTGCTGGATATCGTTCCAAACAAACTTAAACCCGAGGAAGAAGCGGCGAAATTAACCTTGAAGGAAAAGGCGGTTCGCAACCGGATCGTTAACGAGGGCTGGGACCGCTGCCTCAAGGCCCGCCCTGCCAACCTGATGGCTCCTGATCTCGCCACGCTTGTGAAACTGGGCAACCTCGAAGATGATTTCGATGCCATCGCCCGGGCTGACTGGATCGTGGAAGCGATCGTGGAGAACCTGAAGATCAAGCAGGACTTGATGATACGCATCGATGCTGTCCGAAAACCCGAAGCGATCATCACCACCAACACCTCCGGTATTCCGATCAAGGATATCTCCGCCGGTCGCTCGAAAGGCTTCAAGCAGCATTTCCTTGGCACGCACTTCTTTAATCCCCCCCGTTACCTGAAACTCCTGGAGATCATCCCCACCGCTGATACCCTTCCAGCTGTGGTGAAGTTCTTCACCTGGTTCGGTGAGTTCCGCATGGGAAAAGGTATCGTGCTGTGCAAGGACACACCCAATTTCATCGGAAACCGGGTAGCCTTCGGGACGGGCGCGTTCGCCTTGAATTACATTCTCGAAAACGGTTACACCGTGGATGAAGTGGATGCCCTCACCGGTCCCCTGATGGGTCACCCAAAGACAGCCACCTTCCGCCTGATCGACCTGGTGGGTGTGGATGTCTGGGAGCATGTCGGCGTAAACCTTAAGGACGCCATCCCGCATGACAAGTACGCCATGCCGTCCCTGACCGCTGAAAAACCGAACAAACTAGTCCGCACCATGGTCGAGCGCAACTGGCTGGGCAATAAAACAAAAGTGGGCTTTTATAAGGAAGTCCGCACCGATGACGGCAAGAAAGAGTTCTGGTCGCTGGACCTGAAAACGCTTGAGCATGGTGCCCCTTCGAAGCCGCGCTTTGACTCAGTCAGCAAGGCCAGGGACATCGAAACCCTGGGTGAGCGTTTGAAAACCATTCTGGCAGAATCTGACCGGGCTGCAGAGTTGATACGCGCCCTTACCTATCAAGGGTTCCAGTATGCCTCGGTCATCATCCCCGAAGTGGCTGACTCAGCCAAGCCGATTGATGACGCCGTGCGCTGGGGCTTCATGCACGAGGCCGGACCTTTCGAGATCTGGGATATGCTGGGGGTGAAGGATACTGCTGCCCGGATGAAAGCTGCTGGCTTTGCCCCTGCTGCCTGGGTGAAGGATATGCTCAAGGCAGGCTGCGAGACCTTCTACAAGTACAGGGGCGATAGCAAGGTCGGTGTCTATGATGTGGCACGCCAGAAATACGTCACCATCCCCCGCTCACCAGGTTTGACTGTGTTGAGTGATTTGAAACGGGCTAAGAAAGTCATCAGTGAGAATCCGGGTGCATCCCTCTATGACATAGGTGATGGTGCTGCGCTGGTCGAATTCCATACCAAGATGAATGCCCTGGATGACGATATCTTCGCCATTGCCAACGAGGCGCTCGACCGTACAGAGAAGGATTTCGATTGTGTAGTGGTGGGTAATGAAGGCGAGCACTTTAGCGCAGGCGCGAATATAGGCTTGGTCCTGATGGCAGCCAAGTCCCAGCAATGGGAACTACTTACGCAGATGGTGAAGACCTTCCAGGGTCTGAACATGCGCATGCGCTATTTTCCCAAACCGGTGGTGATCGCTCCAGCGGGCATGACTTTGGGCGGAGGCTGCGAGGTGACCATGCACGGCAGCCGGGTGGTGGCAGCCGCGGAGACCTACATCGGCCTGGTGGAACTGGGTGTGGGATTGATTCCTGCCGGCGGCGGCACGAAGGAAATGATGCGCCGTATAATCAACCCGGGTATGCGTGTGCCGGGGGTTGACATCTTCCCCTTCCTTCAGCAGGTCTTTGTACAGATCGGTCAGGCGAAGGTGGCGACCAGCGCGGAGGAAGCCCGCCAGATGGGCATCCTGGGTCCCGCTGACCGGGTGGTGATCAACCGTGAGCATTTGCTGACGGAAGCCAAGCGTGAAGCCGTGCATATGGCTGCCGCAGGCTACCATCCCCCGGCACCCGAATTGATCTACGCCGGGGGCAGGGAATCACTGGCTGCTTTGCGCATCGGTGCCTGGACATTTAAAGAAGGCAAGTACATCACCGAATACGAAGGCGTCATCGCCAGCAAACTTGCCAACGTGATGGCTGGCGGCGATCTGAGCCGCCCGACCTGGGTCAGCGAGCAGTACATCCTCGACCTGGAGTGCGAGGCTTTCCTCTCCCTGTGTGGCGAGGAAAAGACCCAGGCGCGCATTTTCAACATGCTGCAGACCGGCAGACCGTTACGGAACTAGGAGGCAACCATGACACACGAAGCTGTGATTGTTACTGCGCTGCGAACCCCCGTTGGAAAAGGCAAACGCGGCGGGCTGGCAACCGTCCGCCCCGACGAACTGGCAGCCGCGGTGGTGAAAGCTTTACTCGCTCGCACCCCGGGCCTGGATCCAAAACGGGTTGACGATGTGATCCTCGGCTGCGCCTTCCCCGAAGGAGAGCAGGGGTTGAACATGGCACGCATGGTGGCCCTGCGTGCCGGTTTGCCGGATTCTGTACCCGGCGAGACCATCAACCGCTACTGTTCCTCAGGCGTCCAGAGCATCGCCCATGCGGCTTATGCCATCCAATCTGGGCAAATGGAGATTGTTATTGCCGGTGGGGTCGAATCGATGAGCATGGTGCCGATGATGGGTTACAAATTCTCGGTCAACCCCCATTTCGCTGCTGAACTGCCTCATTACTATACCAATATGGGTTTGACAGCAGAAAATGTGGCTGTTAAATACAATGTCAGCCGTGAAGACCAGGATGCCTTCGCCTTGCGCTCCCATCAGCTTGCGGCGCAGGCGGTGAATACCGGCAGATTTGACCCTGAACTCGTTCCGATTGACGTGGAATTGAAGGAAATGGGTGCAGACGGAAAACCGGTAACGAAGAAATTTACCGTCAAAAGGGACGAAGGTCCGCGCGCCGATACCAGCATGGAAGCACTCGCCAAACTCAAACCGGCTTTCAAGGAAGGCGGGACGGTCACTGCGGGGAACTCCTCGCAGGTGTCCGATGGTGCTGCCGGGGTGGTCATCATGTCCGCGGAAAGGGCGCAGATGCTGGGACTCAAGCCGCTGGTGCGCTTTGTGAACTTTGCCGTCGGTGGGGTTCCGCCCGAAATCATGGGCATCGGCCCGGTGGTTGCCATCCCGAAGGCTCTTAAAATGGCGAACCTGACATTGAACGATATTGACCTGATCGAATTGAACGAAGCCTTTGCCGCCCAGTCCCTGGCGGTGTCACGCGAAATGAACCTGGATATGGAAAAGGTCAATGTGAACGGCGGCGCCATCGCCCTCGGACATCCTCTCGGCTGCACTGGTGCCAAACTGGCGACCCAGTTGATCTTTGAAATGGCACGCCGCAAATCGAAATATGGCATGGTCTCCATGTGCATCGGCGGCGGCATGGGCGCGGCGACCATCTTCGAGAATTTACAGAATTAAGCAAATTCAGAATTTTCGATGAGTTACTACCTTCTAGAATGGAACGTACCAGTGCTGATCAGAAACACATCCATTACCCAAGGAGAATATAATGCCTCTTACAGTAGTAGATCTCATGTCCAAGATGCCCAAAGCCTTCCTGCCTGAAAAAGCCCCCGGATTGGACGCGGTCATCCAGTTCAAGTTCAGCGGCGCGGAAGCCGGTGAATGGTTCGCCACTGTCAAGAATGATAAATGCACGGTTGAGCAGGGCACACACCCCACTCCGAAGATGACCCTCTCGGCAGATTCCTCCGACTACGTCAAGATATTCACTGGCGAACTCGACGGTATGCAGGCGTTCATGGGAGGGAAACTTAAACTGGCTGGTGACCTGAACCTGGCGATGAAATTGATGACCATGTTCAAGATCCGCTGACAATTGGCGGGGGGGAAAATCCCGTTCAATTAAAGAACAAACCCGCAGGTGAAAATCCCTGCGGGTTTGACTTTCAATTTCCTTCTATGCTTCTAACCTAACTCCCTTTCTTCGCCAGCGCCTGGTTGTGCTGGCTGACCAGTTCCCGCCGCAGTACCTTGCCGACTGTGGTCTTGGGGAGTTCGGTGCGGAACTCCACCTGCCTCGGAATCTTGAATCTCGCCAGGCTCTTGGCGCACCAATCCTTTACCTGCTCGTCGGTCATTGTCTCGCCGGGCTTGAGCACCACCCATGCCTTCACCGCCTCACCTCGCAGCGCATCCGGGATGCCTGCCACCCCCACCTCGAGCACCTTGGGATGGGCGGAGATCACTTCCTCCACCTCGCGCGGCCAGACCTGCTCGCCACCGGGTTTGATCAATTCCTTCTTGCGGTCCACGATATAGAAATAGCCATCCTCATCCATGCGGGCGATATCGCCTGTGAACAGCCATAACTTGCCATCCTTCAATGTGCGCAGGGCATTGGAGGTCTCCTGCGGCATGTTGTGGTAGCTTTTCATCACCTGCGGACCGTGGATGACAAGTTCACCGATCTCGCCTATCTTCATCTCGGTGACACCATCCTCCAGGTCGATGATCCTGGCGTCCACATCGGGAAATGGCATCCCTATCGATCCGGTTTTATTGACACCCATCAATGGGTTGCAGTGGGTTGCTGTCGGAGCTTCGGAAAGCCCATAACCCTCTGCCACTTTTCCCCCGCTCAAGGCCTCAAATCGCTCCTTGGTCTCACGCATCAACGGGGCTGATCCGGAGATGCAGGCTTTGATCGAGCCCAGGTCGTATTTTCCCGCTTTCACGTCCGGGCGGTTATTGATGGCGTTATACAGCATCGGGATGCCGGGGAATACCGATGGGCGGAATTTTTTGATGTTGCCAAGCAGGTCGGGCATATCGCGCGGGTTGGGGACCATTACCAGGCTGGCACCCATCGAGATCGCGAAGAGCATCCCCGCCACCATGCCATACACATGGAAAAGTGGGATCGCCATCAACACAATCTCCTTGCCGGGTACCAGGCTCGGCATCCACCTGTCAATCTGCAAGCAATTGGCGACCAGGTTGCTATGCATCGCCACCGCTGCCTTGGAGATGCCAGTCGTGCCGCCACTGTATTGGAACAGGGCGACATCATCTGCGCGGATATCCAGTTTGGGGCGTTCTTCCGGACTATGCTTCGCAAGCAGGTCCTGGAGCCAGATATCCCCTTCTTCAAGTTCCACCCGGAATCCACCCTTCTTCTCCTTGACCAGGGTGAACAAAACCTTCAGCATCGGGGGCAGCGTTTCCTTGATGTTTGTCACGATCAGCGTCTTGATCCCTGTCTTCTTTTGCGCTGCCTTCATCGTCTTGTAGAAATTGCTCATCACGAACATGATCTCGATGCCGGCGTCATTCGCCTGATGGACGATCTCCGGTGCGGTATACAGCGAGTTGATTGCCACCACCACCGCTCCTGCCTTCAGGATCCCGAAGTAGGTCATCACGAACTGCGGAGTATTGGGGATGAACATCCCCACCCGGTCGCCTTTCTTGACTCCCAAAGCAGCCAGGGCTCCCGCCAACTGATCGGTAAGGGCATCCATCTCCCGGAAGGAGATCTGCGCGCCCTTGAATATGGTGCAGGGCTGGTCAGGATATTTCCTGGCTGATTCTTCCAGGAAATGGAATATGGGTACCGGCGGGTAATCGATTGTCTGTGGCACTCCTTTATCATAGTGCGCGAACCACGGGCGTGCATCCATTTTGATTTCTCCTCCTGGTCAAATAGATTCGGCGAATTATATTTACAGTATAGGGAAAAAAATCTAAAAAGTCAATAATCCATCTTTATTGGCAGATTATTCATTAAATAAACCTGAATCTTAAAGAATTCTTGACTTCGACTCTCCGCTGTGCTAGAATGTACGAGTCCCGAACTTGCGTATAGAAGTTTCCAGTGACCAACCTTCGTCGTCCTTTGCGGCTTAACGTCGGATTCCTGATTAAATCCCCCATCGGCACACGCCGCGACTTTGATTTCGATTACGAGAAGATGCGCCTGGGTGAAGACCTGACTGTGGCGAAGTTCACCGGCACGGTCACCTTCGACCGCACCCAGCAGGGACTTCTCTTGCAGGGGAAGTTCTCAGCCATCGCCGAATTGGACTGTGCCCGCTGCCTGGAGCCATTTTCCCAACCCCTGAACTGGTCCTTTTCAGACCTGTACGCTTTTGGCAACCGCAATATCACCGATTCTGGTCTGCTGGTGCCTGAAGATGCGCAGATCGACCTGGAACCTTTACTGCGCGAATATGCCATGCTCGAATTCCCCATCAACCCGGTCTGCAGACCGGATTGCAAAGGTCTGTGCCCGGTCTGTGGCGAGAACCTGAATTCAACCGACTGCGGGCACCGCACGGAACCCGATTCGCCCTTTGCGGTGTTAAAGGACCTGCTGACCTGATCGGCGTCTGTTCATGAAGGAGATCATTGGCGCTGCCTGACCGACACCACCACAACCGCGACGTCCTGCGCCTCCTGCTGGAGAAAGCCGCCGTGCAGGGTTTTCTAACCACCGACGACCTGCTGGAGGTTTCACCCGAGGTGGGCGAGGACAGCGAAAGACTGTCTGTCATCATGCTCGCCCTGCGCAATCGCGGCGTGGATGTGGTCGACCCGGAATTGCTGGAATCACCACCTGCCGAGGCGATGATATTGCCCGGCCTAGAGCCCTGGTTCGAAACCGAGCCCGTTGAGAACGATGCCTCCAGTGACGACTCGGTCGGCATGTACCTAAAGGAAATGTCGCGCGTCCCGCTGCTCAAAGCGGACGAGGAATTCGAGATCGCGCTGCGTATTGAGAACGGACGCAAGGCGAAGATTGAACTGCTCCGCATACCCAACCGCAGGCGCATCCTGGAACGGCAGCGACTGGAAGCCCTTGTACAGGATGGCATCCTCGCCCGGGAACATATCATCAAGGCTAATACGCGCCTGGTGGTGAGCATTGCCAAGCGCTACATGGGTCGCGGTGTTCCTTTTCTCGACCTGATCCAGGAGGGTAATCTCGGGTTGATGAAGGCTGTTGAGAAATATGATGTACATAAAGGCTTCCGCTTTTCCACCTATGCCACTTGGTGGATCCGTCAGACTGTCACACGCGCAATAGCCGACCAGGCCCGTACCATCCGCGTCCCAGTCCACATGAATGACCGCATCCGCCGTACCTATAAAGCCACGCACGACCTGGAACAACGGCTGGGGCGTGTGCCCACCCTCGAAGAACTGGCGATGGAACTTGACCTGGATCTGATCAAGTTACAGTGGATCCTGCAGGTATCCTGGCTGCCGCTCTCCCTGGAGAGCCCTGTCGGGGATGACGAAGAATCCGAACTGGGCATGTTCATCGAAGATGAACTGACTCCCACGCCAATCCAGACCGTTTACAACAATATGCTCAGGGAAAAGATCGATGAGGTTCTCGCCACCCTGACCCCGCGCGAAGCGCGAATCCTGCGCCTGCGTTTCGGATTGGATACGGGAATTCCTTACACTCTGGAAGAAGTGGGGGAGAAGTTTGGGCTCACCCGCGAGCGCATCCGCCAGATCGAAGGCAAGGCGTTAAGACGACTGCGCCACCCGCGGCGGGCGAGGCAATTGAAGGAATACCTGTAATCCCCTTTTCTTCTACTGCACCGAATACAATCGTTTATACAGACCACCCAGTTGGAGTAGTTCCTCGTGGGTGCCCATCTCCCGGATGCATTTGTCTTCCAGCACCACGATCTTATCTGCCTTGCGGATGGTGGATAGGCGGTGGGCGATGATGACCGTGGTGCGCCCCACCATCAACCTCTCGAGCGCCTGCTGGATCTGCTGTTCGGTCTCGGTATCCACGGAGGAGGTTGCCTCGTCAAGGATCAAGATCGGGGCGTCCTTCAGTATCGCCCGCGCAATCGAAAGACGCTGCTTCTGACCACCTGAAAGTTTCACCCCCCGCTCACCGATCAGCGTATCGTACCCTTCCGGCAGGTCCGCAATGAACTCGTGGGCATTGGCGGCTTTTGCTGCCGCGATCATTTCCGCCTCGCTTGCATTTGGCTTGCCGAAGAGCAGGTTTTCACGAACAGTCCCGTAGAAAAGGAACACATCCTGCAGCACGATGCTGATCTGCTGGCGAAGGCTGTCCAACGTGTAATCGCTCAGGTCCCTGCCATCGAGTGTGATCCGCCCGCGGGTGACATCGTAAAACCGTGGCATCAGACTTACCAGCGTGGTCTTACCCACACCGGTGGGTCCCACCAGAGCCACAACCGATCTTGCCGGAATTTCCAGGGAGACATCCTCCAATACCGGGGTGCCTTCCGCATATTCAAAGCTGACATTTTGGAATGAGAATTCGCCCCGCACCCGGCCTTCAACTGGTGCTGCCCCGCGTACTGTCTGCGGCTCGTGCGGCTCTGCGAGCAATCCTGCCACCCGGTCCGCGCCAGCCAGCGAGGATTGCACCGCTTCCCAGGCGCCGCTCAGGTTGCGCACCGGGGAATAGAAACTCTCCAGGTAGAGGAAGAACGCCACCAGGTCTGCCACCGGCAGCACTCCCTGCAGTGCAAGCCGACCGCCGAAGTAGATAACGATCAAGGTGCCGATCGAGGAGGTGAATTCGACGAACGGCTGGAAGGTGGCCATCAATTTCAGCGCCTTGAGCAAGGAGGTGCGGTAATTGTCGATCCCCGATTGGACCCGTTTTGCCTCGTCTTCCTCGCGCGTGAACGCCTTGATCTCGCGGATCCCCGAAAGGTTGTCATTGAGCAGGGCGTTCAGGTTTCCAAGTTCCTGCTGCCGGTTCCGAAATGCTGGGCGTACCCGCCTGGCGTAGATCTGCAGTGAAACGATCACCAGCGGGATGGGCAGGGTGCTCAGCAGGGTGAGTTTCCAGTTCAAGCTGAGCAGCACGGCTGTCACGCCAAAGAGGGTGATCACATTTACCACCACGTCGGGGATGGCATGCGATATGAATTGTTCGAACAGGTCGGTGTCGTTGACCACGTTCGACATCAACTGTCCCACCTGCTTGTCCTCGTAAAAGCGCAGGGAGAGGCGCTGCATGTGGTTATAGATGTATTTTCGGACATCTGCCACCACACCCCAGCCCGCCACATGCGCCATGTAGGAACGCACGAACTGCAGCCCGGCGCGCCCGGTGTAAGCGATGAGGGCAATCAGGGCTAGTCTGGTAATATAGTTATTGCTGCTCGTGCTGGATGGAGTCCCGGTGACGTTCGCCACCAGCAGCTTGACGATCCACGGGATGAGCAGCTGGATACCCACCAGCGCCAGCATACTCAGACTGGTCAGCACCAGCGTGAGACTGTATTTACGCGCATAGTGGGAAATAAGTTGGAATGGTTTCATTGTCGACCTCGGGAGCGATTGTACAACGGCTTCCCGGTTCTGTGGGACTATTCCCCCCACTTGTCTTGCAAGATTCTCAAAGTGTACAGGTAGTGATGACCTCCTCTGCCGTTGCAGAGATAATGTTGCGCCCTCCTGCTGCATAAAAGGAAAAAATCCCCTTGCAGCCTGCACCACACCATAGTACACTCAACCTGATGGACCATCCTTCCATATTTCCTAACTCGAAAGCGCTTCTTATGGCAATGCCCAGCCGAGCACGGAATGCCCCATCCAGCGGGTAGATCACCCCTATCCCCCTGATGGGCTGTCCGTTGGATGGACGGCCTTTTTATTTAGAAATATATACGTTCTAATGCTCATATCGGAGTGACCCATGACTGAAAACATCCTGATAGCCATCGCCTGGCCTTATGCCAATGCCGAGATCCATGTGGGCAATTTGACCGGCTCGCACCTGCCCGGTGACATTGTTGCCCGCTATCACCGCCTGCTGGGTGATCGCGTGTTGATGGTCTCCGGGACCGATTCACATGGCACGCCGGTGACGATTGCGGCGGATAACGAAGGCCTCCCGGTGGAGACTGTCTACAAGAAATACCACGATGGTTTCATCGACCTCTTCCAACAGATCGGCATCCAGTACGATCTTTTTACCACGACCCACACCGAGAACCATTTCAAGGTTTCCCAGTCCATGTTCCTGGCATTGAAAAAGAACGGCTTTCTATTCACACGCAAGTCGATGCAGTGGTACTCTCCCAATAACCGGCGCTTCCTGCCCGACCGTTACGTGGAAGGCACCTGCTACATTTGCGGCGATCCGGGAGCGCGCTCCGACCAGTGCGATAAATGCGGTAACGTACTCGAACCCGAAAAATTGCTCAACCCGCGATCAAAAGTCGATGGCTCCACGCCGGAACTGCGCGAGACCGAGCACTTCTACCTGGACCTTTCCAAGATCGAACCGGATGTGGCGACTTTCCTGCGAGACCGCTCCACTTACATGCGTGAGACCGTGCTGGGCGAATCACTGCGGAAGATCGAGGCGGAGGGGCTCAAACCACGCCCGATCACGAGAGACCTGGACTGGGGCATCCCGGTACCGGTGGAAGGCTGGGATGGGAAGCGGCTATACGTCTGGTTCGAGGCGGTGATCGGATACCTGTCGGCTGCGGTGGAGTGGGCTCAGATTAGCGGTCACCCTCAGGCATGGAAAGATTGGTGGGTAAATCCTGCTGCGCGGTCATTCTATTTCATCGGCAAGGACAATATCTTCTTCCACACTGCCATGTGGCCTGCCGAACTGATGGGAGCGGGAGAGCAGTTCCTGCAGATCTTTGCGGAGGAGAATGGTGCGCTGAATGTGCCTTACGATGTACCTGCCAACCAATTCATGAACCTGGAAGGGCAGAAGATATCCGGTTCACGGAACTGGGCCGTCTGGGGGAAGGATGCACTCACCCGCTATGACCCGGATGCGCTGCGTTACTACCTGACCATCAACATGCCGGAGTTCCACGATTCCGACTGGGACTGGAAGGAATTCGTCGCCCGGAACAACGGTGAACTGGTTGCCACCTGGGGCAACCTGGCGAACCGCGTGCTTTCATTCAGTCATAAGCACTGGGACGGGCATGCCCCCGTTTTTGGGGAGGACAGTAAAGATGCGCCCCCCCTGCGCCCGGCGGACCTGGAACTTTTAAAGGGGATCGAAGCAGGTTTTCAATCGGTCGGCAACCTGATCAGCGAGGTGAAATTGCGCGCCGCGCTCCAGGAAGCCTTCCGCCTGGCGTCGACGGTAAACCAGTACCTCGACCAGCAGGCGCCCTGGCAGGCGGTGAAAACTGACAAGTTGTCCGCTGCCCTGACCATTTTCACCGCCCTGAAGGCGATCGACTCTCTGAAAGTGATCTTTGCACCCTTCCTGCCGTTCAGCAGCGAGAAACTGCATTTCTTTTTCGGTCACAAAGAACCACTGTTTGGAGAACAATACACTGAAAATGTGAGCGATTCACTTGGCGAGCATACTGTGCTTCGATACCGCAATAGCAACCAACCTGGTGTCGACCTGTCCTCACAATGGAAAGCGAGCGAGTTACAGCCCGGGGTGAAACTCGATCCACCCAGTCCCCTGTTCAAAAAATTGGAAGTAGAGGTCATCGAGCAGGAAAGGGCACGCCTGGGCAGACCTGCAAACCAGGCGGGGGATTAACCGTTCAAGCAGCAGCCTGGCTGGCAGCGGTTTTATCGCGTCTAAGAAATAGCATGAATCCAAGCAGGCGCAGACCTGCACTCAGCCAGAGGGCGCCACCCAGACCGATGTAAGTGGCTAGGAATGTGCCCACCAGCGGGGCGATGACGGTGGCAAGATATTGCATCGACTGTGCCAGCGAGATGAAGGTGGCGCTATATTCAGCCGGGATGGTCTTCAGCAATTCGTCGAAGAAGACCAGGTCGAGGCCGGCCTGGAATAACCCGGCGACAGCAGCGAAGCCCATGATCGACTCCACGCGGTGGGTGGTGGCGGTGAACGCGGGGTAGAGGGACATGCCGAGGGTGGTGGCAAGCAGTACAAAACGTCCACCGCGATATTTCGAGACGCGCGGCCAGAGGAAGTACCCCACCAGCATCACCAATGTGAAAAGCATATTGATGCTGCCGATCTGCGAGTCGGAGGCACCCACTTCGCGCACCAGGTACAACGGCATGATCGGTGCGCTCAGCGCCAGGGCAGAAAAGAAGACAAACCGCTTGGTGGCGAAAGAGACAAAGGAAGGATTGCTGCGCAGCAAGTCCCTGTAGTTGCGGATGGTGCCTGAGAGGGATTTACCTGCCGGGAGAGGCGGAGTCACCTGGTCGGGCAGGCTGATGCGATTCGAGAAGTAGAAACTGACCAACCCACCGAGAGATAGTCCAAGGAACATGATGGCGTAGTTCAGCGGAAAAACCACCAAGCCGATCACCCGCGTGACAATGAATGTGCCGATCACACCTGTGAGACCAAAGATCGCCCAGCGTCGGCTGAGCAAGGCATAACGCCCTTCCGGACCGGCGATGGCATTCATCACCACGGAAAAGGAGACCGCCAGGGCGGTCTGCGGCAGGGTGGCGAGCGCCCAGATGACAAGAGTGGAAGGCACCATGAGAGTGCGGGGCAGGAGCAGTGTCAGCAAGCCGGTGAGCGTGTAGGAGGAAATGACCATCAACCGGGAAAGGCTGAACCAGGGGACGATGCGCCGCCGGGTTTGCAGGAAACGACCGACCAAAATTGCCAGCACCAGCCCGGTAACCCCCGGCATGGACGAGAGCAGCCCGACCTGGAAGTTGCTGGCACCCAGACGCGTCAGGAAGACCGGCAGGAAGGGTGCGGAGATGTTCGAGATGCTGACGCCCACCGCGTCGATCTGCACGTAACGGAAATTGCGTTTTCGGATCTCTTCAGGATCTTCAGGGGTAGAGGAAGGCATCATTAACCACGCAGGGAAAGAGGATCGAATGGTCGATAATATTCTTGTACATTGAATTTCCCCCAGCAAAGGATGGGGTGGTTAAAATGGAGAATTTCTTACTTGATTCTTGCCAGCCAATCCGGCAATTCGTCGACCAGTTGTTTCATGATGGCGAGGGTACTCTCATGGAAGAATTGGATGTTGTCGTAGGCTTCACCTCCGCGCTCGCTGACCAGGTCGCTGACGCCGCGCAGGATAAGACACTTCACCTTGTTTTTCCTGGCTACCCAGGCGATGGCGCCAGATTCCCAATCGGCTGCCACCGCACCGTATTCCTTCACCAGCCCAGGGATATCTGCAGGGAGGATATCCCGGTCAGCGGAGACGAGCAAGCCGCGGTGCACTTTTCCCGGGAGAGGATTGGCAAGCCAGGAAAGGTCGAGATCGGTGCTGTAATGGGCGATGGCAGCCTGCGGGTCTGACATTTGCTCCTGAATGTCGTAAACGATCGTCCTTTCCACAAGGATGATCGTGCCGCGCTCGATCCGACCTTCGAAACCTCCGCAGGTGCCCAGGTTGACCAGCAGGTCTGGCTGGTAGCGGTCGATGGAATATTGGGCAGAGGCCGCAGCGGAAATTTTGCCCCACCCGCCGTGGAACCAGGTGACCCCGCGATCGACGAAGGTCTCACCCATGACCGTGGTTTGTACATCTGGCGGAGCGAGAATCTCTTTGACTGCCCGCCATTCCGCACCGGCTGAAATCAGGACAAGGAGGCGCATATCAGCCATTGTCCAGGTTATTTTCCAGGTAATCCAACACGAACCGCAGGGCAGCCTGTGCTGAGGCTTCCTTATTGGAGATCCGGTCACCCTTCCAGGTGAACAAGCGCGCCCAGTCGCCATTTCGAGCGGAGAGGCCGATCCAGGTGGTGCCAACCGGTTTATCCGGTAATTCGCCGCCGGGGCCGGCAATTCCACTTACACTGAGACCAATATCCGAACCCAGGGCGGTGCGTACGCCGCGCGCCATCTCGATTGCCGTCTCTTTGCTGACTGCGCCACGCAGGTTCAGGGTATCCCAGGAGACATGCAGCAGCGCAACCTTGGCTTCGTAAGCGTATGCCACCACACCCCCGAGGAAATAGTCAGATGAGCCGGGGACATTGGTGATGAGGTGACTGACCAGGCCACCGGTGCAGGATTCCGCCACAGCCAGTTTCAGGCCGCGTTTCCGCAGGGATGCCCCGATCAGGGCTTCGAGAGTATCTTTCATGTTCAGCTCTAAAAGCGTGAGTGTCAGGATTATAGCATGAGCAGGATGACGGGTCTCTCCTTCCAGAATGGGGGAAAAAAGCAACCAGCAATGAATTTGGAATATTTTGCCCGGCAGCTGTTCAAGATTACTATTGTGCACTTGCCAGATTACCGATTTGTTAATAGGATCCAGAAGGGAATTGGATTGAAATCACCATATTCTTGTTGTATAATGTTTAAAGGAATTAATAGTTTATGTTTATTTCTAATCCCACCGTTATGGACGGAGGAGATATTTTTTTGTAGTTATCCCAACCAGGAGAAAGTGGTTGGGTTTTCTCTTTATTGGTAGAGAACGGAAATTTATTGGAGGAATCATCGAAGATCTTTTATTATGATCGTTGTTCAGGAGGAGGACGGACATGCTCAAAACGCGTTCATTACTAATTCCCTTGATTGTCATAACCATGGTCTTATTCCAGTTGGCGATGCCGATCGTCGCACGGGCGGATGACGGCACCCCTCCGGAGCCGACTGCCGAACCGGTTGTTCCCCCCGATCCTGGCACGGACCCGGGGACTGATCCGGGTACGACACCGGTGGAACCTGCCCTGACCGTCCCCGAGATCCTCGACCAGGCACCGGCAGGGACTGAGATCGTCGTGGTCAACCCGGACGGAACTATTGAACCGTTGGTCACCCTGAATGCCGCGCAGGCCATCGCCAGCGCTGACCCAGCCTGGTGTCCGGCGGGGAGCGCACCAGGTGATGCAGGTTGCATGACCGGATATACCAGCCTTAAAGATCTCCTGGCTGCCATGGTTGGTGCGACACCAGCAGACGGGACCATCTGGATCGAAGGTTCCTATGTAGACAGCAGCAGCGGCAATCCCATGCTCAATGGAATCTCGCTAGGGTACCTGACAGGGAGCAGCCTGAGCACATGGGTGGATAATGCCCTCACAATCCAGGGTGGTTGGAATGGAAATCTTGATAGTGCGGGGACGATCGCCAGCACCAATTCGACTTTCGATACTGGCATGTGGATTTTCTGGCGTGCACCTCTGGAAGTGAACAACCTGGATATCTCCAATTATGATTCATATTCTGTGCTTATGGTGGATAATACGGATGATGTATCCTTATCGAATCTGAACTTAACAGACTCGGGGGCGGGAACCAGCAATAGCACGGCGTACGTTCTCTATGTTGAATCCGACGGCCAGGTTGACCTGACGAATGTCGATACGGAAGGCGGTGCCACGGGCGGAACCTATTTGAATAATATCTATGGACCTGGCGATGTCAATGTTACCGGCAGTACGTTCATCGATAGCGGGGGCGATGGGTTGATCATCAGTTCCGAAGGTGATATTACATTAACCACTACCTCCGCCGATTCCAATGGTGGAAGCGGCGCCTATTTGAATAATTCTGGAGGGTTCGGAGAGTGGGAGACACAATTAGTGGATACAGGAGGTGCTACGGGTGGCACCTTTACCCTGACATTCAATGGAGAGACCACCGGGCCAATCCTGTACAATGCGAATGGAGATTTCTTGTACAGCGAGTTAGCCATTCTCAGCACCATCCAGGCAGTTGGAGGTCTTGACGAGGTATATGGACTGGTTGGAGGCCCCTGGTACATCGCTTTTGAAAATAAAGGTGATCAGCCGCAGATTTCCGGTGATGGCAGTTTGCTGGTCGGGGGTAGCGGTCTGGTGACCTCCACAGATCTACAGGGAGATTCACCTGCTGCTATTACCATCAATGGAGGTTCCTTCTCCAATAATGGTGACATGGGTGCACAACTTTATGGTTTTGGAGATATCGATATCAATGGCAGCCAGTTCTTGCAAAATTCCTCTGGCGATGGATTGCACATAGATATGGGCAGCCTGATCACCCTGGATGATGTTGTCGCCCATGAGAACGGGAACCTTGGTGCCTGGATCTTTAATGACTATGGTGGTGACGAAATCTTCGTCTCAGACAGTCTCTTTATCGATAACCTGGGGGGCGGACTGAGCGTTGTTGCTGAGGATAATTTATCCCTCATCGGTGTCACCTCCGTATTCAACGACATTTTTGGTGCCAACCTATGGGTTGATGACATTGCCTATATTCAGGGTGGTTCATTCTCAAATAATGATGGTTTTGGCCTGTATTCGTCCGGCTGGGATGACATTACCCTGACCAATATGGTCACGGTGAACGCTAATAATGGTTACGGAGCCTGGCTGGATTACGAGAATGAACTCGCTGATGTATACCTGACCGCCA
>Ga0315295_10001476_pt1 | contig 20179 bp, 17 predicted proteins | sample YL17G14_0_MG_FD_204453 | JGI IMG/M metagenome (GOLD analysis project Ga0315295, IMG submission 204453) | Sediment microbial communities from Yellowstone Lake, YNP, Wyoming, USA - YL17G14_0 | ecosystem: Environmental > Aquatic > Freshwater > Lake > Sediment | place: USA: Wyoming | collected...
GGGAGTTCCTGAAGATGAGCCTCAGCAGGGCGGGGTATACCGTCACTGCCGCAGAAAACGGGTTTGCTGCCCTTTCACTCATGCAAAGAATCTACTTCCCGATTGTTATCACTGACCTGATGATGCCGGGAATGGGGGGGCTCGAACTCTGCCGTACCGTAAGGAACCGTGTGTTCCACTCATACGTCTATTTCATCATCCTTACCTCGAAGGACTCAAAGGAAGATATTGTTGCCGGCCTCGATGCAGGCGCCGATGATTACCTGACCAAGCCCTTCCACCCGGCTGAATTGATCGCCCGCCTCCGCACGGCGCGGCGCATCCTTGAACTTGAGAGTTCCCTAAGGGAGCGTATTGAAGAAATCAGGCTTCTCTCTGTCACTGATCAGCTCACCAAGGTATACAATATCGGCTACCTGAATGAACAACTGTTGCATGAAGTGAAGAGGTCGCAAAGGTACCATCACTCATTGTCTGTGATAATGTGTGACATTGACAATTTCAAACAGGTCAATGATACATACGGACACACCTCGGGCGATCTCGTGCTCAAGGGATTTGCCCAGTGTCTTAAAGAATCCCTGCGTGACGGAATTGACTGGGTCGTGAGATATGGAGGCGAGGAATTCCTCATTATCATGCCTCAGACAGACCTGCAAGGCGCAGCGGTAGCGGCAGAGCGGCTGTGCCGCAGGGTTGCCGAGCTCGTTTTTGTGGTGAAGGAGCAGGAGATCAGGATCACCGCGAGTTTTGGCGTCGCCAGCGTTAATTCGTCAAGGGGCCTTTGCGAGATTTCGCCGACATTGCTCGTAGAAGACGCTGACAGGTGCCTCTACAGGGCAAAGCACGAGGGGAAGAATAGGGTCAGGACGTCTGAACGGGTCGTATCTCTGGATCATGTACCTGCACAGAGAGAAATAAGGGATTGCGACCATTAAACATTACACATGGATAATGGGAGCAGAAGGAAGGGGTCAGGTCTTTAGAATTGTCATTCAACCCTCCCTCACCTAACATTAAGATCACCTTCTTCACGTTACCCATGAGGACATAGGCATAGAGGCGATAGGAGTAGCGGGTTTTGTAACCGGAGAGAATCAGAAGACATTTTTCGTAATTTACCCGATTGGGCTTCCCAGCACTTCCGCATGCTGAGCCTCAAGATTTCATTATCGCTCCAACAATTGCCCCCGCTGCAATCGCTTCGATCAACCTTCCAAAGAACCAGCTCCAAGCGAGCGTCAAAGGAATGGGCATGTAACTATAGGAGCCGAAGCCCATTGAGATACCCGCGGCCAGACCGAAGAGAGCTCCGAATTTGATGCCTGACACCAGTGATTTCTGAACGACCAGGAGTCCGTAGATCAGCACGAAACACACGGTGAATACCAGCGTGACGAAATACATAAGGGGCATGTTCATTTTGTCCATAGGGCGCCACAGACTGGCTGTAGCCTCGTAGACGGACTTAAGAAGCATTCCGTGAAGGATGAAATCCATAATAGACCATGCGACAAACACGAACACAACGGCCAAAATGGTCCTCTTTAGCATTTGCCTTCCTCCTTGTCTCTACAAGTCCAACGATGGCCTTAACCAGCAGGGCCACAGACCCCGTAATGAAAAACGAACAGGGCTTATTCCCCGTCTGGTTAAAGGCGGTGGTACGCCCGGCACGGGCGTGAACTTATGGGGTGGAAGTCCCCTGTACGAGAACCTTAAGGTGTTCATAGTAATGGATACTAACAAAAGTACGAGCCGAAGGCAAGGGCATCTCCGCGACGAGGGGTCTGCTATCGCTGGAAAAAATGGCGGGGCTATGCCCCGTCCAGTTGATTGATTCGTTAGGCACTTGTCTTTTCCATTTGCAAAAAAGATACTTCTGAAATACCCGCTTTTTCTTTCGCATGTTCAATCGTCATGCTTACAAGATTGCCCTTTTCATCCAGGTCAATGTATAGGTTTTCTGATATTTCCTTTGTCTCAACAACAGGGACATTTGAAAACTCAATCAACGCTGTATCTGTATCTGAGAAATACCGAATTTTCACTTTTTCTCCTCCTTAAAGTTTCTATCAAAGAGAGCATTATGAACGGTTTCCCCGTCCTCCAAAAGGATCACTCTTAAGTATCTCCCAACTTCTTCGATAAATTTCCACTTCTTTATTTTTCCATCGGACTGAACTTCTGTTTTCACAGGTTTCTTGATTGTATCCAATATCCATTCCTTTTTGATAATTGCCCTATCAGGACGCTGCTTGATGAATCTTTTGTTAGCACTCCCCTTAAGCAGGATTGTGTTTTCTAGCTTTCAAGCAAATTGGGCAACAGCCACTGGGCGCTTTGTGGCAAAATTCTGGCGATGAAGCTTGATCCGTTCGATCTCATGGAGAGTCTCTGCCGTGAGATAGCTCTCGCCACAATGGGGACAACTAATGATCGGGACATTCTCAATGACCAGCAGGCGGTCCCCTTTGCCGTAACTCCGCGTTACATGACGAAGCCGTGCTCCTTCTTTTCCACAAATATCACATACCATAGGCACTCACCTGGGCGTGAACTTATGGGGTGAAAGTCCCCTGTACGAGAACCTTAAGGTGTTCATAGTAATGGATACTAACAAAAGTACGAGCCGAAGGCAAGGGCGTCTCCGCGAGGAGGGGTCTGAAGGAAGCCGGGGCGCAAACGTGCGAGTGTAGCCTGCCCCGGACCTGATCCGGGGGACAGAAACCGCATAGAAGGCTTAGCCCCTGGGCGAGTTGACACGACACAACTAAGTCCGCAGGTTTGGGGGGCAGGGTAAATGCGGCGTTTGTACGCGGAAAGCTCACGTTCTTATCCGGGGAGATCTGCGCGTCACGCGATAGGAGGTTCATGACACCAAGAAACAAGACTTGACCCTAGTTCACAGTTCATGCCACGAGTCCCGCATTCATTGACGCTCGTTTGTGCTCGGGCAGAGAGGCAAAATACAGGTGTGTGGTCAAATCTTTATGTTGACAATATAAAATGGTTAAAAAGTTAGATGGCGGTATGTCAGCAGTAAAGACTCACTCTCTTGGCTTTTCTTCCGTAAGGAATTGACCACCCTTTGGTTTCTCAATTATCTATCTATTAACAATAGAATGCTCCTGAAGGATAACAAGAGTACTAACGGCTAAATAATTTTAGCTACTTAAGTATTAATACCCATGGGCATGAGATGCTTATAAAATTACTCTGACTGTCTGCTCGCTGATACTGAGTTTTTCAGCGATATCCTTGTTTTTCGACTTACCGCGTTAAGGAGTCTTTCTCAGCAACGAAGCGAGACCGAACCCAAGTTGAGCGGTAAAGCCATGGATGGCCGCAGGTGGGTCGGCTGTGAGAGGGAACGAAGGAAATACCGGATCGGCGACTTTAGCCCGCAAAAAGTCATTGCTGAAAAAAAGCGCGGACCAGCGTGCCGCAGGGTCTCGCCAGTCGGCCGCCCACCTCGTAACGAGGGCTGGGTCTTTCAGCATGAACGGAGCAGACGTGAGCAATGTTCTGATCCGGGGGAAAAATGCATCGGGCGGTACCCCTTTCAGAGTGTGATCTCCATGACAAAGCCGCAACCGCCGGAACTCGCGGGTCAGCCACTGGCGCAGTACCATTTCGTACCTGGCACGAGGGATATTGGTGTCCGCTTCGTCCAGAAAGAAATCCAGGTCCCAGAACTCCTGCCATTTATTATCGAACTCTATCGCGTCTGCACCAAAAAGAGCCGGGGGAAAATCACTCGCCGTGGCCGAGATGGCATCAGTACGAAATAAAGCCTCCAGCGGGACACTCGCGCGACTATAACCGGACACAACAATGCTTCGAATTGTCAATTGGGGCCGGTTCACCGAAGAAAAGGCCGGTGGCGGAGGCGGTGCATTCCCCGCTGTTGGGGCAACTTTACCGTCGAAGCGATCAAACCCGAATGAGGAGCCGTTGTAGCCTTCCCGTTCCAGAAACTGCCGGATCTCCAAGAGTAGCCTGTACATCCCTGCCTTGGAATTAAAGGGTTGGTACAGGTGCTTGCCCGCCGAATTGGGGAAGATCGGCATGACAATGATCAGCGGCTTACCCGAAGCAATACTCATCGGAACCAGTAAGGTGGGGCGGAACAGGTACTTGTACCCCAGATGCACATAGGGCTGAACTTTGGCATCGAACTTCTCTTTTGTCTCGAGGTCAATCATCACTTGACCCAGCGCTCCATAGGGATATTTGTCACGGAAGGGGTAAGTACTTGGCGAGTAAATACTGCTTTTACCGGCGGTGCTCGGACTAAAAAATACGAGTATATCCACCGCTCTATCCCTGATGGCTGCGGAGGGGAGCGGTGCCCAAACGGCAATGAGGAAACGCGGTTGCTGCGGGCGCGAATCTGGGCTGCCGTACTCGAGCCAGCAGAATCCGCCTTCCTCGGCGGTATTCACCTTCTTTTCCTCGAAATTGAGCCGTTGCCAACCGTTGTCGGAGGAGGGGTGGAGCGGGTTAAGGCAGCTGGGCATTGTTCCCCTGGCGGGTACCAGGTCCTTCAGCATCCGTAATTTGTCCACGGTCAGCAAGTTAAGGCTATGCCCGCCATAGGTTTGCGGCTGCCCTTGCCCCTGCTGCACATAGACGCCTTTTTCACTACCGGTAGGTTTACCAAAGGGTGGAACTTGCCCCGGAGCGAACCGAATACGGCCAAGCGGAATACTAAAGACGTGGTCACCTCCCTTAACGCTGGACTGCGTACAGGGATCACTCCAGGAGATAACCCCGGAACTGTCCCAGCGAAGGGTCAGCGCATGGGGTTGGTAATCGTCGTGTTCAATGGTGATATCGGCGTTCTGCCAGGTTGGGTCGGCAGGGAGCGTAAACATAGTCGGCCCGGCATGTACCGAGGTGGTCACCTTCTGGGTGGCATCTTTACGGGTGACCCTGGCCGTAATCAGGAACCCACCAGTCACCCCGGATTGACGCGCGTCGGTAAATTGGATTAGTAGTGCCATATATTAAGCGTCCGGTGTGATCAGGTCGGTCGGCTTGTATTCCACCGCAATAATTTGATCAGTCGGTAATACTGAAATCCACTGGCTAAAGGGCTTGTTCGGGTCTATGCTGGCATCAAAGCCGCCTGCAAGATGATCGAACCCGTGCTCGAAGACCTTGTCGGCTTCCAGGACGTTCTTAATGTCGCCGTTGTCCTTTTCCATTCGGTCGGTGATGATCTCAAGGACATGCCCGATTGTCTTACCTAGAAACTCTGGGTCGTCTTCTCCCACATAAGGCGTATCCCATCCGTCATTTTCGTGGCCTTCAATCTCTTTGAGCCAATTGAGTGCGGCCTTTTCTCGACCAGGACGAATCGGGATAACGGCCTTTACCCACGGCGCATTTAAGAACGCGTTCCGCAGATTATCGCCATCGAGTTGAAGCAGCCAACCTAAGGAATTACCAAGTTTCGCGGGGGCCGAATCCTCTGTAATTTTGTAGTTGTCATCGCGCTTCTCAATGTCATCCCACTTCACCAAGTCTTTATCCGTGAGGTGGAAATCGGCTTTTCCCACATATTGGTTTTTATGCCGTCGAGGCATCCACCACTCCGGTGCGACGAAATAGAGCATGGCATCCACATCGAAAATCGCACGAATGACTTCTGAACGTATATGACTGAGTCGGCGATTGTCATCCGTATCAGGCAACTTCCAACTATCTAGCATCAACCGACTAATTAGTTTGCGGTAAACAATAGTTCGTTCTTCTTCACGCAAGTCCCACGATGGGCGCGACTTGATGTTGCTGGCGTCTTTAATGCGTTGGCGCACGCTCTCCATAAAGCTTTTTTCCAGTAGTCGCTGCTTTTCGGCATCATATTTTGTCTGTGCCGCTGCCTTGGCTTTTGCGTATTCCTTGATTGCATTATCGCCAGGTGTAAACACCAACTCCACGTCCAGAAGGATCTCATTCGCGCCGCCGAAATTTAAGACATCCATGACAAGATTAAATGACGTCGCAGTAGCGGGCTGAAATTCTTTCGACTTGACGATGGCTTTCTTATTGCCCTGTGGTCCGAGAATATTGACGTCTGAAAGAAAGTAATCGGCCTGAGGCAGGTCGAACTTGTAGGAGAACGGCCCCATGACTACCGCGAGGTCTGCGGCCTCTGGAATGTTTGTGTTTGTACGGTTGCCAAGGTAGTTGCCGTCAACCTTATTTCCCTCTCGCACATTACCGTAATCTGCTCCTGGGCCATTGTCGTCGTTATTCCCAAATCCCTGGAAAGGAATTCTAGCGGAAAACGGTTTTTTAATGGTGGCAGGATATGGCATCTCCGGTTGCTTCAGGTTCGCCAGATCAGGTGATTCCGCAAAGTGTACAAGTTCGGCGAGGCCCAACGTAGCTCCTGCATCGTCTATAAACACCTGCCAGCACAAACGTTCACCGAGACCCTGCATTTGTACACCAACTCGCCGCATTTTGCGGCGTAGCTCGTAGTTTATGAGGTTGGGACCCTTGTTTTCGAGCACATAGCGGCGGCTTCGCGTGTCTGTCGTCTCCGTCACCGTCTTAAAGACTGACTTAAAGCTCCGTTTGATTTCTGACGATAGCTTTTCCGCCTGTTCTCGGTTCTGCTTGTGGGTCGTTTCACGCGCGTCTTTACGAGTGGATTCCAGGCCTAAGTTTGCCGAAGCTATGCCTTGATACACCCCATAATTGACAGTATGGGTCGTGGAGACACCTATCTTAGTGCTGCTGCCGTTTTCCGATTTTATTGCGTCACTTAGCTCATCTTTGACCGCTGTGCTTTGTTCTGAGCGGGTCGTCGTTTCCTCAGTGCTCTCCTGCGTGCGCTCGATGATGGTTTTGCGCGTGCTCACTTCAACTAGTTCAATTGTCGTACCAGGCGCTAGCCAGATGTGCTCGACAGGTTCTCCGAGAAAGGTTCCCAGATCGAAAAAATACTGGCGGTACAGATGGATGAAACCGACCGGCGACAATGCCCCACTTTTATCGTTCGGGTCGATATTTGCTAATGGGTCGGTAGGACGCAGGATATCGCTTAGCGGTGGTGCTTCCTGAACAAAAAAGAGCTTCTTCAGTTCGTTAGGAGCGAAACCGGGTTGGCCTTCTGCGTGAGCAATCAAGAATGTTGCAATTTGCGACTCATACTGCATCAGCTCGAGATGTTTTCTTTTGGCAACGGCAGCCATTGCTTCGATGAACTGGCCTGGTGCTTGCGCCTGCATATCATGGAACAGTCGGCTCCGGTGAATGTCATTGACCTTGCGCAGAGGGCCATTCTCCACATCCATTAAACTATTGATCTCGATAATCTGATTCCACTCGACACCCGTTGGCAACCGACCGTTATTGTTGTCAACAAAGGTTTGTACCGAGATCTGCACGAGCTTCAGCAACTCGCTGTTTAGATCCTTCGCAAGCATCACCTTGAACGGCGATTTGCCAGCACCGGGTTGAAGGGGCACGGCGAGAAACTCCCGGGGATCATTGTTTTGTACATCCTGTGGTCCAGGTAAAAGTCTTCCGTCCAAAATGCGTTTCACTCGCGGATCGATTAAAATGCCACCGCTCTGAATCCAGTTTTTTGTGAGTTTTGACTCCCAGCCTAATAAAGGTTGATAGACTCCGTAGTGTTCGCTTGCGTAGGGTGTGATCCCTTTGTACTTCTCGATGTCTTTAAACAGGTCAAACATGGTTGCTTCTCCTTATCGATGTTAGAGTGTTTATTGAGTTCGCAGTGTGGAGCGGCCTAACTGCGCGAGTTCAGCGGCTACCGAAGGCAGTCCACTGGAACGAATGGTGTACGCCCGGCATGGGCGTGAACTTATGGGGTGAAAGTCCCCCGTACGAGAACCTTAAGGTGTTCATAGTAATGGATACTAACAAAAGTACGGGCCGAAGGCAAGGGCGTCTCCGCGAGGAGGGGTCTAAAGGAAGCCGGAGTGCAAACGTGCGAGTGTAGCCTGCCCCGGACCTGATCCGGGGGACAGAAACCGCATAGAAGGCTTAGCCCTTGGGCGAGTTGACACAACACAACAAAGCCCACAGGTTCATGGGGCAGGGTAAATGCGGCGGTTGTGCACGGAAGGTTCATGTTCTTATCCGGGGAGATCTGCGCGTCACGAGATAGGTGGTTCATGAAAGCAAGAAACAAGACTTGACCCCAGTTCACAGTTCATGCCAGTTCGTCCTGCTCCAAGCGGCAGAAAGGCCCCAACCCTCTACCGGTCCATATTGCCCGGACTGTAAAGGGGTGCTCCTCTTTGTGAAAAGTATCCTGCCCCTGAGATCCACTATGTGGGATACGAGCTAACAGATAACTGATCTCGAATGGAATCTGTGTGGGAACCCCGATATGCACTGGAGCGGTGGCAATGGCTTTTTACGTCTTGAGCACAGGGATGATCTTTCCCACTGTCCACCATCACCTGTTGTTCTGCCTCGGTAACAGGCATCGGTGTCATCAGGAGCCCCTTATGCATGTTGAAATCCCCTGGATAATCTCTCCAGAGCAGGGATCTACAATCTCCCGATTCCTCTAAACATCTCTCTTTCAAAAAGTATTACCCATAGGTGTACACGAAGGCTTACTTGAACAACGGATAGAAGCGACCTCTTCGGGTCGCCTCAATCCTTATTGGTTATGCGTTGTGCAACTGCCGCGACCACGTACTTGTTCCTCGTTCAGTCGCGCCATGCTCTTATCTCGACAGTGACGCTCGAAGGGATTGAAGTGATCTTTCCCACCAATCCTCCTTCCGTCCGTCACCCAGATGGATTCTCACTGTCGGGTACAGGCACTTCCCATGGCTGGCCTGAACCCGCCAGAACCATTGCTGTCCCTCGCGCTCAGCCACAATCAACTCAACGCTAGTGCCCATCGCAGCAGCGATATGCGTTGTGGTCGTTGAGATCGTAACCAGCGAATCCAACTCCCGGATTGCTTCGAGCAATGCCTCGACAGAAGATTCTGTCCTTGCGTCAAGGATCTCGTCTTCAATGAGGTGCACTCCGCGCTTTCTATGAAGACCGTTCGGATCTGCGACAAAAAGCTTCCGTTGAAGCGAAACGAGGTCTGCGTCAATACCAATCAACGCGGGCAGGAACTGCTCCACCGGCACAGATTTTTCAGAGATAGCATGGCCTTTCGATACGCTCGCCCAGACGATTCCCACGCGGGGGCGACGCTCGATGTTGGAAGGTGGCGTGGCTCCTGATGAGACCAGCGGAACGAAGGGATAGTCCAGCAGTTTCCCTGTGAGTGCATGCCGCAGAATCGCAAGCGGAGGCCTACCCTTCTTGTCATCTTCGCAGACCTGCGGCAGGAAGGCTGGATCATGCTTCAGGATCGAACAAACGTGCTCACATGCAAAGACCTGGGCTGCGGCTTTAGATGCATCAGCGTGCCTCTTAAGGAGGGACGCGACCAGCAGTTCTTCTCCCCAGCCTTGTGCGCCGGGAAAGCCTAGCCGGAATGGTCCCTCGAGATCCAGACGATCATCGTGCCAGTTCGAATCCGCATCCAGTTTGGCGAGACCGCTTTCGAAGTCGCCGGCGGCAAGATCTCTAAATCCCGCATTCATCCGATCATCCGTGATGTTCTTCACGACGCATAACGTGCGAGTTCAGCAGACGCCCGCTTGCGGGCTCCGCTGGAACGCCCTGTTAGCCAGTGAAAAACCCACTTCAGTTCTTGGTCTTCTCGCCCTTTTTACGAGCATCAATTTTCTCCAATTGCTTGCTGGCTTCCGACCACTCTTGAACAACCTCGCTGGGAATTTTTTCATTTATCTTTGTCCAGAGGCCAATTGCGATCTGGGTATCTTCGTCAAACTCGTTGTTCTTACTTCGCCGCTGGAGTGTCTTGCCAATGGCGTTTACGTCGCCGCCTCCGAAGGCGATGTCTTGCTTATTGGCTTCGTACATGATTTCAGAGGCTCTCGCCATGAGTTTGATGTGCTCAAGGTCCTTGATGAACGTTGATTGACGTTCCAGCGGCTTGAAGACTTTGTTCTGCAACTCATTTACTTTCTCCAAGTCTGCCTTGGAGAGACGGGAGCGATCTAACTTGTCCATGCGGTACTTGGCGAGAATCGATTTGAGTGAAATCGTGGCAGAGTCCAGTTGATCTTTTGAGGCGTTGATTTTCCCGATAGGTTCATTCTCTATGGAATGCAAAGCAAATTCCAGAGAACAGATTGGTGCGGCTGGAACGGTTATGTCGTCTTTCTTGACAGTGAATCGAAGTAATTGAATGCTGGCATAGATAAGATAGTCAGGATCCTTTTCACTGGGATGATCCTGCCAGCGGTATTCTCGATCAGCCAGCATTACCATCTTCTCAATCACCATCAAATCACGCTGGCGACGGCTTTCCATCAGTTGAGCTATCTGAGTGGTTTGAAGGCGTTGGCTCAGTTCCGTGAACTTGGCGATGTCCTGGGGATCGAGCTGATCTTGCAGCGGCTTGCCAGGAATCTTCGCTTTTACGTTGATTTGTTCCAACTGCTTCAAGACCGGCAGGGACTGTTCGGCAATTGCCGCTGCCTTTTCAATGGATTCATATTGCATTCGCGCAATCACCTCCCTGAACTCACAACGCTCCAACGAAAGGTCAGATACTCGCGCTCCAGGGCCAACGGCGCCTAACACGGTTGGAATCGCGATAAGGAGGAGCGTAGCAAAGCGTTTCATACAACCCCTATGGATTCTGAGAGAGAGAATTTAGGCTAACGCTGCGGGGCGGGCAACACCTGTGCAAAACCAAAACAGGTTTAATCCGCCTCCGCTGGATTGCCTTGTTATGCGTTATTTCATTTTTAAAGGAAATCCTTCTGGGTGTTCAATGATCTCAGCGGTAAGGTCAACATCCAAATCAGGCCAGTAAAAATGGCCAGCATGAGGCTCTTCAACGTTAAGAATTTTTTTTACAGGAACATCTTTGAACCACGGGAAATCTTCGTAGGACATAAACAACTCTTTATCGCCTGCCAGAAGCCATACTCCATTACTGGAAATATGGGTAACCTCAACCGCTGCGATGTTTTTCCCAAGCGTTTTTGAACTCATCATAATGCACCTCGATGATATTTTCGATTTCTTTCAATTGAGCCCGAGACAGATTATAGTTTTTAGCCAACTCAATCTCAGGTTCTAACCAAAACTTCGCTTCTCCGTCAGGACATGTGACGTGAACATGCATTCGAGATTCCTCACGGGAAAAGAAGAAGAAACGATAACCTTTCTCTCTGAATATCGTTGGGCTCATCTATAATCTATTTTATTATATTTTATTGCATAACATTATATTTTATGCAGCGACTGTCTTTTTTCAAATCATAATCCATAATAGGGTGCAAGTCAAGCGAGAAAGGCAGGTTTCGCAGGGTTTTCAGGCTTAAGGAGCTGCATAATATTGCCGAGAACAATATTATGCAGCGACTGTATAAAAATGAGAATTTATTATTCAAGGATTTCAAAAACTTCCTTTTACAAAAGCAGCGTATCCCTGAAAATCGCCTGCCGTACTATCTTCGCTGGGGAAGTCGCTTTCACAACCTCTTTTTGGTTCGCTTTATCTCTCTGTTCATAGTCCACCCGGAAGGCGACGTTTCGGAGCACTTTGCTTCGAAGGGATTCGTTCAACTTGCCCGCTTATATCGATTATGTTCTGTTCCATCAGATGCCTCGCCACCTCGGCGCACTCTTTGATGTGTGAATGGGCGATAAGCTTCATTGCGCCGAAGCTTATGGCCGCCGAGATGCCTGTTCCCAGGACTGGTACGTATCTCGCCACCCTCTTCGTGGTGACGCGTATCCCCATTCTTTTCAAGGCAGGGAGGATCACCTCCATGGTCACATATCTGCCCACGAACCTCGCACCAGTGCGTTTTATAAGGTCGAACACGGCTATCCGAAGCTCCTCGTGGTAGTGCTCTAACTGCCCTTTCGAAAGGCCGAACCGCTCGTTGATCCTCAAGACCAGGCCTGCGAGGATCCTGACATCGATCGCTGCATCGATCCATGGAATCGGAAGCGCGCCCGCGACTGCTGACTTGAGAGCTGCCCTTGTAGCCATGCGCTTACAGTCACGTACCGCTTTTTCTATCTCGCTGGGCGTCTGTGGTAGCATTTGGTAATTGTCACGTTTTGTTCGCCAAAAACGCCCTATCGGCATCGCTCCTCCAGCCGGTATTGCCCTCATTCTCTATATTTATACTAAAGGACGTTAATAGGTTGACAAAATTCACCCTCCCCTTTATCCCCTCCCCTCAAGGGAGGGGAGTTTTAAATATCCCTCTCCCCTTGCGGGAGAGGGATAGGGTGAGGGGTATGTAACGTCATTTATGACTGTTACTATAGGATGCATAATGTGTATTGTACCCTATGGAAGACTAAGTTGTCCTCGTCATCGGCCTGAATGAGGGCATCAACAGGCAGACGGCCCTGACCCTATCCCATATGTGAGCCACGAAGATACTCCACGGGAGGAATCCAGGGAAGGGCCACGTATGCTCGATGAACTATGGTGACTGGATATGGGCTTGCAAGTTTGAGAGCGATCTTATCGCTCAATTTGGAAGAAATATTGATTTTTGATATATTGCAGCAGTAAAACTACTTCCTGAAAGGCGCACCTTCGACGAGCGCCGTGACTGTAGTGAGTACGACCTACACATAGCGTTACACCAGGATAGCTATCAAGACGAGAAGAGTGCGGTAATTTCAATTTACTATAGGGTCGAAGAAAAGCGCTACTGTGTGTATTGTATGGCAACTTCGTAGACAATGTCTGAGTGTGTATCTGAAGGATCATTGCCTTCACAACCGAGCACTCCTTTCGCCATCTCCCTGTGGCTTCTTGCCATTGTCGTTATGACCTGGGTGAGGTCAAACCCACCATCAACACAGTTCTTGCTCAAGCAGTCTACCCTGAAAAAAGCATAACTGCTGGGAGAGAAATTACAGGTCCGGAGTATCGACCTTATTCCCTTCTGGTTGTATGTCATACTGATGACGATTCCCGCAACCTCGGGGAAGCGATCAGCCACAGAGCCTGCCTCACGTCTCTGCCGCATCCTTTCTATTCTCACTGCATTCTTACAGTTGTTCATGTCCCTCCCAAATGAGAAGGCCCCCTCCACCGGAGGGAGCCTTACCCAGTCAATTAGCGTTTGACAACATTGATCGCTTTGGGACCCTTGGGGCCCTGTTCAGTATCAAAGCTGACCTTGTCGCCCTCGGAAAGAGTCTTAAATCCAGTGCCTTGGATGGACGTATGATGGACAAAGACGTCATTGTTATCTTCACTAGTAATGAAGCCAAAGCCTTTGCTGTCACTGAACCACTTCACTGTTCCTTGTGGCATTCCTTTTACCTCCTTATCTGTAATCTAAAATCTCAGAAGATCTCCATAAAAAAAGCCACAAAATTAAAAGTCTTTGTGGCCTCTTATGAACGCAAAAACTTCTAAAATTTCGTTGATAGAATAGCATGTCATTGAACAGTTTGTCAAGGAAAGTGAAGTACGAATTGCAAACCGGATTCCTGATTTCTCACCGCCTCATGAAGGCTTTGAGGGATATCTGCGATGTCCAACATTCGGGTTGTATGCCGTTGACTCGTTGACAGGCCCTCACCCCTGGATCTAAACTTGAGTGTCACAAGAAAGGAGGATTGGCATGAACTCGTTAACACTGATTTTCGTTGCCTTGTGTGTTTTTGCATTGGCCTACAGGTTTTACGGTCTGTTCATCGCCAACAGGGTTCTTGGTCTCAAGGCAGAGCGAACGACACCATCGATCACCATGGCCGACGGGCACGACTACGTGAAGACGAACAGGTACGTGCTCTTCGGCCACCACTTTGCCGCGATCGCCGCTGCAGGACCGCTCCTGGGACCAGTGCTGGCAGCGCAATTCGGCTTTCTGCCAGGTACTCTATGGATCATCATAGGAGCGGTGATCGCCGGTGCTGTCCATGACATGGTAGTGCTCTTTGCTTCGGTGAGACACAGGGGAAGGAGCCTCTCAAAGATCGCTGAGTACGAGATAGGCAAGGCAGCGGGCACAGTTGCGTCCTTTGCATTCCTCTTCATCCTCGTCCTCACGCTCGCAGGTCTCTCCATCGCTGTGGTGAATGCCATGTTCGAGAGCGCGTGGGGCACCTTCACAGTTTTTGCTACGATGCCGATTGCATTCACCATGGGGATCTGGATGTACAAGATACGGCCAGGTGATGTGAAGAGTGCAAGCACCATGGGTGTCATCCTTCTGGCAGCGGCCGTGCTCGCTGGCCCCTATGTCACTGCCAATCCCACGCTGTCATCGATATTTACGCTCTCAAAGAAGCAACTCTCCTTAGCAGTCCCGATTTACGGTTACGTTGCATCCGTGCTGCCCGTTTGGCTCCTCCTGTGCCCCAGGGATTATCTGTCGACCTATCTCAAGATAGGAACCATCACCATGCTCGCCGTGGGAATAACCATAGTTCAGCCGGAACTGCTCATGCCCCCTGTCACGAAGTTCGTCGGGGGCGGAGGGCCGATCATCCCAGGGAAGGTCTTTCCCTTTGTCTTCATTACCATCGCCTGCGGGGCCCTTTCAGGATTCCATGCGATTATCGGTTCGGGGACTACACCCAAGATGATCGGCAGTGAGAGGGATATACTCTTCATTGGGTATGGGGCGATGCTTGTGGAAGGCTTCGTAGCGATTATGGCGCTCATTTCAGCGTGTGTCATGGTACCCGCCGACTACTTCGCGATCAATTCCGCTCCTGCAGCATTTGAGAAGCTCGGTTTGACCCCTGTCAATCTCCCGGAGTTGTCTCAGGCAGTAGGGGAGAAGATTCAGGGAAGACCTGGTGGTGCGGTTTCGCTCGCGGTCGGTATGGCTTACATCTTCTCATCCGTTCCCTTCATGAAGGGTCTGATGTCGTACTGGTACCACTTCGCCATCATGTTCGAAGCGGTCTTCATACTCACCGCTGTGGACACAGGGACCAGGGTAGGGCGATTCCTGATACAGGAGATGATCGGGAAGCTCATCCCAAAGTTCCTCGAGAAGCGCTGGATGCCCGGTATCGTCATCACGAGCTTTCTCTTCACAGGATCATGGGGCTATCTCGTGTATACGGGCGATATCACCACCATCTGGCCATTGTTCGGGATGAGCAATCAGCTCCTCGCTTCCAGCGCCCTGATTATCGGTACGACCATGATCATAAGGATGGGCAAAGTAAAATATGCCTGGATCACCGCCATCCCAGGAATCTTTATGGCCCTGGTTACCATGTATGCGGGATACCTGAACATCATGACGAACTTTCTCCCCAAACAGAAATATCTCCTGGCGTCACTTTCATCCATAATCATGGTTCTCATGGCGATTCTGTTCGTCACTGCCTTCAGGAGGTGGTACGAACTGCTCCAGGTAAAACTGCCGGTGACAGATCAATATGGCGATCTTGTTCTTAAAGTCGTGAAAGACTGAGAGGAGGTGCGGCGTGGAGATCAGGACAATTCTCTTTGCCACTGATTTTTCTGAAGTATCGGTGAAAGCAAACCCCTATGCGGCCGATCTCACGAAACGATACGGCGCAAAGCTCTTTATTGTCCATGTAATCCAGGACATCGCGAAAATGACGGAGTGGTATGCGCCAAACGTGAGCATGACAGAGGTTAAAAAGGTTATGCAGGAAAAGGCGATGAAGGAGCTTGAGAAGACCTGTACCGAGGAGCTCGCTGGATATAGGGACGTGGAACGACGGCTCCTCATCGGAGAACCCCATGAAGAGATTGTAAGGTTTCAGAGGGAACACAGCATCGAACTCACTATAATTGGAACACACGGTATAAGAGGAGGCGGCAAGAAGATCATCTTCGGCAGTACCGCGGACAGGGTGTTGAAGAACTCCAGATGCCCGGTACTTGCGGTAACACCGGAGATGCATGAAGAGAAAGAGAGTACCGATGTAAGGATTTGCAGCGGTGGCACCGAGATCAGGTTGTGACGTTGATATTGCAAAAGAGGGCATGGCTGACATCCCTCAAAGCCTTTATGAGGCGATGAGAAATTGAGAATCGGCTTGTAATGGTGTACATCACCTGCAGAGTGGTTTTTCAGTGGAGCTTGTCACGTGGCTTCCGATACTTTAAGGTATTGCCGATAAAGGCTTTTCGGGACATCCGCCATGTCCGCAGAGATTATTTTTGCAACTGTTGAGTAAACGTGGTGAGGCATGTTCTGTCTTGAATTTCCATGAATCTCGTGATACTATTCGTAGTAAGAAATAGTTGAAGTCGGAAACCACGTAACACAGAAAGAGAGGTGAGAAGGATGGCAACTCAGCAGGATAAATCCGTATGCGCCCTGTGCGGCTACACAGCCTCAGGGAAATTTGTTGGAGATATTTGTCCCCAATGCGGCCAGACATATTGGAAGTGCGGCAATTGCAGGTATACCATTACTGCAGTAAAACCCCCTGATGTCTGTCCCAACTGTCATCAGAAGTGCGAATTTCTCAACATCACATGCTATACGCCGGAATGTGGCGGGCCTGGCAATATCGACTCTCGACTTTGATACAAAGGGACAGTACTTCGACAGGGGTACTACAATACTTAGCGATAAGGTCAGGATCCGTGCTCCTTAGCCCTCACACGCCAGGGGAGAAGGAATGACATATCTCCCTTGGTGGAGAGGGAGAGAGGAGGTTTCAATGGAGACACACAATGTTCCGGTCCAGCGTCAACTGGCAATATCCAATATCCGCCGTTCCCTCTTATCCTATCTCGAACAAAAGTTACTCAAGCGTGGCTTTACTATCGTCGGACTCACCGTGGGCCCATCTCAAAATTATGAGTGCATCTCTATTGATATCGAGCTCAAAAACCGTGAAACGAGGACACCCGATGAATGGAACACGCTCATTATCCAGATTAATCATGAATTGACAGATCTTACTGATGAATGGGCAATAAAGCAGAATGTTGTGGTCGAGAATCTTGATGTGAAACCTAATAACAATTTTTATGTCAGGATATATATGAGATTTTCAGGGACTTGATGAGGAGACGTTACTGCGCGTGCATGAAAATATCCTTCATCTCAGAGAATCGAGCCTCTCTATCCCTGTGCTCCTCTCTATCAAGACCTTCGTTAAAACGAGATTCAGCCTCGATGCCACAAGCTGCTCCCGAGCATTTGAGAGGAGCGTCTCAGCCTGGACGAGGGAGAGGATGTCTCCCTTACCCACTTTGTATTCCCCTAAGGCCTGGGAGTAGTTGTACTCTGCCTGCTTGAGTTGCTCCTGGGCAACCTTCAGCTGGTTCGATGCAGTGATGAAGTCTTCACATGCCTTGCTCACATCGAGCATCAATATCCGCTTCGCTTCATTGAGCCTCTCCAGGGCCGTAAGCTCGTCGAGCTTTGAAGCCCTGTGGCGGAAGAATTTCCCGAGCTCAAAGAGGTTCCAGGTTGCAGAGATCCCGAGGATTTTATCTTCCTGAACGACGGGTCCGCCAACCGCTATCCCACGAAGGCCCCCACTCGTATTCTGATAGGTGGCGCTCGCATTGAAGACCGGATAGAAGGCGCTCCCTGTAAGGGACCTGGTGAACCTCGTAACCTTCACCGTATTCTCTGCCTGCTTGATTTCAGGCCTCCCGACGGCATATTCTGTGAGGCGCTCCCTTTCAGGGAGTGTCAAAAGGAGATCGAGAGAACCTTCGATCTCGTAGCTGCTCTCGAGCGGGTTCCCTATGAACGAATTAAGGTCTGAGAACGCCTTCTTGAGGTCTCCCTCTGACTGTATCACGTTGAACCTCGACTGCTCCAGCCTGACCGATGCCTGAAGGACATCCGATAGTTTTGCCACGCCGTATTTGTATCTCCCCTCCGCCACCTCAAAGGTCTTCTGTGCGTTCTGAAGCTGGATATTCCTCTGCTCCATGATATCCTTCTGGGCGATGACGGTATAGAAGGCGGTCTTCACGTTGGACGTAAGGTCGATGAGGGTCTTCCTCATCTCCTCCTTATCGGTATCGAGGGTGATCAGTGCGATGCCCCTGTTTGCCCTTCTCCTCCCCCCGTCAAATATCGTATACTGTGCGATAAGGTTATATGCCTGAGTCGGGAACTCTTCTACGCTGTAATGGCGGTCCCATTGCGCAGTCGCATCTATACTGGGAAAGAAGGGACCAAGGGAGGCCTTGGAGAGCTGCTCTGAGGATCTCACCCTGAGCTCTGATGCCTTATAGGAAGGGAGGGTTTCCTTTGAGAGGGACAGGGCTTCCTCAAGGGTCATCGCAAAGGGGGAACCACAGGTGAAAAGCAATTGAAGTGCGAAGAGCATAGAGAAAAGGATGTATAAGCATCTCTGGGATCTCTCTTCTTTCAATTCAGACTCCTTTCCTGTTTCCGGAAATTAGCGACCACTATTATATCAGAATAAGACATGTTGCTGGCTCACCTGGTCATTCGTACCTCAGCGGTTCAATCGGGTTCAGTCTTGCAGCCTGCCATGCGGGATAGAGGGTAGAGAGGAAACTGATGAAAATAGCAGAAAGAGAAACGGCGACAAAGTCAAAGATTTTTATCCTTACAGGCAGGTGGCTCAGATAGTATATGTCCGGGGGGAGCTTGATGATCTGGTAGGTATTGAGGACGTACGACAGGAGATATCCACCGGTAAGTCCTATCAGAGTCCCTATGAGGCCGATGAGAAACCCTTGAATCATGAAGAGGGACATGATCCCTCGATTCGTAGCACCCATTGCCTTCATGATCGCGATCTCCCTCTGCTTTTCGATTACGTTCATCATGAGGGTACTCACGATATTGAATGATGCAACGAGGATGATCAGGACAAGAATGACGAACATTGCAACCTTCTCGAGTTTAAGGGCAGAGAAGAGGTTCCTGTTCATCTGCATCCAGTCCCTCACATGATAAAGATACCCGAGATGCCTTTGGAGCCTCTGTCTCACGTCGCCAGCACTGTAGATGTCCCTGATTCTCACCTCTATGCCGGTCACCTCATCATTAATCCCGAAGAATTCCTGGGCCGGTTTGAGCCCGACAAGGACAAGGTTCGAGTCATACTCGAACATCCCAACCTCAAAGATGCCTACCACCTTGAAAGATTTCACCTTCGGGAGCATTCCGAGGGGGCCTATTTCCCCTGTAGGTGTGAGGATCTGGACCGCATCGCCCTTGAAGATGCCAAGCCTGTTCGCGAGTTCCCTCCCGATGATGATCCCCGGCAATCCTTCACCGCCGTAAAGGTCATGGAGAGACCCTTCCTTGATATGAACTGTGATATCGGTAGTGTTCGATTCCCTAACAGGGTCTATCCCGCGGATGTAGACACCCTGGCCCCTCCGCCCTGAGGAGAGCATCACCTGTCCGAGGACAAAGGGCGATGCAGAGACGATCTCCCTCTCATCCTGTAGTTTCCTGAGCACATCTTCGTAATTATCGAGGGTCCCTTTGTGGTCAAATACGATTATGTGAGCGTTTACGCCGAGGATCTTTTTCTGGAGGTCCTCGTGAAAACCGCTCATCACTGCGAGAACAACAATCAGTGCCATCACACCCACTGCAACTCCGCCGATCGACACGGCCGTCTGGAAAGAGATACCCTTATGCCTCTTTTTCGATTTCAGGTAACGGAGTGCGACGAAGAGATGGAAGGGGAGGGCGCCGATCACTTTTCTGGTTTGAGCTGGGGAAAGAGAATTACGTCACGGATTGACTGGGTATTTGTGAGGAGCATAACGAGTCGGTCAATGCCGATCCCTTCGCCTGCCGCAGGGGGCATACCGTATTCGAGTGCCCTGACAAAATCTTCGTCCATCATTTGGGCTTCTTTGTCGCCTTTTTCCCATGCTTCTGTTTGTCTGAGGAACCTTTCACGCTGGTCAAGGGGGTCGTTGAGCTCCGAGAAGGCGTTCGCAATCTCGCGGGAGATGATGAAGAGCTCGAACCGCTCAACAAGTTCCTGGTTGTCCTTCTTCCTCTTTGCGAGGGGAGAGAGTTCAACGGGGTAATCGGTGATGAAGGTGGGCTGTATGAGTTCGGGCTCTACCTTCTCCTTGAAGATCTCATCGAGTATCTTCCCGTGTGATGCACTTGCCTCTATGTCTATCCCTTCC
>Ga0315295_10001477_pt1 | contig 20179 bp, 24 predicted proteins | sample YL17G14_0_MG_FD_204453 | JGI IMG/M metagenome (GOLD analysis project Ga0315295, IMG submission 204453) | Sediment microbial communities from Yellowstone Lake, YNP, Wyoming, USA - YL17G14_0 | ecosystem: Environmental > Aquatic > Freshwater > Lake > Sediment | place: USA: Wyoming | collected...
ATCCGTATAGAGTTTCGGGAGGAGTAATTGTATTTGTTATTTTTGTATGAGTAGCATCTAAAAATTCAATTATTAAATCATTATCAAAACATAAATGTCTACTCCCAACTAAATAATTAACATCTATTTGACTTAATGATGGAGTTGCTGTTGCATCTGTTGTTTTTAAACTTGCTACAATGTCTAAAGTTCCAGCAATAAATAATAATCCCCATTCACTATCGGTTAATACTTCTATTTCTGATTCTGTATTTCCTTGTGTGTCTATATTTGCCAAAGAAACTGTAACCCAATTTGTTCCATTCCATTTTTTCCAAGTTACTCGACTATCCACACTAATTAAATATTTTATATTTGTATTTGTGGGCATTGTTGCTGTTATATTAATATGTCCTATATTATACCAAGTAGAAGTATTTATTTGATTTGTATTTGTTCTTACATACCAACCTTTAGTAATGTCATAACCTGAACCATTAAGATGATACTGAGCATAGGCAGTTCCAAATAATGTTTCAGTTCCTGCTCCCCCATTATATCTATTAGAAACTTCAGTTATATCTAATTCTCTATCATAAATTACTGCTTCATCTAATTTGCCATTGAGACAATAACCATCTGCTCTACCTGCTAATCCAAAAATTTGAGAACTAAGAATAGTGCTAGTTAAATTATCTTTTATAATAGTTACTGATTGAAGGATATTGTCTATATAAATTTTTGCTCCTGAAGCAAGAGAAGAACCATTATAAGTTGCAATTAAATGATGCCAATTACCATTATTGAATAAATTAATGGTATTTATTCTTAAATAATTAGTAACACTACTATATAAAGCAAAAGAGACTTTGCCAGAAATTAAATTTAATTGATAACCTCTACCAGGTAATAATAATTTATCTAATAACATTTTAGTTGTAGTATCTGAAGTTTGAAACCAACATTCTAAACTAAATGGTTGTGTTTTTTCAAAATTTGCTATGCTTCCACAATTAACATAATTCGTTCCATTAAATTGTAAACAATTATTTAATTTTCCTGCAACCCATAATGGATTATTTACAGTAACTCCATTTCTTCCATTACCAGATGAATCCAAAACAAAAGTAGCATCTCCTGCTAATTGTACTTGTCCACCAATAAAATTAGTTTTAGTAACATCTTCTTGAGTAAATAATCCTTCATCTATTTCATCAAAATCTATGTCTGTATAATTTGCAGAACCAATTCTACTAATTTGAATTAATCTTGCATATTTGCTATCTGATAAATGTGTAAAAGTTTCGCTATCTCCTGCTTCTAATTTGGTTATATTATACAAAAAAACATTTTGAGTTTGTATATTATAAGTTGGTTTTTCAAAATAATTTGCTTCCGATACTATATTAATAAGAGTATCAGAATATATAGAATAAAGACCAGAACTATATAATGTACATGCAACAAATTTAGCATAACTTGGTATTGCATGAAATTGGATTGTATTCTCAGAATTTCCACTATTTAAAATTAAATTATTGCCTCTTATGTCTCCAGTTGTGGAAAAATTTATAGCATAAGTATCTGTGTTTCTTATCCATACATAATCTAATTGGCAACTTGCTGCATTTTCTACATCTAAAAATCCATTATCAATTAATGCAATATTAAACATTTCCAATAATCCACTATTCCATGTTATTCCACCAGAAATATATGCGGCTTCTAATTTAAGATTTATATTTGACCCACTTGATAAAGAAGTTATAATCTTTTTCCCATCATTCCATCCTTCAGTCTCATATAAATAAGCTATAACATTATTTGCAAATTCTAATACATTTCTATCATCTCCAGTACCTTCAAAATAACAATCATATATCGCTATTTCTATTTGTGATGCACCACCATCTATAGAAGCAAATTTTCCATCTGTGTCTGTAACTCTAAAACTCATAGTATTAATAACTGTATTATCTACATTATAAACAAGAGGCAATGTACCCCTCTCTACTATACAAGTTTCTTTATTTCTTCCTTTAAGAGCAACCCATTCTGCCATTATAACTTGTTCGTTATAAATTCCATTTTCAACTAAAACTGTCCACATATTATTTTCATCAGGACTTTGACTAATTGCATAATCAATAGCTGCCTGAATAGTCGAAAATTTTCTAGTAAAAATGTCATTACTATAATTTGGACTTACAAAACAAGTCTGTTCTGGACTTTCTGGAAGTTTTTTAAGAATCACGATTGCTCCTCTTTATACTGTAAGTGCTGAAATTATATTTACATTAAAAGTCTTTGATTTATCAACTTCACCAGTAGTAAAAATAGTCTTTAATTCTAATAAATAAACTCCAGCAGGAAGTGTTAAATTGGCTACTGTAAAAGTAACTTTAACGATACCTGTCGCCACCAATGTTTTATCAAAATCAGTATCGGTTTTTGTAATAACATCGGTACCTTCTGAATTTTCCATTATCAGAGAAAAAGTAGCTCCAGTTAAAGGAATTATAGTTCCAGAAGCATCTTTAAAAGTGAAGGCGATAACTTTTTGTTCTTTTACTTTTAGGGTAATGTCGTTCATTTTTTCTCCTTAGTCTAATTTTACTTCTACGTTTATAGATTCTATTTCTACTGTTAAATCTTCTTGTCCAGCCTCTATTGTTAAAACTTCTTGCTCAGTTTCAACTAATAAATCTATATCTTCTACTAATACATCTATTATTTTTTCACCATAATCGATTGTTACATCAAAAGGATATGAAAAATAATTTTTTAAAGTTGAAATAAATCCTTTTGTAAGTAATGAAATTGGCAACATATTTATTCCTCCGCAATCGCAATACAAAAAAGTATATTTAATTTAAATAAAGATAACTCTATTAATTGATAGTACTGTTTTATACTAAAATGTATTTTTTTAATTTGATAAGCATATAAAGAAAAAGGCAGACCCCAAGATTTATCAATTTTTATCTTGATTCTGCCTAATTTAATTGCTATTAATATTTTTTGCCTTACTTTATTCATTATATTTCTCCTTACTTTATTATTTTTGGGAGGGAAGTTTCTTCCATAAACGGTAGACAACTTCCCTCATTTATTCATTAATATTTATCACTTTTACTTAAATTCTCTTTAGCCCATAGGGGCTGAAGATTGGTATAGCGAAAGCATTTGCGTTGTTCTGATTTCTTTCGCAAATCAAATTTAGCACAGGGCTTGATATGGTCTATGTGCCATTTGCCATAATTAGCCCAAGACATACCTGAAACAAATTTAGATTCTAAATGCTTTTTTAATTGTTCTAAAGAACAACCTACCAATTTTAATGCCGATTCTAATTTGGTATTATTTTTTAATACTTTGTTTAATCTTGTTCTTAAATAATGGGCTAACCTAAAATTAATGTCAATTTTGCGTCTATTTTTATCATACTGATTGCCATATTTTATTCTTTCTTTTCTATGTTTTAATCTATATTGTTTTGCTTCTTCTTTATGATTTTTCCTATATTCTGTATGTTGAAGTAAAATTTTTTCTTTATGTTTTTGATAATGTTCTCGTTTCTTTTTTAAAAGTTCTTCTTTATGTTTTTCATAATATTTTCTAATTTCCTTTTTATGAGTTTGATAATATATTTTATGATATTTTTTTATTCTCACCGAAATTTCTTTTTTATGTTCTTGACAATATTTTTTTTGATATTGTTTTTCTTGTTTTTTATGCGTTTGATAATATTTTTTTCTTTTCTCTTTTAATTTTTCTTTATTTTCTTGATAGCGCCTTTTGGTATATTTTTTTGTTTCTTCTTTATGAGTTAAACGATATTTTTTCATTTCCTCTATATGAGTATCCCTATATTTTTTATCTATCTGTTTTTTACATAATTTACAATAACTTTGCAAACCATCTAAATGTAATTGATGTTTTCCGAATTCGCTTATATCTTTTTTTATTTTACATTTATTACAGATTTTAGTTTTCATATTTTTGGGAGAGGGAAAATCAATTCCCTCTCTATTTTAATTACGCATCAATTTCTGTTTCGTCGGGACTAATAAAAAAATTATCCGACTCCATTGTATTATCCGCAGAGTCCATATCTTCGGGTCTCGCACCGAGGGGCTTCAACGCAGTAGCTGAAAGATTTGAGATTTTATATCCACATTTAAATGTACTTTTCGTATTATCCGTAAAAATTTTTACCGTTAATGATATAGTATCTGTCAGATTCTCAACATTGATGTCTTTATAAGCACCGATATTACCTAAAATTTCTTCGATTGTGAAATCTTCCAAGATGCGACCAAGAGTAACGGTTACCGTTTTCGATTTGACTCCAGTTTGGGCTATCTCTTTGCTACCTATCTGTTTGTAGTCTGCCCTTTCTAAAACGACATCTATTCCTAAAGATTGTAACATGTAAACTTGCTGATTTGTTCCTGCACCAATTTTTAAATAGATAGTACATTGGTCTGCATATAAAGCAGCAACATCATCATTGTCAGCCCAAAGAGTTTCATAGGCTGAAGCAGCAGGATAAAAAACTTTTATAATATCACTAACTACACAAGTTTGTACTATAACTGTGCCAGCAGAGTATCTCCAAGTATTATCAGCATAGGGAGAAGCATTATCTTCTATCAATTCGCTTACAACACCAGAACGAACTCTTAATACTCTATAAATGTATTTTCCAGCAGCATATTCGATTGCAGCAGGGTCTAAAGTAACTGTTTCAATTGTTCCTGTAGCTGTTTTCTTTTCAAAAGCTAAATAATTATCTTTAATTATTCTACATTGTTCTCCAGCTAAATCAAAACTTCTTACAACCATTGCATCTGGGTCAGCAATGTTAATACTAAATCCACTTAATCTTTGTTTCGGAAAATAAACTGTTCCCTTAAAACTTCCATCTTCGTCTGTCAAATAAGCACTAATGTCAAAACGAGTAGATTTTAAATCATCCAAATCTACACTTTCATCCAATGCTCCAGATGCAGGGTCAACGATGTTAGCCAATGACCTCCAAAAATCCATTGAACCATATTCGTTCTGAGTTAATGTTACTGGACAAGAAGGTGTAAGTTTATGAACTCCTAACTTTAATGTTCGACCTAATTCATATAATTTTTCCTGATTCAGAGTTACATCACCAGTTAATTCAGTTACCCTATCTACCTGGGATGGACTTCGGTCTGAATTCCATGGGTAGACACGACAGACACTTGCATTTCCCTTAATCATCTTTGTATCTCCTTTGTTTTAAGTTATCTTTTTAGTTATGATTTTTTGCTCTTCATAGCCATCAATTATTGGTTATTTTTTCTCTTCATTAGAAAAAACTAATCAATGAATCATAACCCATACTAAAATTTCAAACGCTTGTATATCTTTCAAGCACCTTACTATTATCTTTTTCTTTTGTTACATAATTTCCCTTTTAAATGAGCAACATCTTCAGCTATAGAAACAATCTTAGTTGAGTGTTCTTTTAGTTCATCTTTTATTTCTGTTAAATCTTTTTGAACATGACGTAAATCATTAAATTTCATTGCTAATAAAACAACGACGTTGATAATTGCTGTAAAAATTGAAAATCCTGTTCCTAATAATGAAAGCCAATTCATAATTATCTCCTATGTTAAAGCAACTCTTGCACAAATTAATTTTTTATAATATTTTTTCCAATAATCTCTATTAGAATTTGCCCTAAAATTACACCAAAGACATACCGTAATTAAATTATCTTTATTACAATTTTGTTTAATATAATCTATGTGATGAACTGTCAGTACTTTTCCCATCACAATCAAATGCTCTTCTTCGGTTATGCCACAGTTTTGACAAGTATAATTATCACGTTTACGGATGGATTCTTTTAATTCAGGAGACCAATTAATTCCATAAGGTTCTCTACTGCTATAATTATTAAAATTATAATTATTCTCTCCTTTAAAAAATCCCTCTAATTGTTTTGCTCTAATTATCCGAAGTTCTGGATACTCATCATAACTTATTTTTACTGATTCTGATAAATTACGTAATTTTATTTTGAATCTTTTAAAATATTTTCTTAAAACGGTTATAGAACATTTTAATAATTTAGCAATTTGACGTGATGATAATTTTTCTATATTATATTTTTGATTTAGCCAATACTTTGTTATATTTAATTTTGGAATATTTACTAAACAAACTCCTTCTTTCATTGTACGGATTTTTATATGATATTCTTTCAGTCGATTATATATCAATGTATCAGAACACCCTAATTTATTGGCTATCTGCACTGTAGATTTTCTATCTATTATATATAATTTATAAAGATTTTTTTTAGAAAATTTTTTACTCGGATTAAAATTATGATTTCTTTTTTTCATTTTAAGTTAATGCTACTCTACATTTTAGAGATAATAAACTTCTATATCTATCTTCCTTTACCAAATTATCGGTTACTCTGAGTTCTTTTCGGTTAGCAACAATCTCCAAAATGGAAATTCTTCCCTTTGGAACTTTTGATGATACAATTCCATTGGTAATGGTGTAAGAATAATAAGGAATTCCACTCATTATTTTAGACAATAAATAATCACTAAGGTCGAGACGGTTTCCATCTGAAGTTGCAAAAATTCTAATTTCTATGTCAACAAAATTACTTAATACATCACTACCCACCTGTAATCTCTTCTCTGGTCTGTCCGAAACATTTATAACAATACAAGGAAGTTCGCCTTTGTATGCCTCTGAGAAAGATTTTTCTACCCTAATTCCAGTCCAACCGTCTGTTACTAAATCGGCGGTAATTTTGTCAATTACTGAGGCTTCACAATTTCTTGATAATCTATATGCCATTTTATTTTCCTGCGTTTTCGAGTGATTTATTAAATTTTGTAATTTCTTTTTCTATGTGTTTTTTTAGCTCATCAAATCCAATATCAACATACCTAAGTGGTTCAATTACTTTATTTGGTTGCATAAAAAAGAATCCCGAACCTTTTCCTGTATGATGCCATTTTTCTCCTGACCCACCTGCTTCTGGTGCCCTAAAAGCATCACCAAAATAACCAATGTTTGCCTGAGTTACTGCAAATCCATCATTAAATGCTTCCCAATAAGATGCCCCACTTTGTTGACCAACTGGAAAAGTAGAAATATTTCCTATACCTATATGGATACCAGCAGTTGAAGAAAGAACATCTACTCCAATTGCTCCTGCTAATTTTTGTAATTTATAGCCAGAGCCTTCAAGGATTTTCTTCATAATTTCGGCAGTAGCCTCGGCACTTAACAAAATCTGTGCCTGGAGTTCAGGATATATAATTTTTTGAACCTCCGAAAACCATTGAACAGGATTTTTTCCTCTATGAGAAATTCTTACTTCAAATGTTTGTGGCATTTATGAGTTCCTTATGTATTTATTACCTTTTTCTCTAAAATTACTACGAGATAATCTTGTCTTGAAAGTATCCCAAAGCCCTTTTGGTCATCTTTGTAACACTTAAAATAATCTTCTCCAATTTTTATACGGTCTGCTGCTTTAATTGTATTTATATGTCTTTTTTCTATATAAATTTCTTTCGACCCGATGGGAATATTTCCATAATAAGCCCATTTTAGAGCCTCTGGCGACACATCTCTCACCAAGGCATCAATTGCTACGGGCTGCAAGTAACTTAAATTTTTTGTATGTTCGTATGGGTCATTTTCAGTTTCTTTAGCAACATAAACTAATACCTTAGTTAATTTCTCTTCATTTTTTAGTAATCCGAACAAATCTATTCTTTTATCCATTATTTATTCCTTGTGAATTTTCTGGTATTTCTGCTTGTGAAAAATATAAAATATTATCCTTGAATACTAAACAAAAATAAACATTCCCAATCTTCCACCAATCCCATATTACATATACTGCCATATTAGTTGTCCGTTGGTTCTGGTAATTGTTCATCCATTCCTATATAATCTAAAATTCCAAAAGTTTTTTTGTATTGAATTAATGTAGCCCTTATTTTTTTCTCCACACTCATGTTGTCAGTATCAAATGTTATAGTAAATTCGGGAGTGCGATATTGTCTTACTTGTCCTTTTATTAGAATTGCTGCTATAATTGCAATTAAACATTCTTCCGATTCACTTGCAGAAGGAAAAATTATGTTATCTGATTTAGCAATAAAAACTCGATATTTATTTACTGCCAATTGATAAAGAGCAGAACGAATATAGCTTCTTAATTCAGAAGTTGAATATTTTTCATATTTATTATAAGAAAATGTCAATACATCTCCAGAAGTTAATGTTCCCGTTACTGTAATTTTAGATGTATTACTATCATAAGTATAATTAGAAGCCAACCAAATTGCTCCATTCTTTTTTACTATCAAAGTAGCAGAATCTATATTAGCATACTGCAATGAAAAAATTTTAGCTCCGCCATAATACTCTTGTGCCTCTTCAAAATATTCGTAATTATCATTTATCAGATTTCTTATTTTCAATATAACTTCTTGCATGTTATTCTCCTATAATATAATTTTATCTTTTTTTGATAAATTCTCTCCTGCCCAGAGGGGCTGAAGATTAATGTAATTAAAGCATTTACGCTGCTCGATTGGTTTGGATAAATCAAAACTCGCACAGGGTCTTATATGGTCGATGTGCCACTTACCATAGTTAGACCAAGACATACCTAACTTGAATTGTTTCTGTAAATGTTTTCTTAACTGTTCAATACTACAACCTAATAATTTCATAGTTTTTACCGATTTGTAATTATACTTTAATGCGTTACAAATTCTTATTCTCAAATTACATTTAATCCTAAAATTTAAATCTGTTCTTCTTCTATTTTTTTGAAATTTTCTAATCTCATCTCTATGATTTCTTCTATATTTTCTTACTCTTTCTCTGACATTTTCTTTATGAGTTTTACCATATTTTGCAGATTTAATTAATATCTTTTTTCTATTTCTAATATAATAATCTCTTTTTTGTTCAGCAATTTTATCTTTATGGATTTTGCGATATTCTTTTTCTTCTTCTTTATGTTTTTGATAGTATTCTCTTCTTTGTTCTTTTAATTTTTCTTTATTCTCTTGATAATGCTGTTTTCTATATTTTCTTAATTTGTCTTTATGTGATTTGCGGTATTGTTCCACAGAATTTTTTATTTCTATTTTATGAGTTTGGCGATATTTTTTCATGTATTTCTTTAATTCTTCTTTATGTATTTTTCTATATATTTTCATATATTCTTTTTTTGTTTCTGTTTTCACTTTATCTCCTGAATTTTTATTTCTCTTTTTTCTTGTTTTGGTCTGTATAATAAAATTTCTTTTCCCCGAAAACCTTTAGCGATAAATCCAAATGTTAATCGTTTAGTTATTCTATTTTGTTTCTGTAATGTTCTTGCCAATGGATTAGTTAATTTTAATTTAGCATAAATTTCATCAAAATTATTCCATGTTAGAAATTTTAATAAATCCCATTCTGTTTTTGAATCTTTTGCCAGTATTTTTAAATAAGGGCGAAATCCCTTCTCATGTAAAATTATCAAAATTCCTTTTATTTCTTTTTCTTCTTCAGCATATATTTCCTGATACCGCAGAAGTTTTTCTATAAGTTTTAAATCTCCACTTATAAATTTGCGTTCTTTATTTTGCGTGATATACCAATCTTCGTATTTATCTTGGCAACGCAAACAGAATTCATAAAAATTTATAGAGTCTTTTATTTTTAAACGCCTAATCATTTTTTACCTTTCTAGTTATGTTTGTGGGAGGGGAGAAAAATCTCCCCTCTATATTAACTAGAAATTACACGTTTAAATCATCCGACCATGCTATAGCTTTAAAATTAACCACAGCTTCAACTACACATTCGTATCCAACGCATCCATATCCTAAAATGTTCTTGCTATTATTAATTACCTGAAGTCCACCGATAGTTGTAATTATTCTTTGAAGTTCATCAGGTGCAATTCCTAATAATGCAGCAACTTCAGGACTAATTTTGCGTCTTACAAATAAGCAAGGTTTTCCGCCAACTCTTAACTTAGAATCTCTTGCCACTAAAATAGCTTTAGTTGCAGCTAAAACTGGGTCATAAGAACCAGAATCTACCTTTACAGTACCAACTACTTTTATAACTTTAATACCATTAGCAGCCAACATTTCTTTTATACCAACTCTATAATTGAAATTATCAGCATTTTCTTTATCATAAGTATTGATTTTTTCCCAAACTGTAGAACCAGCTAAAAGAATAAAATTATCTCCATAATCAACTATTTTATGAACCATCTTCACAATACCGTCATAAAGGTCTTCGCCAGAACCGCAAGTAATTCTCTGAGTAGCTATAGCTAAAATAACATCTAACAATTTCTTTACATCCTGTTTATCCATAGAACGAGTAATTGCTGCTTTCTTTCTTGCCAAAGCTGACTGGTCTTTTGCATCCTGAAGTTCATGGATAGTAACATAAGCTAAATCTGACTGATAACCAACAAATGTCATAGTTGCAACACCACTGGGGGATTTCTTGTTTGATGTAATCTCGCCAGAATCTCCAGCAGTATAAACGGTATCAACGTTGTCATCATAAGCAGAAAAATAATAAACATCCTCACCAAATTCCGCAGTCTCTAAATCGCATATTTCAACTAATTCCACTGGAACTGGAAGAGTACTGTCTATAGGCTGCCCGATAACTCTCGCAATCTCTAAACCGTTAAGTTCGATTTTTTCCATTGTTATTACCTCTTTTATTTTATCTTTTATTTTTTTATCTTTTAAGTTTAGGCTATTGCCTTTAACTTATCTTTTTATTCGTGTCCGTAGGCTTTTAAGTTTATCTTTTTTTGTCTTTCTTTAAGTTTACTATCTTTTTCTATTTTCTCAGTATTTCCTACTTCAACTGTAGGTTCTTCTTTTGCTACTTCAACTTTAGGTTTAGTTAATTCCGCAATCTCTTGAGCTTTCGCATCAAGTTCTTTTTTTAGATTAGTGATTTCAGTTTCTTTATCAATTATCTTTTTTTCTAAATCAACTTTAATCTCATTAGTTTTGGCTTCTAATTCAGTTTTATGAAGATTTGCTAATTCTTCTTTGGCTTTATTAACTGCCTCTTCTAATTGTGCAGAAGTATATTTACTGATTTTAGAATCACTAGCTGAATTTGCATCTCTTATTTCGATTTCTTCATGACCATCTTTATAAGTTCTTATGATTTTTTCATAAGACTTACTCTGATAATCAACTCCGCCATCTTCGCCAATAGATTCTATATTCTCAGATGTATAATAAGAGACGGTTTTTATTGGTTTTTCTTTCTCTTTTTGTTCTCCAACAGGTGCTTCCGCTACTTGAGCAGGTTCGGGCTTCACCTCTACAGGTGGCACTACTTGTGCTGGTTCGGGAGTTACCTGAGCAGTTGGTTCTTCTGCTTTTTCATATCTTTTTAACAATTCGGTCATATTTAATTCTTTGGCTTTTTTCAAAGCTCTCTTTTTTACAAGTTCTCTTTCTTCCTCTGTAAGATTTTTAGCAACGGGAAGACGTGCCAAGCAATTTCTAACGTGTGCAGGGTCGTAAATAGGAAATCTGCGAACTTTAATTTTTTCGCCAGTCTTCTTGTTTACAACATATTGAATCAAAGCAAAATCAGAATCTTTCAATTCTTTACGTTCTTTATAAGTAAGTTTCTTTGCTTCTTCAATAATTTTGCCTTCCTCATCTAATAAATCTTCATCGGCAATATCTTCATCTTTTAGTTTATCAGATAAAAACTCAGCTTGGATAACGCTATCAATTTCTTTCAATTGTTCCTCATTCAAATCATCAAGAACTATTTCACGATTCATTTACTATCCTCCTTATCTTTGTTTTTATTTTAGATACAGAAACGGATTTATTATTTTTTATCTCTTTTTCTGTAAGTCTTAAAATATTGAGTCCATTGTTTTTAAACCACTTATCTTTTTTTATATCCATTCTTCTTCTTTCTGGTAAAGCATGAAAATAATCCCCATCACATTCTATAACTAATTTATATTTAGGTAAATAAAAATCAGCAACCCATAAAGAATTATAACTCCATTGACTTATAAACTTTATATTTAATTTATGAAGTTCTCGATTAATTATTTTCTCTATAGAAGAAATTCTGTTTTTAGCTATAAATATTCTTGCACATTGTTTAGAACAAAATTTTCTTTTTGAACTCTTGAAATCCTTTACTTTTTTCTCGCAGTTTTTACATTTAAAATTCATAACTCTATCTGTTAATCCTTTATTCCAAGGAATACGACCCTTTTTAAGCATCAAATTATTTTTACCATGCAATAAATAAGTATGCTTTCCTAAACAACTTCTATTACAAAAATGATGTTTATAAATCCTTAATTTAGATGGTATTCGCCAAATTGTTTTATCACAAAAATCACATTTAACTTTAATTTTCTTACTCAACTTTTGTCCTATTATTTTACCATTGTGTTTATTAGCACAATTTTTAGAACAAAAATGATGGTTATGTTGTTCAAATAAACTTTTACAATTATAAACTTTTATTCCACAACGTTCACAATTAAACCAAATACCTGATTTTTTATTCATGTTTAAAATAATTATTTATTTTAGAAATTAATTGTTCTTTTTCGCATGTACAAGGATTACATCCTTTACATTTAGGTTCGTCTACAGCTAACTCCGCATAAACTAAATCTTCTGCAAATAATTTTTCTATATATTTTTCTACTCTGCCTATTAATTTAAAAATTTTGGCATTAGGACAAGCAGGCTTATGAGCTAATAAAACACCTGTTCCATGAAAAATTATCGGGTCTATTTCTCTCTGCCCATTCGCTAATTCTTTAATTACTGATTTTCCATCTATTTTATTATAAATTTCAAATGATACAGCAGCTTCTTTTGATTGCACTTTTGCTTTTAGTTCTTCTATTTGTTCGGGAAATAAAGATTTAAAAAGAACATTTATTGTTTCTACTTTATCTTCATTTATTTCCGCTTTTATACTATAACCACATACAAATCCCGCACCATTATGTTCCCAATTACATTGTTTTCCGACTAAAGTTTTCAATCCCCTTTCAACTGCTTTGCGAGGAAGAATTACTCCATTTCTATTTACTTTATCAATTTCTGCATAAACAGTCTTCATTACCATTAAATCTGGAGAAGGCAATTCAATTCCTATTTTTTTAGCAGCTTCTATTAATTCTTTATTATCATCTGATATTTCAATAAAAGTAGTTTCAGACCTTTTTGCTATTTCTAATAATGCTTCAGCAATTATTCTTTTATCTTCCATTATTTATTCTCTCCTTTGGAGTGTCGTTTCATCCATTTCTTGAGTTGACTCCATGCTCCCGCAAATGCTCTTGCTTCATCATGAGTTTCGTTATAAATAGAATTCCATGTTTCTATCCAGACATTTCTAGCTCCTTCAGGATATTTATCAAGATATTTGGGATAGTTAGTTTTAGTATAGGGGGCTATAATTAAGTCTTCATCTAAAGAAGATTCTATAATTTCAATCGTAGCGTTGCTGTGTTCTTTAACCCATTCTTGTGCTTCTTTCAAAGACCATTTGGTTTTCTCAAATAAATAACTCTGTATAGTTGTGGACTTTTTCCCTTTAAGTCTCCCAATCACAGCCTTAATTCCTTTTTCTTTTGATAATGTAATTATTCTAAAACTATTTTGCTCAAAATCTTTTGGGTCTTTTTGTCTTAGTCGAATATAATTTTCAGTAATTTCTGGAGTATATCCTATGACTGCTTTTAGATATTCTACTTCTGTTTCTTCTGTTAGTTCATCTTCCAATCCTACTTTTTGGGTTTCTTTTTCTTTTTGTTTTTCAGTTTCTTTTTTTGTAATGGGAACTATTCTTTCTGTATCTATTCCTTTCTCCTCCTGATTTTGTATAACGTGTGGATAATAAATTTCTCTCAATCCATTTTCCCATTCTTTTTTCATTCTCTCTAATTCTTGTTCTGGGTCAATTCCTAAGGATTCTTGATAAGTTTCAAAAGTAACAGCACCATAAACGAATCCACTTCTTATAGAATCTAAAATGTATTGAACATTTATTTTAAGTGGGCTATTTACTATTTTTAATGCTTTATTGTCGCTAAATAGCTTTCTGTGGTCTATTTTATTTTCAGAAATAATTAATCTTACAACATCCAATAACATAGACTTAAAATCAGCCACACCTGAATTTATCTCAGCTATAAAAGGTTTTGGATTGAGCCTCGTTTCCTGTCTTGATGGCGTAATTTCGAGCATGTCGGCAAAGCCGAGTCCAGCCATTATTGCTCTATAACCCTGCCTATAAAGCTCTTCCTTTAATATAGGTAAGAGGTCTGGAATTAAATGTTCATACTTCTGGTCAAAAGGAATGGCATTTGCAGGTAATTTTCCTTTTTCATTTTTATAACGTTCTACTGCTGATTTAAAATTGTCTAATAATGTTTTTAATTCGGCATCAGAATAATCTACATTTTTTTGTAAAAAAGCATTTTCTGTTCCCTTTGTAATCTGAAATAAATAAGGTAATACTTTAGAGATGGCTTCATCACCTTTTGAAGAGAGAATTTCCATTGCCATCCAATTCTTTAATACTCCTTTTTTCACAAGATAAGGAGACGGATATTTGCTAAACCATCTTGCAAAAGGTTTTTGGACAATTATTTGCTCTTTATCATTTTTGGGTATTGGTAAATCTTTTTTCTCATCTAAATAATACTTATCAGTTCCTAATTTATAATTTTTTTCATTTTTTCTATCAATATAAACAGATGACCCATTAACAAAATAAAGTAATGTAGGAACTTTGATAGAGGTATTCCCAATAGAAATAGTTTCCCATATTCCAAGTCGCATTAAACATAAAGATGAACCAGCCCATCTTTCTTTGTAATATTCCTTGGCGAGTTCTTGAAGACCAGTAGGAACTCCATTTACATTTAAATTGATTCTTGAAAGCCATAAATTCAGGAGTTGTTCTAATGTATCATCAGAGCACTCTACTTTTAAAATTGCCTCTGAAGAAGAATTAATAGAATAATCTACAATGGTCGAAATTATTCCTGAAATGTCATTATCCAACATCTCAGAAATTTTTCCGCAACGTTCATGAAAACTTTCTGGAACTTTAATATTTCCTGAAGAATAAGCCCAAGTAAGAAACGATTCCCAAAGACCTGAAGCAAGGCCTGAATTATTTGCCATTTTTTATCCTCTCTTTATTAAAATAAGTTTTATTCAAAATTAATATTATTATATTTGGATATAATTTTTTAAATAAATCAAATTTTTCTTTTGCATCATCTCTCCACCAGCCTTTGATTTCCACATAAGTATCGCTTTCAGGTAAATAAAAGTCTGGGGTATAAGTAGTAGTTTCTAAATTAAAAGTTTTAGATTCGTAGAGCCATTTGATGCCTTTAGAATCTAATTCTTTGGCATAAATAACTTCCCAATTACTGCGAAACCAAATATTTTTATAGTAAGAACCTTTACCATGAAAAGATAATTTTCCAAATCGAGGACTGTTTTTTCCTCTATTGAATTTATAATGACATTTTTTACATCTTTTGCTTCTATAATTAATTAATGGTATTCCGCAATCGATACAAAAAGGTTTTTTATTAGTCCTACCATCTTTATAACTTGAATTATTTTTACCTACATTAAATGCATACCAACATTGTTCACATCTTATTGCACGACAATTTATTAATTCTTTTCCACAAGAACAATAATATTTTTTTCTACCTGTTTTGTGTGAGCAAGATTTACATAAACCAGATTTGCTACTTCTCGTAATTTCTTTTTTACAACATTTACAAATTCTTATTTTCATTTTAAGAAAAAACTCCTAAACCTGGCTTCCTAACCTCTGTTATTGCATTTATTAATGGTAATTGTTCTGTCAACCATTCTAAAATAGCGAAAACTTCAAAACTCTGCACATAATGGTCTTCAGTTGTTGTATCGTAAATTATTTTGCTTCCAGAAACTATTTCTATATAAGACGAAAATTGTAAATCAAATTTATAGTCATCATCTGGTATATCAAATCTTTTATCATAGAACATTTGTTTTAATCTACTAACAGCAAAATAAAGTGTTGGGTCTTTCTTTTCTATTACTTCACCTTTTTTATCTCTAACTATTTTTCCTTTATCATCTTTTTCAATTCCAGTTACAATGTCTTCATTAAAAGCACACCAATAAACTCTTTTTATTACTTTTGTAATTTCACCTTTTTCATTTGTAATCTTTTCATTTAATTTTTCAGAAAGTATTTCATATACTGGTTTTCCCATAATAGTACAATCCAATGAAATATAATGACCGTTTACTTTTCTAAAAATATATTCCATTAATTCTGGTAACTCTTTTGTCAAAGAAAGGCGATAAGTAGTTATATTATAAATTAATTGATACTTATTATTTACTTTTCCAATAATGCAAATTTCTGTCGCAGCAGCATCTCCTATATCAGACACTACAAAAGTTCTTGTTGCATTATATACTGGTTCTAAAACTAAAATATTCGTATAATCTTTAAAATTTGATTTTGTAATTTCAAAATGTTTTATTATTCTTTTTTTATTATAATTTTGTTTAACTCTATCCATATCAAAACAATTTTGCGTTCCTTCTATTAAATCGGCAGCCACATTTATGCGATAACCAGTTGACTCGCTTCCACCATAAGCTCTTATTCTATTGCTTTTAGTTCTTTCATCAAATAATTTACTTACATATTGAGGTAATCTTATGACATGTTTTTTTGTTTCTGTATCTCTAATTAATCTTCCTAATGGAGATGATTTAGTTATCAATGGAATACCACATAAAATCTCCATGACTCCAAAATCACTTACTGCATCTATTTTTTTTGTGTATGCTTCTTCTGTTTCTGCTTGTATTTCATCTTGAAAATTTATATATGTATGATGACCCCACCAAGATTCTCCTGGATTTTTTCCTTTAATAGTTTCATTAACTCCGAATAATGAATTTCCATTAGTTGTCTGAATCTCATATTCTGGACTCCCTCTTATTCTTTTCTTATAAAATTGAAAAAAATTATGAGAAACAACAAATTCTCTAACATTATCTAATACTTTAGAAACATGTTTTTCGTCATAAGAAGACATTGTCATTTCTTTGTCTCTATAGTAAATTAATTTTAATAAAATATTTGCAATTAAAGCTATAAAAGTCTTTCCTATTTTTCTTGCAGAAATTACAATTCTTGTTCCTAAATTTATTCTTCTACGAAAATTATCTACTTCTGATAATGTATTATCATCTTCTATAATACTATCGTATCCCAAAAAAGGTATCTGATAAAGCCTTACTCTAATACATTCTTCTCCATCATTCCAATTTCTCGGAGTTCCTTTAGAAAACAAAGACTCTGTTGCACATTTAGGATTATAAAATCTTTCCATAAACTGTTCTTCTTCTCTGTCTAATTTTTTATACATCTTCTTTTTCTATTTCTTTGTCTTCTGATAAAGGATAATTATCCTTAATCCATTTTAAATATTCTATAGAGCAATCTAAATAACGGGCAGCTTGTTCTTCAGTTATTTTTTTATCATTTAAATCTATAAAAATTTCCTTATTAAATAAAATGCCACCTTCTATAAACCAAGGATGCTCTCTGACTTCATCTTTTTCTTTGTCTAATCTTCTTCTAATAAGAACAGTCTGACCACATTTAAAACATTGAAAAGTATAATTACTACGATTTTCTGGTATATTTATCCATTTATTAAATCTTAATTTTAAATCTTCTATAATTTGAGCAGCATTGTTAATTTCGTTTTCTTTTCTTGTTAATCCTAATTTTTCTTTTAATTCTTCTATTCTTTCTACTACTTTATCTAATCGTTCTACCATATCCAAACAAATTGCTGGATTTGCAGTATTATATTCTGTTTTTAATTTTTCTTTCATTCTTTTTGCTAATAATTCTTGGTCTATCAATTGACCTAATGTTTGTCTTTCGCTAAAATTTTCAAAAGAAGATTGTGCTAAATAATTCTCTAAAATAGTTTGAGCAAATTTTCTTTCTTCATCATTTATACAAAATGTCAAAGAACCAAGAATTTCATCTTTATCTAATCTTTCTTGAGCAATTTTGTTTATCTCTTCTTCAGAAAGATTTTTGTATTGGGATAAGTTTCTTAATTTTTTTATTGTTTTTTCTAAATTCATATTTCCTTACTTTCTTATTTTTGGGAGAGAAAAATTAATCTTCTCTCTATAAATTATTCTGATAATTTCATTACTTCTGAAGCAATTTCTTTTGCTTTTGTTCTTAATAATTGATATTCCTCATATTCTAAAGTTCCTGGATTTACTATTTCATTATTTATTAAAGCAAATTCGTCATCTCTTGAATAATTATTAGAAATAATTGCAATAATTATTTTATCTCTTGTTAATTCTCCTTCAATTTCTACATAATCAAAATCATAAGATAATCGAGATTTTCCAGTTATGTCTTCTTTGGTGGTTTCTAAAATATTAAAACGTACCTGAGTTTTACCGTTTGATTTTACTATAATTTTTGGTTGTTTATCCGAATTTCCTTTCATACTAATACCTCCTCTAAGGGATTTTTATGGTTTAATAATGCACAATTATTTGCAACTATGGTTTGTATATCTGTATCTATATATTTAGTAAATAACTGTCGACAATCACCATATTTCATCCAACCATAATAACTCATAATCGAATTAATTATATTCTCATTTAATAAGTTATATTTGTTTTTAATTAATTTAATCTTTCTTTTAAATCTAAGTACAATTGATTTCCTAAGTAAAGTAAAATCGTGAAAAAATCGATAACCTAAAAAATCAATTCCTCGAATATCAACGGGAAATATTTGATAATTTTCTTTTAAAGAAAGAACAATATTTTTACAATAATTATTGATTTCTTGAAAAATAAACCATAATTCATTCTTCGAATTTGATAATATCACAATATCATCACAATATCTAAAATAATATTTTATGTTAAATTCTTCTTTAACAAAATGGTCAAGACCTGATAAATAAATATTTCCAAAATATTGTGATAAATAATTTCCTATCGGTACACCTTTTGTTGATTCTATTATTTCATCTAATAACCAAAGTGTATCTTGACATTTTATTTTCTTTCTGATTATTTTTTTCAGTACATCATGGTTAATAGAAGGATAGAATTTTTTAATATCTAATTTTAAACAATATTTTGTTCCTTCTACGTCTTTAAGAGCATTTTTAATTCTTCTTACTCCATCATGTAATCCTCTACCTTTAATTGAAGAATAAGTATCTCGTATTAAAGACCTTTTCCATATCTTTTCCGTTACCTGCATTATACAGTGATGAATAATTCTATCGGGAAAATATGGTAATTTAAATATTTCTCGTTCTTTTCCATAAAAATCTCTTTTAAAAATATAATATTCAGAGTTTTTAAACGTCTTATTTTTTAGCATATTATGAATTTTGTTTACATGCTCATCTAAGTTAGAGTCTACTACTTTAACCTCGGCGTAATATTTCTTTCCTTTACTAGCGTTATGATGAGCAAGTTTAATATTATTTATATCGTATATTTTTTGATACAAATTACCGAATCTTTTCATATAATTTTGTGTTTATTCGCCTCTGAGCTTTCGGTTACCCTACCAGCACATTGTGAGGCAGTCTTTTATTTTTCACCAAGTGGTGTGGTTACATATCTTAATAAAACATTTATAAACATAACTGCTCGCTGATATTAGAATTAGAATTAGCTGAATCATTATTCAAATTCAAATAGAACTCGCTATCATTAGCCTCATAATTAGCAATACCTCCTGAATTAGCAACTCGTATCAGTGCACAGATATGCAACCTTAAAATTATTTTCTAAAACACAGCCGCCCGCCGAAATGAGAAAAAGAAAAAGCCGAAGCAGTACTCAAATGCAAACAGAACCCGCCATCATCAGCCCCACAACAAGCAGCACCCCCCGAAAAAGCAACTCGCCAACCAACAGACCGATAATAATAGTCTGTAATCTTTGTTGCCCCATCAGCACCTATAGAAGCTGGTAAAAATCCTCTCGCAATATTTAATAATGTTGCTTGCCAA
>Ga0315295_10001478_pt1 | contig 20168 bp, 18 predicted proteins | sample YL17G14_0_MG_FD_204453 | JGI IMG/M metagenome (GOLD analysis project Ga0315295, IMG submission 204453) | Sediment microbial communities from Yellowstone Lake, YNP, Wyoming, USA - YL17G14_0 | ecosystem: Environmental > Aquatic > Freshwater > Lake > Sediment | place: USA: Wyoming | collected...
GGATTTGTTGACCTGAAAGGGGATCTCGGTGATGATGATCTCATGCTTGCCGCTCTTTCCCTCCTCAATATGCGCCGTCCCGCGCACCACGATCCGGCCGCGTCCCGTCGCGTAGGCCGCATCGATGCCCTCGCGACCGACGATAATGCCGCCCGTGGGAAAATCGGGTCCGGGTACGCGCTGCATCAGCTCTTCGATGGAGACCTCGTCGATCCGGTCGTAGTTCTCAATCAGGAGATTGATCGCGGCCGCAAGTTCGCGCAGATTGTGGGGCGGGATGTTGGTCGCCATCCCGACAGCAATGCCAGACGCCCCATTCATCAGCAGGTTCGGGATGCGGGAAGGCAGCACCAGCGGCTCTTCCAGCGACTCGTCGAAGTTCGGGCCGAAGTCGACCGTTTCCTTGTCGATGTCGGCCAGCATCTCTTCGGCCAACCGATGCAGCCTAGCCTCCGTGTAACGCATGGCTGCCGGGGCGTCACCGTCGATCGACCCGAAATTTCCCTGTCCATCCACGAGCAGGTAACGCATGGAGAAGTCCTGCGCCATGCGCGCCATGCTTTCGTAGACGGCCGCGTCACCATGTGGATGGTATTTTCCAAGGACTTCCCCGACGATTCGGGCGGACTTCTTGAACGAGGAACTGGCCCGCATGCCCATGTCGTGCATGGCGTAGAGGATGCGGCGATGGACGGGCTTCAACCCATCCCGGGCGTCCGGTAGGGCACGCGCCACGATCACGCTCATCGCGTAGTCGAGGTAGGCGGAACGCATCTGGGCATCAATGTCTACGTGCTCAACGGTGCCAATATCCATGGGTTTTCCTGAAAGGGGGCACAAAAAGACACGAAGACTACGGGAGATTGACTTCGTGTCGCGTTAAATGAAGGGCAAGCTGACAATAAGGCAATTATACCATTTCAGAACGCACCGCTGCCTGAGCAGGAATTCCTGCGCTATGCCGGCGTCTGAAGCACCGATCCAAGGCTCCACCGCGCCCGCCTTCAGGGCACCATCCACGCCAGCACTTGCGGCGAGCCAACGCCTCACAAGCGGCAGCCCCTGGAAAACGAAGAGCGCGAAGGCTTGATTGCCCTTCGCACTCGATCATGTCCGCCAACACTGGGTCAGATTCGGGGTGCCCGGTCGCCCATCTGGAGTGCCGAAGGTGGGACTTGAACCCACATGAGGGAAACCTCACTACGCCCTGAACGTAGCGCGTCTGCCAATTCCGCCACTTCGGCTTGCGGCGTGTATTTTATCTCAATCAGGTGGACTGTCAACCTCGCCGGCCTGCGGCCTCCGGCCTCGACCAGCCCTCACCTGGCTCCGCCAAGTCACCGCGTCGGAGGGCAACTTTTCGGCGGGTTCGACGTTATATATGATAGATGAGACAAGCGCGAGAGGTACGACCCATGTTGACCATACTTGCCATCGCCGGTTTGCTGTTGCTCCTGGCCCTTGCCGGGGCCGATTTGCTGATCTCCGGAATCAGCTCAGATGAACTGACGCGCATGGGTCTGCAGCACTAGCCTTGCCGCTGGATCCGCCGGGGCACTCAACCCGGCGCGCCTCGAGGCGCGCCGGGCTTCTCTTTCCAGCGGCAGAGAGCCTGGGGCGCCAGTAGGCGTCGCCGCTGGAGACTCCCGGCGTTTCCAAGGGATCGGGAAGCCGTGAGTCTCCTTACGATATAATCCAGCTGTGGATCACCAGCTGATCCAAGAGAAGGCCGCCAGAATGTCGCAGGACTGCGAAATCGCGCGGCTGCTCTATCTTCAGACCGATTACGCGTTGGGAAATCGGTCAGATCACCCGCTGCGCCGAGGTGCCGGCGCACGACGCGGTTACCTGGTAGTAGCAGGAGAGGGGTGTGTTTAGCGAGATCGGACCACGACATACGAAGATCACCAAAGTGATCGAAGTAAGCGCAGGCAAGGCGATCCTTGAGGACCACAATAGGTATCCCCTGGAGGAGTGCAACCTATACTTCCTGTCCCCGAACGACGAACTGATGTGGCTCGCCGAACGACCCGCGCCGGATGCGCACTACATTCGGGTGCGCCTCAACGAGGATGGACGCTCGCTTTCGGCCTATACAACGGGACGGCATGCGTGCGAGATCGACCTGAAGTCCGGGAAGCTCCTGAGCCAGCTAGAGTTCAAATAGCCAGCACCCCGTACTGAAACCCCGGCACGGGAGGCCTCGAGGGAGAAGGCCGCCACGGCCCGGCCAGCATCTTAAGACGAAATGCGCATGCATCAGTGCCATCCGTCAAATCCCCGGTGCACGGTCAGCCCTTATAATCGGCGCCGATAGTCCGGGTGCACCAAGCGGCCGGGATCGGGCCATTGCACTTGTCCATGCATTCTGAAGCTTGCTGGGTGGTACGAAGCTAGTCAGAGCATCTGGCCAAAACCGAGTTCCATCTCCCAGGACAACCTGGGAGGACACAAGCGAAGCCATCTCTTCGCGTGGAGGTGAGTTGTGAAAATTGTGGTATGCGTCAAACAGGTACCGGATTCAGAGGCTAAAGTCACTGCATCAGGCGGGCAGATCTCCTGGGGAGAGGCACCCCTGGTGATAAATCCATTCGATGAGTTCGCCGTCGAGGGTGCCCTGCTCCAGAGGGAGGCGCACGGCGGCACCGTTACTGCGCTGAGCATCGGCCCCGAGTCGGGAAAAGAGGCGCTGAAGCATGCCCTGGCCGTGGGCGCGGACGATGCCATTCTGATCAGCGACCCGGCCTTGAAGAAGCTTGATACCCAGGCCGCGGCACACATCCTAGCAGCTGCGATCAACAAGATCGGCAGCGTCGAAATGGTGATGTTTGGGCGCCAGACGCTCGATGACGGGTCGGGCATCACTGCTGCACAGACCGCTCGGGTGCTCGGCTGGCCAATGCTCGGCCTTGTCGGACACATTACATTGGAGAGCGGCAGCATTCAGGTTTCACGCGTAATCGAAGAGGGCCGGCAGAACGTGAAGGCCCCCCTCCCCGCTGTGCTCAGCATCGTACAAAGCATCGGAGAACCTCGCTACCCCTCTTTCATCGGAATTCGCAAGGCCGCCAAGGCAACCATTCCGGTGTGGTCTCTTGCGGACCTGGGTGCACCTGCCCCATCAGTTGTTGTCAACCGGACCGACCTCATTACGCCCCCCAGTCGGGAAATCACGTGCGAATTGATCACGGGGGAAAGCCCCAGAATCATCGCTGAGACGCTTGTCGATAGAATCCTATCGGAGAAGATCCTATGAAGAGCCTAGTCTATGTTGACCACTTCAAAGGCCTGGTTCAACCTGCCTCCTGGGAGGCGCTGGGCGTTGCTAAGAGCCTTGGAACAGCCATTGCAGTCGTCTTCGGCACTGGCCTGGACGACGTGTGCAAGGCCGCGTTCGAGATGGGCGCCGACGAGGTGCTGCTTGCCGATGATGCCAGCCTGGTGGATTATCGCGCCGAGGCATTTGCGTCCACACTGGTATCCATCTCCACCTCGCAGAGCCCGGACCTCATCCTGCTCCCAACGACCACGCGCACACGCGAGTTCGCTGCCATGGCAGCGGTCGATCTGAACACCGGCGTTCTCGTGGATCTGACGGGCCTCGTCAGCGAAGGGAGCCAACTCAAGGCGACCCGACCGATCTACGAGGGGAAGCTTGCAGAGCAGGTCGTTTGCTTCGGCAAGCCCGTCATTGTCACCTTGCGGGCACGCGCCTTCCCGCGCCCGTCAGGTGACCCGTCACGCACGGGCAAACCCAGCAAAGTCCCGGCAAGAACGGAATCACCAACTTCGCTGGTTGGCTATGAAGTGGCTGAGCAAGCGTTGAGCGTTTCTGATGCGAGCATCGTCGCCTCAGGCGGCCGGGGTGTGTCAAACAACCCGACACTAACAGCCCCCTCCGGCCTGGACGAACGAGGTACGGAGATCTGGCGTGCGCAGCAGGGCTTCAAATTGATTGGCGACCTGGCGGCAATCCTGGGAGGCGCTGTTGGCGCCAGTCGTGCGGCCGTTGATGGCGGATACATACCCTACAGCCATCAGGTGGGACAGACGGGCAGAGTGATCGCTCCAGATCTCTACATTGCCTGTGGCATCTCGGGCGCCATCCAGCATCTCGTGGGTATCCGTTCAGCCAAGCTCGTGGTGGCGATCAACAAGGACGCAGAAGCGCCGATCTTCAAGGTCGCACGCTATGGCGTGGTCGGTGACCTGTTCGAGATCGTCCCCGCGCTCACCGAGGCTTTCAAGCAGAAGCGCGGCAAGTAGGCACTCCGCCGGCCCGAACTCCGCAATAAAAGAAACAGGGTTGCATTGCTGCAACCCTGTTTTGTCGACTCCAAGCGACTACTGGACAATCACGACGTTGGAGGCCTGCAAGCCCTTCGGGCCTTCCTCGATCGAGAACTCGACCTTTTGCTCGGGCTCAAGCTTCCGGTAGCCATCCATTTGCAGTGCCGAGAAGTGGACAAACACGTCTTCTCCCTGTTCACGGCCAATAAAGCCATAGCCTTTGGTGGCATTGAACCACTTTACCGTGCCTATGAATCTTTCTGCCATCTTTCATTTCTCCCGCATCGAACAAAAATAGCCCGGCTGCCTGGTGTCGTTCCCGCATCAGACGAGCACGGAAAGCGGGCGCAAGATTATCATGCAGCGCGGGTCGTGTCAAGGCTGCGATGCATCCGTTTTCGGACGACCGCGTAGCGTGAGCTCACATGGATCCATGGTGGAGACCAGCGCGTGTATGGGCGGCCTTGTCGGATGACCTGGCGCAACTCCCCGGCATTGCCAAATAGGGGCAGTTCCAGGGTCGAGCGACCCAGCTCCCAACAGGTGTGGGCATCCGAACCGACCGTGCCGGCTACACCGTGCGTGTCGGCGAACTGGTGGGCCAGACGGTTATGCCCTGGCCACATGCACCGCGAGTTGTAGGTTTCGATCGCGTCCACCAACGCCAGCACCTCGAGCAGATGCTGCTCCTGCCAGCCACCCTTTCGATGCGCATCGAAAGGATGCGAGATGCTGATGAAAGCACCCTGTTCGCGCAGTCGGGTGATTGTCTCCTGCGGTGAAAGGCCAGGCGGAATCTCGGACCGAACAAACGCTGCCAGCACCTCACCACGGGTCGTCATGATCTCCTCCCCAACTATGACGCGCCCAGGATCGAGTTCCTGCGTAGCGAGAGCCCCGGCAATAGTGTTGTGGTCTGTCACCACCACCCGATCGATGCCCTTCCGGGCACAGCATTCAACGAGGCGGTGGGGCGAGACAAGGCAATCCTTTGAGAAACTGGTGTGACAATGAAATTCGACTCGAAGCATGTGCTTCATTCTAATGCACGGCCGTTGCCCGATTTCCCCTTTTCCTATACAATCCTACTGGATGAACCCGGTGCCGTTCCGCCAGCAGCCCATCTTTCGTGCTCTAATATTTGCAGTCGCCCTGGCTGCCACATGGATCTACGCCTTCGTCTTTCAAGACAGCGGGCCCGCCAGTCTGGCTGCCCTTGGCCTTGACTTGATTCTGCTTTTTCTCCTGCTTCAAGCCTGCCTCTTCTTCTACGCACAATTCATTCTCCCCGTCCGCACGTTACACGACCGCCTGCGAATCTGGAACCGCTTGCTTCTGCATGCGCGAAACGCCCACGGTCCCGCCGTATTCGTTCAAAATGGCCGCAAGGTGGAGCGGCGCGGCGAGAGCAGCAAGCCCGGACCCGGCCTGCTGTGGATCGACACAGCCAGCGCGGTCGTGACCCGTACCGAGACCGGTCCCAAGCAAGTGCTGGGCCCGGGCATACAATTCGTCGATTCCCGAGAGCGAATTGACGCAACCTTCAGCCTTCACACACAGACCTACTTGACCGGACCCGGCCAAGACGAGCCCATCTTCGAAAAGCTGCCGGAAGATTCCGGCGAAGAGGATCGCAGACGGCACGCGTCGATGCAGTCCAGGCGTCAGATGGTGAGCGGTCTCACTCGCGACGGCAATGAGGTCATCCCCGAGATCAGGGTGGTCTTCAGACTGGATGGCTCACCTGCCCAACCCGGCAGGCCCGGTTCGCGATTCGGTTTCATGAAGGAGGCGGTTGAACGGGCAGCGCGCAGCGAGGGCGTGAACGTGGACCCGGTGTCTGCGCGTCGCCTTCACGTCGCCTGGAATCAACTGCCCGGGCTGATCGCCGTGGATCTGTGGAGAGAATATCTGGCAAAGTTCACGCTCGACGAGCTCTTCAGCGCACAGTTCGCGGCCATTCCGGACGTCCTGCAACCTGAAGACCCTGTGCCAGCTGAAGCCTTTCCGGCGACTCCCATGGTGGTTCGACGCAACTGGCCTGCCCGTGTGCTCTGGCGGTTCAATAACTCTCTGGAGCGGTGGATCGAGGCACGAGGCAGCAGGGACGAGGAGATAAGGGACAGTCTGTTTGCACTAAAGCCGGCCGTGCAGATTCGGAAGATGGCCGGCGGCCAATACACAGCACTGCAGATCGCTGCCCACATGGTGAAAGCTCGAATGACCCAGGCTGCCGTCCCCATCCTGGACGAGTGCGGTCGATGCCTCAAGGGGCACGTCCTGAGCGAGGAATACAAGCGGCTTCGAGAGCGGGGATTGCGAATTCTGGATGTGACGCTTAGCGGCTACCGCTTCGACCCGGCGGTCGAGGAGCAGATCGTCCAGCAGTGGAGGACTGCCTGGCTCTCCAATGCGACGAGCGAGCGGGCACACGTCGAACAACTGGAGGTTCTGGCTGCGGAGTCCGGCAAACAACGGGCGCTGCTCGAGCATGCCAAGGTCCTGGAAAAAGCCATGCGGACCGAGTCGCCAGCCTCGATCCCGGCGGCTCTGAGGATATTGCTCCAAGCCTCGCATAACGAGATCCTCACAGATGAACGCCTGCATGGACGGGGCAGCACCGAACTGAACGCGCTATCCGAGCTCTCAAAGTGGGTGGAGTCCCCGACCAATGAATAGGGCACAGAGCGAGCGGCTGGGACTTCCTTCCGGACTGCAGGTCGAGACCCGCCGCCTAGGCGCCCTGCTGGGGAAATACCTGACACGCCAACTCAACCGGCTGTTCGATCTGACAACTGTAGGGGTGGGACGACGCCGCCTCCAAGTTCTTTTGTACGTGCTGGTGTTTGCCGTGGCTGCCTTTGGCGCGCACACGCTCCTGCAGGTCCAGTTCGGTTTCTCTGCCGGTACTCCAATAGCTTTCAACGCTCTACTCCCGCTCGCGTTCATCACAGGCCTGCGAATCATCTTAATAGTTGGGATAGCAGCTTCCGTAGGGCTGCATATTTCAGGCCGTTTCCTTTCTGACATCTTTGAGCTGAAGGATACTCGGACTGCCTGGAGGTACATCAGCCACCTCGCCGCGGGCACCGGCGAGGAGGTGATCCATCTCCGGGATGGCAGGATCTCGGATGCTGACAGGGGTTCGCCCATCGCGCAGATCGGAGGACCGGGGCGCGTGTCTGTGGGTCATGACACTGCCGCCCTCTTCGAGAAAGCCGACGGAACTCCTCACGTGATCGGTTCCGCAGATGGATCGGACAATCGTGCCGAAGGTCCAACTGTGGGTTCGGTGCTTGAAGGATTCGAGCGGCTGCGGGAGCCGGTCATCAATCTCCGCGATCAATATATCGGCAATCCCTCAGGCGAACCACTAACGGTCGTCGGGCGAAGTCTCGATGGAATGCCCATCAGCGTCACGGACGTGCGCGGCGTTTTCAGCATTCGACGTGATACATCGCGCGCGGATCAAGTAGCATCCGTGGAGCGGCCATTCCCGTGCCGCGCTCGTGACATAGAGAACCTCATCTACAACCAGGCGGTGCCGGTCTTGACAGCGGGCGAGCATCCATCTGGTCTTCCCGGGGACTGGACGACGACGATGCACGTCCTGATTCGCGACTCGCTCCGCGAATTCATGAGCCAAAATCGGCTCTCAGAATACCTGGCAGGTGTCGGCGCGCACGAGACCGATCGGTCCGAATTCCGAGCCGATACCATCCTCACCAAGACGCTACAGGTCTCGAGCAACATGCCCGAGACGGGCTCGGCCGGGGCAGCCTCCGTGCCGAGGTTCTACCCGCGAACAGATCTAAGCAGCAGGTTCAAGAAGTATGGGAGCGAGTTCTCGACCAGAGCGCAGGAGTTGGGGCTTGAGCTGCACTGGATCGGTGTGGGCACATGGAAGATGCCGGACGACAGCAGCGAGGTGGCGGTCAGCGAGAAGCATGTGGAGGCGTGGTGTATGAATCGCGAAAACACCCAACGTTCCGATCCGCAGGCGCTCGAGCGAGTTGCCGAATCAGCGCTGTTGGAGTGCAAGCTGCGTCTGATCCAAGATGTTCCGATAGCCCGGCACCAAAAGAACCAGGCTAGATACGCAGACAAGACCGTGCTCATGGAATGTATGCTTCAGGATTTCTGGGAGCAGCTCGGCGAGGCCCTGGACCTCCATTACCGCAATGGCACCCCATCATCCGATCTTGAGGAGTTGGAAGAGGTGGTCTTGAAGGTGGAGCAACTACTGAGAATCTCCCAGCTGGGTCACGTCCTCGGTGGAGGAACGATGAGCCGCGTCCGGAAGCGCGATGAACGGCGTGTGAGCATGGATGCCCCCCCGGCACCGGCCTCGCGGGCTGAAGCCGCAGAATACCAGGGCTTGTTGAGCAAGCTTCAAGGAGACTACAGGGTCGCCGAGGCCATGATCGCGAATGAGAGGCGCCGGCACGGTGAACTCAACCGGGAGCAGCTGATCGCTCGCATCGTTGAACGCTTTGGGCGGCATGGGCACTAGCGAGGCGGGTGGCCATGGGGAAGTCGTCATTTCGCCCGAGGTACAGGAGGCCCTGCTCTCCAAAGAACCGGTTGTCGCTCTCGAATCCGCGCTGATCACACATGGGCTGCCCTTCCCCTGCAACGTGGAGGTTGCCCGGCAGATGGTTTCAGGTGTTTCGGGCGATGGGGCAACGGCTGCTACGGTGGCCGTGATCGACGGCAGGATCCATGTCGGCCTTACAGATGCACAGATCCAGGTATTGGCTGAATCCAGATACTGTCGCAAGGTCGGCGTCCGCGATTTCGCTCTGGCGGCCGTTCAGAGAACCAGCGGCGGGACGACGGTGGCTGCCACAATTTTCGCGGCCAGCAGGGCGGGGATTCGCGTGTTTGCGACCGGCGGCATAGGCGGCGTTCACAGGGAGTATGCTTTCGACGTCTCTGCCGATCTTGCCGCCCTAGCCCACACGCCGATTATTGTGGTGTGCGCAGGCGCAAAGGCGATATTAGATCTTCGGGCCACGCTGGAGTACTTGGAGACCCTGAACGTGCCCGTGCTCGGCTACGGAACCGACGATTTCCCGGCGTTCTACTCACGGACGAGCGGGCTCAAGGCGGGCGGGCGGCTCGACTCGCCTCAGGAGGTCGCCAAGTACTGGGCGGCACACTGCGTACTGGGAATGCGTTCGGCCGTGCTGGTGGCAAATCCAATTCCCGAGGCCAGCGCGATCCCAAGATCAGAGATGGAGGGCCTGATCACACAAGCCTCAAGAGAGGCGTTGGAGCAAGGCATCCATGGCCAGGCGCTGACGCCATTCTTGCTCAAGCGCCTCGGGGAATTGAGCGATCGTCGCACGATCGAAGCCAATGTGGCGCTCCTCGTAAACAACGCCCGCCTTGCCGCTCAGATCGCCGTTGCTGTCGTGCATCAGGAGAAGAGCAAGGAGCGCCCAACATGAAACCCGAATTCTCAATCTCCACCGAGTTTCCGGCCACGGCCGAAACGATTTTCCGAGCCTGGCTTTCCAACGACGGGCACTCCGCCATGACCGGCAGCGCGGCGAAAGTTGAACCCCGCGTCGGAGGCAAGTTCACGGCATGGGATGGGTACATCACCGGCAAGACGCTAGAATTGAAACCCTGCTCGAGAATCGTCCAGGCTTGGCGAACCAGCGACTTTGCAGAAACAGACCCCGATTCGAAGATCGAGGTGACACTCAAAGCTGTGAAGGGTGGTACAAGGTTGACCCTGATCCATTCCGACATTCCGGACGGACAGGCTGAGAGCTACAAGTCCGGTTGGGAGGAATGGTACTTTACCCCGATGCGAGCGTACTTCAAGAAGTGACGCTGCGCACCGGCGGGCGTAGCAGCGGAGCCTCCAGCTGTCAGCCCCCGGTCGTCTAAAGAAGTTCCAGCACCAGACTGTCAGGTACTTGCACGGCGATCAGCTCGCTGCGTACAATGATCCAGATGATCAGGGTAAGAATGCTGGAATGGGTGTTCGTCATGGCGTCGATGTTCGTGCCATCGTCGGGGTAGGCAATGGACTCAGGGTAGCTGAAGGAGAGGCCAAGGGTGTCTGGGCAACGATGGGCGCAGGCATGGTCGTAGGTGTAGTTCTCACTATGGCAGTGGGTGGAATGCCTTCCACCAAGAACCGTCCGCTGATAACGAATTCCTGGCCGACAAAGAGCTGCACATTGTAGATCCCCGGCCTCCACTCTTCCGCTGCCGGATTCCATTCCGTGTAGTACGCACCGCCCGTGCCCCCGTCCCAGGGATAACTCTCGTAACTCACGAGTTCTCCCTCGTGCATCCACAGCGCTGTCCACTGCACTCCCGGAACCATTCCATCATATGTGAAGACTCCGTGCATGTGGCCCACGGGATTCTGAAAGACCGTGTTGGGGCGTACCGGCGGGTAGTTCCCGCCCGCTGTTGTGAATTCCAAGGGCGAGAAGACGACATCGGGATTGGGTGTGACTGTACTCTGAAAGAGCGCCAGGATCGGCGCTGGAACGTGAGGGGTAGCGCTGGCAGTCGGCGTCGGCGATTCCACGGGCGTGTCAGTCACAGTTGGGCTCAGGGTGATGGTCGGCGAGAGCGTGATCGAAGGGATTGGCGTTATCGTGGGTGTGAGCGACGGCGTTGGCGAAGGTGGAAAATATTGATATGCGACTGGCAATCCATAGATGGGCAACGCTACCGCCGCCAGCATCAGCAAGACAGAAAGGCCAAGCAAACGCCAACCGGAGGCCTCCCGCCGCCTTCGGAGGTGGTAGAAGGTCATTTTGCGCGCAGATCGGATCGTCCGCAAGCCGTTTCGCACCGCAAGCAGCGCAAACAGCACGAGCAGCAGCACGATGGCGATGGTTCCAGCCTGAAGGTCCACTTGCGGCATTATACTGCTTCCGACTCGCGGCCCATCCGCAGGCCGCTCCGGGGAGATGACGCGCGCATTGGGATATGGTCATTGCTGCCTTCATCTGGTCACGGTAGAATTGCTGCCATGGATGATCTGGTTTTTCTCAAGCTGGGGGGCTCACTGATTACAGAGAAAACCCAACGATACACCCCGCGGCTTGACAAACTGCTTTCATTGGCAGGAGAAATACATGCGGCTCTCACGGAGATGCCGTTGATCCGACTTGTCCTCGGCCACGGCTCGGGATCATTCGGCCATTACGCGGTGCAGGAATGCCTCAATCCGGATGTCTTTCCCGTCTCCAAGGAAGGTAGGGCGCAGTCGGACAGCCGCTACTGGGAGGGCTTTGCAGAGGTCTGGTACAGGGCGTCGCAGCTTAATCGTCATGTCATTGACGCAATGCACCAGGCTGGCGTACCCGCCATATCGCTTGCGCCTTCTGCAGCTGCCACGACCTCTGGTGGGACGATTGTCTCTTGGGATCTCACGTCTTTGCATGCCGCGCTCAATTCCGGGGTTGTGCCGTTGATCTACGGTGATATTGTCTTTGACCAGATCCAGGGCGGCAAGGTACTCTCCACCGAAGTGCTCATGTGGCACCTTGCCCACCAACTGCAGCCACGGCGCATCCTGCTCGCGGGACTCGAGGCGGCAGTCTGGGCGGATTTCCCAAGCCGGACCTCGGCAATCGAGAAAATCATGCCAAGCACCTTCGGTCCGTTGGCCGACAGGATCGGTGGATCTCACGGGCCAGACGTCACGGGAGGGATGAAATCCAAGGTCGCCGAGATGCTGGCCTTGGTGCAGGCCATCCCGGGTCTGACAGTTCAGATCTTCTCAGGAGAGGAACATGGCAACGTCCGCAGGGCGCTCACCGGCGAGGCCTTGGGAACCTCGATCGCGAGTGACTAAGGTAACGTCGCTCGAGGACAGATTGTCATTGTGAACATTTTCCATAATCGGCTAGAATCTCTGAAAAGGAGCTTACATGGCACTCAAGACTAAGACACGAAGGAAGGCCTCACCTACCAAGAAACGAGGCACAGCCGCCAAGACCAAGTCGGCTCAGAAGCGGCGGGTGACTGGCCCGTCCTTGGCTGGCAAGAAGGCGGCGGTGGCCTTTGCACCGACCAGATTGAAGCTCCGGCGCCCGGTTCCGTCGGATCTCGCGATCGCTCAGGAAGCAAAGCTCAAGCCGATCCTCCAAGTGGCTGAAGAATTGGGAATCCGCCCAGACGAACTGGAGCTGTATGGTCCCTACAAGGCCAAAGTCAAGCTCGAGATCCTGGATCGCCTGAAGAAACGGCCCAACGGAAAATACGTTGACGTCACGGCGATCACGCCGACACCGCTCGGTGAGGGCAAAAGCACGACCACGGCAGGGCTTTCGCAGGCACTCGGAGCCCACCTCGGCAGGAGGGTCATGACGACCATCCGACAGCCCTCGCAGGGTCCGACTTTCGGCATTAAGGGTGGTGCAGCCGGCGGGGGATACGCGCAGATCGTACCCATGGAGGATTTCAATCTGCATCTGACCGGCGATATTCACGCCATCACGGCCGCGCACAATCTGTGCGCCGCGGCGCTGGATACACGGGTGATGCACGAATCCCTACAGGACGACGCGAAGCTCTTCGAGGCGCTGTGCCCACCGGACAAGAAGGGCAATCGCCGGTTTTCGCCGAGCATGCTGCGGCGGTTGAAAAGATTGGGCATTGACAAGACCAATCCCAATGACCTGACACCCGAAGAACGGAGCCGCTTCGCGAGACTCGACATCGATCCTGCCACCATCACGTGGAGGCGGGTGATCGATGTAAACGACCGGATGCTGCGCCAGATCGAGGTGGGATTGGGACCGGACGAGCAGGGCTTTCAACACCGCTCAGGTTATGACATCACGGTCGCCAGCGAGATCATGGCGATTCTTGCACTGACTACCGGCTTGGAAGATATGCGGGAGCGGCTGGGGGCAATCGTGCTCGCCACCAACAAGCGCGGCGAGGCCGTGACAGCCGAGGACCTCGGCGTGGCAGGTGCCCTCACCGTGCTTATGAAGGATGCGATCAAGCCGAATCTAATGCAGACTCTCGAAGGCACGCCCGCATTCGTGCACGCCGGACCGTTTGCAAACATCGCGCACGGAAACAGCTCAATCCTGGCGGACAAGATCGCGCTGAAGCTTGTGGACTACGTGATCACCGAGTCTGGATTCGGCGCCGATATCGGGATGGAGAAGTTCTTTGACATCAAGTGCCGGTTCAGCGGTCTGATTCCTCATGTGGTCGTACTGGTAGCGACAGTGCGCGCCCTCAAGATGCACGGCGGCGGCCCGAAGGTAGTGGCTGGCAAGCCGCTGGCGCCGGAATACACCGACGAGAACCTGGATCTGCTCCGCAAGGGTCTACCCAATCTTGAGCGACACGTGCAGAATGCCCTCAAGTTCGGTGTGAACGTTGTGGTTGCAGTGAATTCATTTGCAACGGATACGCCGGCCGAGGTGGAGTTGGTTCGCAAGTCCGCCCTTGAGTTCGGCGCCATGGACGCCGTAGTAGCCACGCATTGGGCGGATGGCGGCAAGGGTGCCATCAAGTTGGCCGAAGCAGTGATCAAAGCCGCCGAGAAGCCGAGCGACTTCAAGTTTCTGTACCCGGTTGAGATGTCGATCAAGCAGAAGATTGAAACCATCGCCAAGGAGATCTATGGCGCCGATGGAGTGGACTACAGCCCGGAGGCCGAGGAGCAGATCGAGCGTTATAACCGGTTGGGCTTTGACAAGCTGCCGATCTGCATGGCGAAGACGCACCTTTCCTTGACAGCCGACGCGGCTGTGAAGGGTGCACCCACCGGATTCCGCGTCAGCGTCCGAGAAGTGCGGGCATCTGTCGGCGCGGGGTTCATCTATCCGCTGCTTGGCAAGATGAGCACGATGCCAGGTCTACCGACACGACCCGTTTTCTACGACGTCGACATTGACCTGAAGACCGGCAAGGTGGTCGGGTTGTTCTAGCACGCCGCGACACGCCCGTGATGACTCAGCAGCCCCCGCGGTGCTACCACGGGGGCTGCTCTTGTCTTCGAGGGGACTAGTCTCCCGGCGTGCCCTCGGGAGTTGGCACTCCCCGCGGAAGCGGGCAGCCCCCAAGATCGACTTGAATGGTGGTTGAGTTGCCACCATCGCCGCCAGTCGGCGCGCAACACTGCTGGGCTGCGTCATAGCCATAGCCCTGCTCGCACTGGCCGGTACCGGCTTGCAGCGCTGCTCCGCCGCAAGAAGTATTGGTCAGTTTGAGATCGAAGCGATAAAGCTGCCTGCCGAAACAAGTCAGCACGGTCTTGCCGTCGACGACATTGCCGCTATCAGAACACTTGAAATCACCAGACTTATCAAGTACCTCGAATGTGGTACCCGACTCGACCAGCACGTTCGTGTACGGGATCTTGTTCACGCAGTCGATCTCATACTGCTCCGCCGTCGGAGCCTGGCATGCCGTGGCTCCCTGACAAATGGGAGCAAGTTGCACCATAGCAACAGGTTGAGCCGCAGCGCCGCTTGGGGGTTCTGCGGGTGCGGTTGCGGTGGGTGCGCAGGCTGCTGCAACTACGACCACCAGCCCGGTGATCGCTACTAGCTCGAGGTATCTTCCGTTCATCTCCATCTCCTTATGGCCTTGGGTGATGTAACCACCCTACTTCATAACAGGGAACACCAACCGTGCAAATAGGAGAATTGTCCTACCCGTGCTTCTTGGGCCACCGAAGCCTTAGGGGACCGTCGGGGCCAGAAGCGGGATGGGCAGCACTCGTCCACCGCGGTTTTGTTCCCAAGCGTCGGGAAATGGACTTTTAGGCCATGGGCTGTGCGCGTTCTTGCGTAGCATGCCTGTGCGGCGCTCCCCCGCTCGGTCCCTATTCCCCCCATCTGTGGACAGCGAAAACCTGGCCTGTCTCATCCTCAAAGAGCAGGGATAGATCGGCGATCGTCACCAGTTCGTTTGGAGCGACGATATGGTGGTACTGATTTGGCATGAACCAGACAATATATCCGGGCTCTTCGGGCCAATTCGGGTAATTTGCCTCGAGGGCGGCCAGTCGTTGATCACGCGGCAGGCTCTCGTTTTCAAACGGCAGAGGCTGCACCGGATGGCGGAATATGAACCAGACAATGTTAACGTAGTTGCTATAGACGAGCGCGTCGGGATCTTCCTGCAGAACTTGCTCCGCGGCCTTCACCACGCTCAACTCGCGGAAGTTCGCGGAGTTGGCAATGTTGTAGTTGGTGGGTTCGCCTTGCACAAGCGCCTGCCGCAGGTACGACTGGACAGCAAACAGCGAATACGCCAACCAGACCGCCAGCAGACCGGCCAACGCATACCGTGTCACTCCGCTGCTTCTCGTGAGATGGCTGAGAACAAGTCTGTCCAGAGTGATGAAGATGGCGGCCAAAACGATCGGGAGCAGGATGATGTAGTAGCGGTCTGACGTGAGATCCAGGTGATCAGCAGTAACAACGGTGAATGCCAGGAGCAGGAAATAGATCCCCTCAAACAACAGGGCTGGCCAGACGTATTCTCCAGAGAGCGCGTGGAGCCACGCCAGCCAGTCGCGCCTAGTGTTGATGACGATCAGCAGCGCCGCCAGCAACAAGAGGGGCAGCCACGGCCGTAGGAGCAGCCAGTCAAGAAACCCCCAACGGGGTACAAACCACCACAGGATCTTGGTCAGGGACAGGCTGATATTTTGGAGCGGCAGCATCGCTCCAAGCTCACGCGGCCCGAAGAGGGTGCCACTGATCGGATAGTTGTGCAACACGGCCCAGACGACGATCGGCGCAGCAGACGCCAAAAGGGGAATGCTTCCCCGCTTCATGCCGCCTAGACCTTCGCGGCGCAGTATGACAATGGCTGCCACTCCCATCAGCGCCACGCCCAGATAGCGTTGAAGGGTCGCCAGTCCAGCCGCGGCACACATGGCCCAGAGGCCTCGGCGAGATCCGTCGCGCAGATACCGGGCCGCTGCAAGGAGAAACACAAGGATCAGGGTCTCAAAGAGGGGCTCCGAAGCCACATTGGCGTGGATGCGAAGCATTGATCGGGAGAGCAGAACGACAAGTGCTCCGGCCGCCGCGTAGAACGGTGTGTCCCGGAAGATCGAGTACAACAGCCACCCCGAGAGCCAGATATTGACCCCGTAGAGAATGACATTGAGGTACCACGCCACCACAAAGGTGTCCAACGAAGTCAGGATGCTCAGCCCGGCGAGTAGCAACGGATACAGCGGCGGCCAGAGGATGAGTGGCGCGCCGACCATGTCGACAAAGCCCATGCCCATCACCAAGCTGTCCGCCGTCGAAAGATTACGGGCTGCGTCGGATGAGACTCCTGCCCCGTACTTTGAGGTCGCGATCAAGACAAATGCAATACCGATAATCGACAAACAGGACAGGAACAGCAGATACTTCGCACCGGGAGAGTGCACCTTCAACATAGTGAAACATTATAATGGAGTCGATGCACTCGACAGACTTGCCGACCCTCCATGACGCCATCGGACGCATCCGGGCAGGAACACTTTCGCCGCTCGAATTATGGAAGGCGTGTTCTGATCAAATCGAGCATCTCAATCCCCGACTGAACGCCTTCATCACACTGATGCAGCCAGGCGATGCTCTAGACTCCCGGTTCCCCCCGGCGCCGGAGACTGCAGCCCTGCCTCTGGCCGGCATCCCAATTGCCGTCAAAGACCTATTTGAGACCTCGGGAGTCCGCACCACGGCTGGCTCGCTCTTCTTCAAGGACTACGTTCCTGATCACGATGCAGCCGCAGTCGTAAGGCTCCGCGCTGCGGGCGGGCAGATCATCGGCAAAACCAATACACACGAGATCGCCCTCGGGGTGACGACGATCAATCCGCATTTTGGGGCTTGCCACAATCCCTGGAATGCGGACTGCGTTCCCGGTGGTTCGTCGGGCGGCTCAGCGGTGGCCGTGGCCACCGGAATGGCACTGGCGGCCTTGGGCACAGATACGGGCGGCTCAATCAGAATCCCGGCATCCTTATGCGGCGTTGTGGGTCTGAAGCCCACGTTCGGGCGTGTCAGTCTGCGAGGCGTAATCCCCCTCTCTTGGAATTTGGATCACGCCGGCCCGCTGACGCGCTGCGTAGCGGATGCGGCACTGCTACTGCAGGTGATCGCCGGCTACGACGAGGATGACCCCCAATCCGTGGACACCCCGGTGGATCAGTACGCGCGCCAACTTGAGGATGGCGTGCGCGGATGGCGAATAGCACTGGCGTGCGGCACATATGCTGAGGATTGCGATGCCGATGTCCTGGAAGCCGTGCAGCGCGCGGCGGAGGTGTTCGAAAGCATCGGCGCAAGAGTCACGAGAGTGGATCTTTCCTTCCTGCGTGACGCGGCCGCTGCTAACGGCCTCATGACACAGGCCGACGCAGCAGCGTATCATCGTCAGCGTCTGGCCGAGCATCCAGAACTATTCGGAAGTGATGTCCGCAGGCGCCTTGAGGCTGGCAGGGCCACGTCCACGGCAGACTATGTTCTTGCGCGGCGAACGCAGACTGAGATGAAACGCCGACTGGCGAAACTGCTAGAGGAGTTCGAAATCATCATGCTGCCCGCCACGGCGATTACGGCACCACCGATCGACGGGGGCGATGCGGTAGAGCACGCACGCCGCCTCACCCGTTTCACAGCTCCGTTCAATTTGACAGGCCTGCCGGCGATTTCCATTCCGTGTGGATTCAGCAGCCTAGGGCTGCCAATAGGCTTGCAGCTTGCTGCAAGACCATGGAAGGAGGCGAGTCTCCTCCAGGCAGCCAGAGGCTATGAGCGCGAAACGGATTGGGCCGAGAGTCGACCAGACGGCCTGTAGGCCACCCAGCGCCCCCAGGCTTGCGATAGGCTGAGCCTATTTCGGACGGCAGTAGCCTTGACGTTCCTGCCAGGTGCAAAGGGGATTGCGTTTGCAGATGGCTTCATTGATTATGACGCTGCAGAAATCCTCGGGTATCGGCTCGCAACGGGCGATGTTCATCGAAACCGTGACGCAGCCTGGTGAGCTGACGCTGATTCGCTGCGGGACGCACGTGTTCTGTCCTTCTTCGAAGGCAAAGCCCAGTGGGCATCCTGGGTAGGCGCCCCCCGCATTTGCCTGGCAGCACTGGTAGGCTGGATCATATGTATAGCCGGAAGCACACCCCTGGAACATCTGGGAGGCTGCTGGGTCATTGATGCCGTATGGTGCATCTGCGCCAGCAGCCGGGGAAACGCATGCACCATATTGGCCATCGAAGTACATGCCAGGGGAACATTGGCCATTCTGGTTCAAGCCGACTGCGCAGATCTTGCGGCTGCCCCGCTGGATCAGGTTGTAGCCGACGGGGCATCCGGAGACACCCGCCTCAAGGCTGATGGGCACGTATATGCACGTGACAGTCGAGGCATCCAGGTTGTAGCCAGGATCGCATACGATCGGCGCGCCCGTTTCGCTTGGCTCGCCACCGCACGCGGCGTTGCAGACCGTTAGTTTGCCGGTTGACTCGTCCGGACCCGAACAGGTGACGAGCCGTTCACCGTTCACAATCGCGTCGCTGCACGAGTAGCCCGGTGTCGTAATCCGATAGGTGGCACCCTCCGGGATAGTGATCGTCGCATACCCGACCCTGCCGGCGCAGTAGTTGCGTTGCACGCCCATCTGTGGCAACTCACACGTGCTGCCGGATGGTCCCGCGCCCGTTGGAACGTACGAACTGAGCTGGCAGAATGGCGCCAGCGGTTTGGGTTGGGGCACAGCACAGCGGAAACCCAACTCGGGACTGTGGTAGCCCGCGCCACCAAAATGGCGGACCCCGGACGGCAAGAGCGCCAACTCAGTCTCGTAGCTGGAACCGCGGAGCACGTGTGAATCACCAGAGGCCGGGCCGGTGGGATTCCTTGATTCCATCGAGTCATACGCATGTTCAGCATAGAAGTCGTTCACCCACTGGAAGATGTTACCGCCCATGTCATAGGCGCCGTAGGGGCTGCGACCATCGGGGTAGTCAAGCACTCCGGTCGTATGGCCAAGGCAACCTTTGAAGTTCAGCACACTGCAAGACGGTTCTGCAATACCCCAAGGAAACACCGCTCCATCAGCACCGCGGGCGGCTTTCTCCCATTGCGCTTCCGTGGGAAGCTGCGCCAGGGACCATCCGCAGTAATTGGCGGCCATATCCCAAGTTACGCCAACTGTTGGGAAATCCCCGTATTGCGGATTCGAGTAAACCGGCGAACCGATCTCCTGGGCCGGCGGTGCGCAGTTCCCGGTCGCCACGCACTGCGTGTACATTTTGTTGGTGACCGGCGTGCCGTAGACCCAGTAGCCGTCGAGGTAGATGGTCTTCTCTGGAGTGCTGCCCGTTCCTGTGCCCATGATGAACTCGCCCGCCGGCACGTAGACCAGCATCGCGCCATCCAGCCAGAGCATGGAGCTCCCCGCCTGCGGACCTGCCAGTGCCGCAGGCACCAAAGCAGGCGTCGCTGTGGCTGGTATCTCAGTGGGAGGCAGCACAGTGGGCGGAACAGTTGTGGGCGTAGGGGTCGCAACCGGCGTGCACGAGGCGACCATCAACACGCTCAACAGAATCAGCCAAGAAAGGGATTTCATTCGGGCACTCCTAGTGTCAAAAGATTATACCCTGCGGACGAAAGGCATCTACGGCGGGTCATGCTCCCCCAGCCCACGACTACTGCATGTGTGTGGGAGAGCATGCCGACTCAGGGCTCAGGGCACGTGCGGCCCACGGCCAGGCACGAGCAATTTGTCGGGCAGAACACAAGATTCCTGATGCTGCATAGCTCCACGGTGAGATCACACACATCCCCGCAGACGGGTGGATTGATGGCCCTGGCGAGCTCAGGCGACCTGCGGGCAGCCTCGGCCGGCATGCAGGCATA
>Ga0315295_10001479_pt1 | contig 20156 bp, 18 predicted proteins | sample YL17G14_0_MG_FD_204453 | JGI IMG/M metagenome (GOLD analysis project Ga0315295, IMG submission 204453) | Sediment microbial communities from Yellowstone Lake, YNP, Wyoming, USA - YL17G14_0 | ecosystem: Environmental > Aquatic > Freshwater > Lake > Sediment | place: USA: Wyoming | collected...
ATTTAGTGAGCGTTCGCTTGTTAATTAGGGTTAATAAAAAAAGGGACTTCGGCTAAGCCCTCACTCTTGGCCGGAATGGACGCCATGGAGGAAGAAATCGATCAGGTAGCTCTTATATTCATTCGGTCTGTAGTCCTTCAGGTTCCACCTTTTCAGAGCCCATCCAGAGGTGAGCAAACTAATAAATACTCCAGCCAGCCATGGCTCCTTTACTTTGAAATATCCTTTATTTCCTCTTTTGATGATATCGATGAAAATATCATTCGTGAAAAGCTCCAATTTGAAGATGTTGATCAAATCCCTTTTTTTCATATATTTCGATTCCTGGTATAGGAAGAGAACATAATCTTGGAATAGATCTACGGTATCCATATAAGCGCTCAAGGCCAATTGAAGTTCTTGAAAAGGATCCTTGGCTCCCTTGGTCTCTTCTTTAATCCTCTTCTCTAATTCATTCACATACCGCTCATAAAAAAAATACAGAATATCCTCTTTATTTTTAATGTAATCATAAAGGGAACCGATGCTGATCCCTGAAACCCTGGCGATCTCCTTCACAGAAGTCCGATGGTATCCCTTTTTCGAGAACAGCTTCGCCGCTGCCTTTATAATCTGGGTACGGCGCTTCTGTACGAGGTCCTTGTTTTTGATGTTGGACTGCTTGCCATAAGCTGGAATTTCCATTTTGTTACCGAATGCTTGTTAGATAAAATATCTTAATCTAAATAAATCTTTTTTGTCAAGGGGGGAAAACTCCCCTTTCCTAACTTTCGTACCTTCTTTCAAACATAGACGTTTTCCAGACACTTCGGCTTAAAGATTCCGGTGGCACAAGTTCGATCTCGGGCATGACGCCACAGGTCATCTGAATTTTCCCCTCCACTTCCCTTTTCAAGTCCGTCAGATCCTTCTCCTCTATCCCTGATCCATATTCCACTTTAAACCTCAGCGGAGCGGTGATTTTGGGTGGCTTTTCTGAGAGCACAATTCGCATAGCGCCTGTCAGCCTCGGTGAAAATGAACTAATCACCTGTCTCACGCTGATAGGAAAGACTCTCGTACCCTCTACAATCAGCATGTCTTCAACCCTGCCTACCATCTTAAACCGGTAGCCTGGACCCGGATAGCCACATGGGCAAGGTTTCGTAAAAAGTTGAATCACGTCCCCGGTAGCATATTTGATAAAGGACAAACCCTCGCGATCTAAAACCGTCAAGACGGTTTCACCGATGGCACCCTCTTCCACTTTCACGGGTTCTCTCGTCACCGGATCGATGATGTCCTCGGCATGAATGCTAAATTCAGGAGCCACTTCGTGCATCCCTTGGTATTCTTCACTACCACAAGATGCGGCGCAGGCTTCGCCATAGAGTGCCCACCATACATGCCATTTCCCACCGAACTCTTCTTCAATCCTTTTCCGAATCGTTGGCATTTCAATCCCTGGCTCACCACTGAGCAACAACTTCTGAATCCCTAAAGATCTTATTTCTTTTCCGGTCACACTCGGTGAAATATCGATTAGGGATTGGGCAAAGGAAGGAGAACCAAATAGGGCCGTAGGTTTTGTTAACAATGCAAATTGTAATGCTCTTTCTGGTCCTGCCTCTGCACCCACCTCTAAAGGAACAACTCCAATTCGGAGAAGGGGTCCACTCCACAGGCCTCCGCTGCTATGGATCCCTCCCAAAGCAGGAAAACAGTTAAGGATCCTATCTCCAGGCCTTAGTGAAGCTAACCAATATATTCTCGCCACGCATTCCTTTAATCTTTCGTAGTCTCGCTTGGTATAGGAATAGCCAAAGGTAGGAATGCCCGTTGTTCCAGAAGTCGTTCGGACAATCATCATCTTCTCTGGGGGGACCAAACAATGCATACCGAATGAATATCCCGTCCTCTCCCGTGATTCAGCCTCACTTGCCCTCTCATCCTCTTTGGTCATAAAGACAGGAACCCGCCTGAAGTCTTCCCAGGTCCTAATATCTTCTGGTCTAACTTTTATTTCATCAAATTTTCTCCTGTAAAATAACGACTTCTGATAGCTGCGCTTTAACTGTCTCTTTAACTTCTCAAACCTGAGCCCCTCCATCTTCTCCCTTGGCATGGTCTCTGCTTTTTCATTCCAAACTTTCTGTGACATAAAAACTCCTCTATCCTCTTTATTCGGCGGAGTTATCACCTTGAAAACATAATCTCATAAACCCTACTCATAGGTTCGAGTGTCTACAACCCATTCATATTTCTCCGGCATAGTCCCCCGAGGGAAGAACTCCACCTTATCCACAGTCAGTTTACATATTTCCTTCATGTTCTTTTTAAGGGCTTGGGATACCTGTTCTTTATCCACGTCCTCTTGGACAGATTCGACTTTAAACGTCATATCGTCCCTATAGTTAGCCCCATGAGAGACCACAATTTGATACTTAGCAATCTGCGGGATCTTCGAGACCACCTCGTTCACTTGATAATGATGGCAGAACATGGTCCTTATCTTAATCGCATCACCGATTTTACCAACCACCCCAAGGATTCGAGGTGAAGTTCTACCGCAGGCACAAGGTTCATCTGTATATGAGGAAAGGTCCGGGGTACCGAGTCTCAGTATTGGCTGATAAGTGTCGAGAAGAGTGACCACGATTTGCCCGACTTCACCAGGATCAACCTGCTTCCCTGTTTCAGGATTGACGATTTCGATGATGACATTGTGAGGAATATGCATGCCATTTTTTGCCGGGCACTCGTAGGCGAGCCCTCCTGTTTCATTCGTACTGTAAAGACCCCGGACATCAATTCCATATCCTTTTTCGTAAATCTCTCTGAGCGATCCAGATATCCTTTCTGTGGTAAATAGACAAAGCCTTAGGGAAAAATCTTTTGGGAAATTGTAACCTAACTCCTTTGCCTTATTGGCAATGTCATAAAGGAAGGTAGGCGTTCCGAAATAGACCGTGACCCCAAGGTCAACCATCGTCTTCACCTGAAGTTCAAGGTTTCCAGGTCCTGACGGTATCGTTACCGCTCCCACTGAATTGACTGCCTCGCTACACATTTGCCCGGCTCCCACCCAATGGAAGCTCAGGGTGACGATGACAATGTCTCCTCTTCTCACCCCCAACCCATACATGGTTTCTGCCCAGCGTTCCCAATACTTTTTTGCTGAGCGCAAAATCGGAAGTGGCACAGCAACATTGGCTGGACCCGCATGGATAAACATCCGTCCAAGTTCATGGAGAGGTATTCCCAAAAATCCACCAAAAGGAGGAGCCTTCTTTTGGTAACCGATGAGATGATCCCTCATGGTGATGGGAAGTTTTTCCAAATCCTGAGTGGTACGAATTTGAGAAGGCTTCATTCCAGCATTGTCCATAATCTCTTTCATCGCTGGGACATGGTCGTAAGCATACTGAGCCATCCACTTCAATTTCCTGTTGAGATAGGAGGTTCTCTGTTTCGCCGTCATCGTCTCGTTTGCTTTATGATAAAAATCACCTTCTGGCATTATTTTCCCCTCTCTTAATAAAATCAGTGCCGGATCCCCCCGACCTGAACACGAGTGAGATAGGACAGAACGATATGCTTTACCCTTATTCTCCAGCAACACTATTTGGCTGGTGCCTGTTTCCACTCCGCAGTAAATGTCGTAGAACTCGACCCCTTTTCGCTATCTACAAAAGCGGCTCCATCGAGATTCCACACAGCCTTATCTTCAGTGATCGCCTTGCTGATGCCACCGAAGACCTCAGCTCCCTTCTGTAAGTTAATGACCGCGCCGGAAAGGAGAAGCATGACCGGTCCCGTCTTCGGATTCAGAAAATAGGTCTTCCTCGCCTGAGCTTCCTTTTTGGCAGGAATATAGATACCCTCGGGAATGGCCAAAGTCCCTAATCGGATCTTTTGGATGCTGACCGTCCACTCAAGTTGTGTCACGTTAACAGGATACGGGTTAGGGTTAGATATGCCAAACAACATGTCTACAACGATCGCATCCGGACTGGTAAAGAGGTTGGATAGATCCACTAACTTTACGCTGACGGGTTGGATTTCCATAGATCCTTTCATACTACTGGTCATCGTCTGACAGCTCACAGATAATAGGAGCACTCCCATGGTTAATATCATCATCAGTTTACGCATTTTTCCCTCCTCCTTTCTTATCACTTTTCAATGAATTCTTTCTTTACCCCATCCACCTTTTACGCCTCTTGTAATGTTTTATCTCACGATAGCTTTTCTTGGTTCCCACCTCACTGAGTCCTAGGTAGAACTCTTTGATGTCCTCATTATTCTTAAGCGCCTCACTCGGTCCATCTAAGACAATTCTACCATCTTCCATCACATAGCCATAGCTGGCAATATCGAGGGCAGCCATTGCATTCTGCTCCACCAACAAAATAGCCCTCTTCTCTTCAAGGTTGATATTTTTTATGATCTCAAAGATTTCATCGACCAGGAGAGGGGCGAGCCCCAGAGAGGCCTCATCGATGAGCATGATCTTGGGTTGTGACATCAAGCCTCGTCCAATGACCAACATTTGCTGCTCCCCACCAGAAAGGTAACCACTCGTTCTGTTCTGAAGCGAACTAAGTTTTGGAAAATAGGCATAAACCTTATCTAAGTCTTTCTTGACCTGACTCCTGTTGTGGCGAAGATAGGCACCGGTCATCAAATTTTCTTCGGTTGTGAGGTGCTCAAAAATAGCGCGACCTTCAATCACCTGAACAATCCCTTTTTTGACGATATCTTGGGGATTCTTATTATGTATCCGCTCCCCTTCAAAAAAGATCGCGCCATCCGTAACCTTCCCCAGCTCAGTAGACAGCAAGCCGGATATGGCCTTGAGAGTGGTACTCTTCCCGGCACCATTTGCACCGAGAAGAGCAACAATCTTTCCCTCCGGTACTTTCATGCTCACTCCCTTAAGGACTAAAATCACTCCGCTATAACGCACTTCTATATTCAGGATGTCTAACACGTTGCCACTCCTGTTAAGATCTGAATTGGAAAGCTCCATTCTCAAATACCCAAAAATTTTCCAAACGGATGACTCCTATTGGGGATTCATATTGGGTGCTTCTGTCCAATCTATAATAGGCACCAATTTGCCCTGTTTCCATTGGACAAATCTCACTTTATTATGGCTATGCCTGTTCCGTGCAAAAGTAGCCGGAGCGGTCCAAGCATCAAAGTCTCGCAAACTCTCCAGAGCCTCTGACAACGCATCGGAGGTCAGATTATCCCAGCCAACCTTATTAACGGCCCGTTTGTACGCCTCAAGAATCGTCATCGTTCCGCAGACCATCTGAGGGTAACCATAGGCCATATCATCCGGTTTCCGGTTATTCTCTTTGAAGAGCTTCATCCAGATTGCATTTGGATCTTCATCGAAAGTGCGATAGGAATGGGTGCTGAGAAAGCCTTCCGCATCATCTCCAGCCAAGCGCTTGAGGAAGATATCACCGGTTGGACAAGATCCCGCATATTTGATCTTATCCTTTAGACCAAGGCGGACGATATCTTTACATACGGTCGCTGTCTGAGGAGCGAGCCAGCTCGAATAGATCCAATCAGCACCTTCTTTGTTCAGGCTCAAAAGCTGAGTACTGACATCGATGGGAGCGGTAGGCGCAAACTGGAAAGGTTTAATGATATCAACTTTCTTCTGTGCAGCATAAGCCATTGTAACGTCGCTCTCAAAACCTCGACCAAAGGCGGTATCCCAAGTGAGGATTCCTACTTTTGGATTCCTCTTCATCTTGGCATAGTCCCAATTCTTAGAGACATAATCGATAAAAAACCCAAATTGATCCGGATAGGAGACCATATTACCAAAAATATACTTCCCTACGGGATAGGTTACCTTTGCGCTGGCACCCCAGGTAAACAGAACAATCTTAGATTCCTCAAAAAGAGGTCTCAATGCTTCGGCTTCGCCCGTCTGGGCGATGACGATCAAGAGGGGTTTAGGTTTTGAATCCCTGAAGCGGCGAAATGTAGAAGTTGCTCGAGCCAGGATACCACCGCTATCTGCCCACTTCAGCTCATATTTGGCACCAGGAATCAGATTATTCTTTTCCCAATATTTCATCACATCACGATGAGCAGCCAGGCCAGGGGTTGTCATACCTCCATAAGCCCCCGAGTAATCACCCATGGCATAGATGGTGATGACTTTTCCCGCTGCCTGTGCTGGTTCAAAAGTCACCAGGACTATTAAGATTAAAAAGATACTTAAAAGAATATCAAAAACCCCACCCACACTCATTTCCTTCATCTTTTTTTTGTCCATTTTAGACCTCCTTCCTTTCTCATTTATGAATTATTTTGGGAAATGAGACACACCTCCTTTCTAAAATGAGTTTTTAATCTGAAAATGGATGAAGACGCCATGAGGCCAGAAAAACCCTCCAAGCATGGTTGATCCCCCTCGGCTCAAAAATAAGGAAGAGAACCATTGAAAGGCCGAAGGTTAACGCCCCCAATCCAACAAAGATATAAATTCCATACCCCCCTGCTAAACCTTCAGGCAGAAGTCCTTCTAAAACCGGTGCGATAAAGGTGACGAAATGCTCCAGAACTCTTATAAAAGTGGTACCAAAAATGGCTCCCATGATGCTTCCTAAGCCTCCGATGACAATCATTCCCAGGTACCACACGGAGTCCATCAGGGTGAAGTGCTCCGGATTGAGTGCTCTCTGCCAATGCCCCCAGAGGGCCCCAGCCACCCCTGCATAGACGGAGCAGATAAAAAAAGCGATCAGTTTATATTTAAAAATATTGATCCCTAATACCTCCGCTGCCAGATCATTGTCTCTTATCGCCACAAGCGCTCTCCCCACACGGGTGCGTGTAATATTCTTGGCAAAATAAACCATAACGATGGTGACCGAAATAAAGAGATAATAGATCGAGGTTTCTGTATCGCACCGAATGCCAAATATATCTGGGGGGGGTACCGTCAGCCCTGGATAGACTCCACCGGTGATATCGGGCCTAACCCAGATGATGAGCCATGGAATGATAAAAGAAGCAGCCAACGTCGCCATGGCTAAATAGAACCCCTTCAATCGAAGGGAAGGGATACCGAATATCAGTCCTGCTAAACCTGCTGCTAAACCGGCACAAGGGAGAGCTAATAAAAAGGGGAACCCGGCAAGGGTGACCAGTAATCCAGAGGTGTAAGCTCCCACGGCCATAAAAGCGGATTGCCCTAAAGAGATTTGGCCAGCATAACCAACCAGAATCATGAGGCCCATCGTACTGATAGAAGTCACGGCAATTTGATTGATGAGTGAGATGAATTGGGATCCGGTTAACATCGGTAGAAAGAAAAGGAGAACGAGAAATAGGGCAAAGAGGATCTTGTGGACACGAGTCCTGAAGATGGCTGAACACTGAGTATACCGAACATCATAAGTTCCGAATAGTTTCATCGCTTATATCCTTTCTATTCGAATTAATCCGAAAATACCATACGGTTTGATAAATAAAACAAAGAGCAAAATGACGTAAGGGGTGATATCGATCAAGGAAGGATGAATCAATCCCCCTGCCCAGGCTTCGATCAAACCGATTGCAAGCCCCCCTATCACTGCACCGGGGAGCGACTCCAATCCGCCCACGATGACGGCTGGAAAAGCCTTCAATCCAATAATAGAAACCGTAGGGCTGATCCCGCCTCCAATCGCACCGAGCAAAATGGCTGCCAAACCGGCCGTCAAACAAGAGATGGCCCAGGTCATGGCAAAGACTCCCTTCACATTGATCCCCGTGCTCTGGGCATACTGATGGTTTTCAGCGGTGGCTCTCATTCCAAGACCCAGTTTCGTCTTCTTGAAAAAGATGGCAAAGAGGATAAAGGCCAACATCGAGGTAATGAAGGCAACAAGATGGGTCTGGCTCACTCCTACCTCTCCCAGCTTGAACTGTCCGGCTGGAATAAACTCTGGCAATTGGCGTATGGTCGATTGCCAACCGATGGTACCGAACCCTCTGAGTGCCCAACCCAGTCCAAGGGTCATCATAATGGTAGATAGAATGGGCTGTCCGATGAGCGGACGAAGGGTTAACCTTTCTACCACCAGTCCCATGAAAAAAGCAATGATGATTCCACAAATCAATCCTAAAGCGATCCCAAACATACTAATAAAAGTCGTCGTGATCAAGCCGCTGATGATGAGCACCTCACCCTGAGCAAAATTGAAAACTCGCGTCGCCTTATAAATAAGGACGATCCCCAAGGCGATCAGGGCATATAAACTCCCCGTCAGAAGACCCGTTACCGTCAATTGTAAGAAAAATGTCATGTCTTTCTCTCCGTATTGATTTTATATGGACTAAACTTCCGGCACCTTCTTGATGCTGACAGCAGTCTTAATCACTCCTGTTCTTCCGTCCCTGTAAGTTACAGGGGCATCAACGACAATTTGGTCCATATCACTATAGATGGCATTGATCAGGTTGGCATAACGCTCTTCGACAAAGGATCTTCTGATCTTCCTGCTTCTTGTCAGTTCAGCTTCATCCGCATCAAATTCCTTATGAAGATTAACAAACTTTTTTATTCTGGCCCCTTCGGGGAGAACCTTATTGACCCGCTGGATATACTGTAAAATGAGGTCATAGACCTGCTCCTTCTGAGAAAGATCAACAAAGGTCGTATAAGCAATGTGCCTGGCTTCAGCCCACTTGCCCATATTTTCGAAATTGATATTAATAATTGCTGAAACAAAATCTCTATCCTTGCCTCCAAGGGTAAGACCATCCCTAATATAGGGGGAGAATCTCAACCGAATTTCGGTAAACTGGGGTGAAAATTTAGTTCCCGTCTTTAACTCTCTCATATCTTCAATCCGATCGATGACGGTTAAACGGTTTTTCTCATCGATATATCCGAAGTCGCCGGTATGAAACCATCCATCCTTTACCTTCTCCTCATAAGCGGCTGGATTTTTATAGTACCCTTTGAGCATGCTCTTGCTACGGATAATAATCTCTCCATCCTCATTGACCTTTACTTCAGAATTGGGAAGTGCATTACCGGTGACATCAGGACTGAAATTTTCATCACGGCCGATCACGTTAATCCCTGTTTCACTGAGACCGTAAAGGGACTTCAAATTGACTCCCAAGGCATGAAAGAGCCGGATCATTTCTGGGCTGATGGCTGCTCCTGAGGAATAGCCGTATCGGATATCTCGCATCCCGATCTTATCCCTGAGGGGTCGATAGAGCACCCATTCTCCCAAAAAACGGAGACCTCTCCATAAAAGGTTTGGTTTCTCCTTATCAAAGCGCATATCGGCCACTTTATTCCCTATTGGTATAAAGAGATTATAAAGGAATCTTTTTATCTTGATGGTATCTGTGATCTTTGCCTGTACTAAGGATGCCGTGCTTTCCCAGAGACGGGAACTGTAAAAAACGATTTGAGGACCAATCTCGCGCATGTTCTCCTGAACCGTCTCAGCCCTTTCAGGAAAATTGACCGTGATGGCGCTCAACATTCCACCTGTAATGCCCAAAAACTGTTCCGCCGCCCAGGCTGGAGGAAGGTAAGAAAGGTATTCGTCGGTGGGATACCAGGGATCGATGGCAAACCAATTCCGAGCGGTCTCGACGATACACGAATGGCTAAGCATCGCTGCTTTAGGAAGGCCTGTGGTGCCTGAGGTATAACAGAAACAGGCAATGTCATCCTCTTTGGTCTTCTCCACCATTTCCTCAAAGAGACCACGATGCGTCTTTTCGTACTCTTTGCCCAGCTTGAGGACTTCATAGAAATATATGATTCGGGGGTCATCATAGGTCCACAGCCCTTTGGGATCCCAATAGATAATCTTCTTTAACTTGGGGAGTTCGTCGATTAAGCCCAAGCATTTGTCTGTCTGTTCCTGATCATGGGCTACAACAAAGGTACTGTCGGAATGCTCTAAATAATATTTCAACTCTTCGTGATGAGAATCAACGAAAATACCAAACGGTATGGCATGGGCAGCCTGTGCAGCATATTCGGCCCAATACCATTCTGGGTCATTCTCTCCAATAATCGCAACTTTATCCTGGGGTTTAAGACCCAGGCTCAGCAAACCGTAGAAAAAATATTTGACGCTTTCGTAGCTATCTTTCCATGTATATTCATACCAGAGACCTAAATCCTTTCGACGCATCGCCACTTTATTGGCACCATACTTTTGGTAATTCTCTAACAAAAGCCTTGGTAATGTATCTGCTTTCATAAACTTGAATACTCCTTTTAAAAAGGATGGAGGGATTTTTTCCTCGAAGCTTCTCTATGCTCCCTTCGTTCCCTTCGTTCCAAGGTAAGCTTTAATGACTTCAGGATTCTTAACGATCTCGCTGGGAGTCCCCTCTGCAATCTTGATCCCAAAGTCAAGGACCACTACTGTATGGCTGATGTCCATCACGACACCCATATCGTGCTCGATCAGCAGAATGGACGTTCCTTTGAGGTCGTATATGTCGAGGACAAATCGTACCATGTCCTCCTTTTCTTCGACATTCATCCCGGCCATGGGCTCATCCAAAACAAGCAACTTGGGCTCCATCGCCAGAGCCCTTCCCAATTCAACCCGCTTTCGAAGTCCGTAGGAGAGATTGCCAACGACTTCGTCCCGAATGTGTTCCATTTCTAAGAGGTCAATAATCTCTTCTACCGCTTTTCGATGTTCGACCTCTTCCCGTCGTGCCTTTCCGAAGTAAAGAGCTCCTGCGGCCATACCCGATTTGAAGAGTATGTGTCTTCCTGCCAAAAGGTTCTCCACCGTCGTTAGGCCCGTATATAACTCAATCTGTTGAAAGGTTCTTCCAACCCCCAATTTGGCAATCTTATGTGATGGGAGCTTGTTAATTTGGTGACCCTTATAGTAAATTTCACCTTTCTGAGGCCGATAAAATCCATTGATGCAGTTTACTAATGAAGTCTTTCCCGCCCCATTAGGCCCGATAATAGCATAGATGGATCTTTCCTCCATCTCAAAACTGATATCCATTAAAACCTGTACACCACCAAAACTAAGATCAATGTGATTTACCCTTAAAATCTTTTCCATTGTTATTCTTCCCTTAATCGATCAACATATTTTAATTCTATTTAAAGCGAGCTACTGATCGTTCGCCTTATTTGAATCAAAACGTCTAATGCCCCTCAACAAGAGTATCAGATCAAACATATTCAATTTAATGCAACCGGACCAGATAAAAATAGGAACGACTGAGCTGTAGGGTTGGAACTAGTGTTTAAATTAATCACTCTATTTAACTCTCCCCCCCACCCCCAGGGGTATAATGACGAAGTTTTAAGCTGGATATGATCAAACAATCTTTAAATGATTTTATTACCGAATAATCGTTCGTGATCGTTCAAAAAATTTTTTACCAAATATCAAAATTTTTGTCAAGGAAAAAATTAGAAAAAATAAAAAATTTTTGGAAATTACTGTGTTCTTATTTCTTCAACAATAAACCCGATCCCTCGCATATTTTGAAGGTCTCACAGGTTAGACTGAGAGAATTACTATAAAGAAAAACGAAATGGAGATTCGCGTATTTGAGAAATCTCCAATTTAATACGGCAACAGTCTTAAGCAACTATTCATCTAATTCAAAAAGAGCTTCGCAGTAGGGATCTCCTGCGGCCAGGGTTTTAATAACCTTGAACTTGACCTTTTGGCCGGACGCCTCCTCAATGATGCCTTGATCCAGAGTCATCATCATCTCACACATCATGCGACCTCTGTCGTTTAATCCCAATGGACAACCATTACCTTGAAATACAGCCCTATGTTTTTCAAGGGAGACGAGTTTGGCCGGTGTCTTGGTCTTCTCTGAGGCTGCCACAAAGGATTTGATGGCATTTTCAAAGGACTTTTCTCCTTTTTTATCAAGCCCCCTGCCTAATGCTAATCCCCTTTGGTGACAGATTCTCATGAGGATCTCAGCAGTCTCTTCACCATACCGGTTATAAAATTCTGAGCAGAGAACACCTAATGTATAATTTTGATCACCAAGAAGCGTTGGATCATAATCAACTGCCATAGAATTCCTTCTCCACTTTCAAATGCTGAGACCTCATTGTTGCAAGACAGCTCTGGCCACAACGAGCTTTTCAATCTCTTTCGTGCCTTCCCAGATATCAACAATCTTGGCATCGCGATAAAGTCGCTCAACTTTATATTCATCCAGATAACCATAACCACCATGCAATTGCAAGGCCATTTCTGCGCACTTCACCCCTGCATCCCCTGCATACCATTTGGCCATAGCGATGAGGCCATGGTCGATCATTCCATGATCAACCGACCATGCCGCCTCATAGTACAAGTTTCTTGCAGCCCGAACCATCGTTGCCATTTCGGCTATCTTAACCTGCGTGATCTGGAAGGAAGCGATAGGGACACCAAATTGCTTACGTTTCTTCGTATATTTGACGCTCTCTTCCAATGCAGCCCTCGCAATACCCGTTCCCATGGCTGCCACCTGGAGACGAGCCCTATTGAATAATTCCATCAATTGGTAAAATCCGTTCCCCTCCTCTCCGATCAGATTGGAAAGAGGAACCTTCACATCCGAAAAGGATAATTCGGCAGTATCCGAGGCCCGAACCCCGAGCTTTCCTCGTAGCTTATTTGCCTCAAGCCCGGGGGTGCCCTTGGGGACCAGGATAAAACTATGTCGACCATGACGGGAGGAATGCTCCGGATTGGTCACGGCGAAGACATTGATAAATTCGGCCAAATCTCCATTGGTAATAAACATTTTTGACCCATTGATGACCCAGTGGTCGCCCTCTTTAACCGCAGTGGTGGTTGCCCCTGCTGGGTCTGAACCGGCATCGGGTTCTGTGACAGCGGTCGCCATGATGGCTTGACCGGAGACCAGCTTAGGTAGGACAAACTGTTTTTGTTCCTCGGTGCCAAAAAGTTCATATAATTCGGATCCAAAAGTAGTAGCAAGAATTGCGACGGCAATTCCTGCGTCTGCTGCAAAGAACTCCTCCATAATCATACAGTGCTCAAGAAAACCATAGCCTCCACCTCCATATTTCTCACTGATATAGACCCCAACAAAACCCAACTCACATGCCTTTCTCCAAAGATTCAAGTCAAATGTCTCATTCCGGTCAAATTCCTGAGCAACATTCGTAAATTCCTTAGTGGCGAAGTCCCTTGCGGCATTAATGATATCTTTCTGCTCTTTGCTAAGCGTAAAATCCATTTTTTCCTCCCGAAAATAGTCCCATCAGCCTAACCAACGTTTCCGTCTTCTGTAATGCTTGACATCTCGGTAACTTTTCCTGACTCCAACATTACTTAAACCGAGGTAGAATTCTTTAATGTCTTCGTTTTCCTTAACCTTTTCAGCCGGACCTTCCAAGACAATCCTCCCATTCTCCATGACATAGGCATGGTCAGCGATTGAAAGGGCCACCTTGGCATTCTGCTCCACCAGAAGGATTGACGTTTTTTCCTCCGTATTGATTTTATGGATAATTCCAAATATCTCCTTCACGATAAGAGGACTCAACCCAAGAGAAGGCTCATCCAATAAAACCAACTTTGGACGGGCCATCAGTCCACGACCGATGACCTGCATCTGTCTTTCTCCGCCCGATAAATAGCCGCTCACGCGATGGCGAAGCTTTCCAAGGACCGGAAAATATCGATAGACCATTTCAAGGTCCTTTTTAATCTCATCCCGATCCGTCCTGGAGTAAGCTCCTACCATTAAATTCTCTTCTATTGTAAGCTGCTCAAATGAAGGACGGCCTTCCAGGACTTGGACAATGCCCATCCGAACAATATCTTCGGGGTTTTTCCGGTCAATCCGTTCTCCCTCAAATTCAATACTCCCGTCCGTCACCTCTCCAAGCTCGGTGTGTAATAGACCGGAAATGGCTTTCAAAGTAGTCGTCTTCCCAGCCCCATTGGCGCCCAGAAATACAACGATCTTACCATCGGGGACCTCCAGCGAGACTCCTTTGAGTATGAGAATGACTCCACTGTAAATCACCTCAATATTCTTTAAGGATAGCATTGAGCAACCGTCCTCCCCCTGAATCAAGAGTCATAAGAGAATGTGCATCAAATCCCGGAAGGGAAAAAGCCTCCATGCTGAAAGAGCATGGAGGCTCATCCTATTTACTGGGCGGTGGCACAATTTCCATTACTCCCTTCGCCACCTTATTCGACTCAAGGCCAGTGGCAATGATGTCATATCTTCCAGCAGGTAGTGGTTTGGCCTGTTTAAAGTCGGGTGTCATGCCAGAGGTCCATCCCACCTGAAATAGATTATTTAAGGTCGAGATGGCGGCCATGGGCACCTCAAAATTTCCCTTGTCGTCAGCATTGGCCACAGCAATACCCACCCGATTTTCATCTGCTCTGAGGCCTTTCATCTGCACCCCTTTGGGCACAATCAGTTCAATGATCACCGCCTCCTTTGGGGAAAAACCGGTGGATGAAAATTTGATAGGGTTTTTAAGCAAATCAGGGGTGATGGATGCCTTCTCCGGTATGACATTGAGTTTCGTTGAAGCGCAACCACCGAGGATGAATACCAACAGAGAGATCGTTAAAACAAGGATTCCCAAATTTTTCGAATTAGCCATTTTCCCTTCCCTCCTCTCTAATCGTCGGAATGAGCCATCAAAATTTGTGCAAGGAGACGGTATCAGGCGCCATGACCCAATCTGTGATGGCCTCCAAATCCATTCCTTTCACTCTGTAAAGTTTTATCCCCTTGCTCCCACGCCGTTCTGTTGGGCTGTAGGTACATTCTGTTTGAATTCCCTGCGAAAATTTACTTCCTGTCAGTTTGAGGTAAGCCTTGTAGATACTTTCCCGATTGATTTTCTCATAGCCCACTTCTTTCATGGCAATCTTCAGTGCTTCTGCAAATCCCAATGCCAGTGTGAATCCACCGATATAGCCCCCTTGCATCTCCTTCATCGGTTTTTGACGGTACTTCGGCCAAATCTCTCTTGCTAATGGGTGAGCATCAGCATCTTTCCCTCGAATAAAAAAGCTCATGACAACAACATCCTGAACCACTTCATTATGCATCGCAATCCCCATTCCACTTCCTCTTTCCGGACCCCAATAGTCGCATATAAATTGGACGGATTTGGTCATTCCCAACCGGTGCGCGTCCCGAATGGCATTGGTGGGGTTAGGATCAATCCCTCCTACGAAAATATAGTTACAGTCTTTTAAACGGGTTAAAAAGGTCGTATAGTCAGGAATCCCAGCGTTGAAAAACTCTGTAAGGAGCTTGATTCCTTTCATCTCCGCATATTCTTTTCCGCCCTCCATGTGGGCACGACCATAGGAGTTGTCAAGACTCATATATCCCACCGTCGGTTTACCTGCCTTTCCCTTCTTCTGCCAATCACTCAAGATCCAGTCCACGACGGCTCCAAACCCATCCTGATAAGTTTGGCCCCAACAGAAGACATTCGTCGGTTTGGCCACTGCTTCGCCGCTCGCAGGAGTGAGCATCACGAGCTTGTCTTTTACCGCAAGCGGCACAATGACCTTATTGGAAGGCGTAGAGTTGTTCCAGAAGGCTAATACTTTTGGATCTCGGTTGTATCTTTTATAACCTGCCACCACACGAGCCACATCAGCCCGGGTGTCTAAGCCGATAAACTTAATCTTTACTCCGTCGACCCCTCCGCGATCGTTAATGTATTTAAAGCAATCTTCGGACCCCATTTGAATGAAGTTATCCAGACCGGCACTGGGTCCTGTGTAGTCAGCGAGACTTAGGTAGCTGACAGACTTCTCCTGTCCAAAAGAAGGGTTGGAAAATCCCACCAACACTAACACGCACACAAACGCTCCTACGACACTTAAGCATCTCTTCCTCATTGACCTTCCTCCTTTCTTCCAAAGCGTTAATTTTTCCGTAAATGATTCTCTTCGATTTCACCTCCTTTGTTTCAGAATTTAACTCTTAAAGGGATAGAGCCGATAGGAGGCCTTAAAGGTCTCCCAGCTATGGGCAAGGCCCCTGGGTTCATAGATGAGAAAGACGATGAGGACTAATCCAAAAGCCGTCACACCCAGGGAGGCAGCCGGTGCCGACCCTATCCATGGAAAGGTTTCTGCCAATTTGGGGCCACCATAAAGGACAAGTTCGTCAATGATCTGGAGAAAGGTCACTCCAAAAAATACCCCAGGAATGCTCCCCATACCCCCGACGATAATCGCTCCAACATAGATCAGGGCATGCATGAGTGAAAACTGTTCAGGAGTAATGGCCATGTAATAGTGCCCCAGTAGCGAGCCCGCTATCCCTGCATAGAAGCATGAGATAAAAAAGGCCAATAGTTTGTAATAGTAAAGATTCACTCCCATCACCTCTGCCGCTAAATCGTTGTCACGAATGGCCACAAAGGCCCTGCCCACCCGGCTTCTCACGAGATTTCGAGCAAAATAGGTCATCCCGAGCATAACCAGCATGATGATATAGTACATCCGCTCATCAGAATCGAAAGAGAAACTTCCAATCTGGGGAGGCGGAGGTGTGATGCCTGTATTACCGCCTGTAATTTTTAAGTGAATGATGATCCAGATCGTCACGAAAAAGGTGGCAATGGTGCTCATCGCCAGATAGAAACCCTTGATGCGCAGGGAGGGTGCCCCCCCAATGATTCCCACAATGCCTGCCATAATGCCTGCAAAAGGTAAGGCGAACCAAAAGGAAAACCCAAATTGCGTCGTGAGAATGGCTGATGTGTAAGCACCGATGGCCACAAATGCGGGCTGTCCGAATGAGATCTGTCCGCAGTAACCCATGACAATCTGAAGCCCCAACACGACGATCACATTGATAAAGATGTGGTTGACAAGGCTGACAAGATGGTACGAAAGAATGAAAGGGAGAAAAAAGAGAAAGACGATGGCGACCGCCAGAATCGTCCAGTGCTGCCATGTTCTAACAATGGCAATATCCTTCTCATATGTTTTATCGAAAACACCACAGGGACGCAAGGTTCTCTCCTTCCTTTTCTTATATTCTTTCTATTCTTTTAAGACCAAAAAGACCGTAAGGCTTCACTAATAGAATAAAGAGCAAGATCACATAGGCTGCCACTTCCATCACCCCACCGCCAACCAATGGGTCGAGATAACCCGCGAAAATATTTTCTAAAACACCCAGAATCAACCCGGCGAGAAAGGCTCCTCCTATTGACTCTAAACCACCTAATATAGCGACAATGAGCCCCTTAATGCCGATAAAAGGTAAGGGATAATGAATATCCATGATATTGGCAGCGGCCATTCCTGCGACACAGGCTCCCATGGCCGAAAGGATCCAAACGATGGTAAAGATCGTCCTCACACGAACACCCGCACTCTGGGCGAGAGTATGATGCTCAGCTGTAGCCCTCATGCCCAGTCCAACTTTCGTATACTTGAAGAAAAGGGTTAGGACAAGAAAAAAGGCGATAGAGGTGATAAAACTGATGATCTGATCCTGCGCGATGCTCACGCCTTCAAACTTGATCACTCCCTTAGGAAGAAAGGGAGGAAAGGCTCGACTCTGTCCCTGAAGGTAGAGTTGAAGGATCCCATTCAAAAACATAAAAATGGAAAAGGTCATAAGAAAGGCTGCAAAGAGGGGTTGACCAATCAATGGCCGCATGGTCAGACGTTCCAATAAAAAGCCTCCGAGACCGCTCAGGAGGATGGCCAGCGAAAAAGAGATCCATAGGGGTAAACCGAGACCTCCTATAAAGAACCAGAAAAAGAGGGCACCAAAAGCGAGAAGTTGACCATGAGCAATGCTCACCACCCGGGTGGCTTTGTATACTAGGACAACGATCACAGCCACCAGGGAATAGATTCCTCCCACAAGGAGGCCGCTCACAAAGAATTGGATAAAATTGGTCATCTCCTCTCCTCCTCCACCTGCTTCACCTTAATGGTGGTTCTCAATATCCCGGTTCGGCCGTCACGATAGGTAACAGAAGCCTCCACGGCATATTCTTCCATTTCTCCGTAGAGCATCCCAATTAGATCGCTATAACGCTCTTCAACAAAGGACCTCCTCAGTTTTCTCGTCCTTGTCAATTCCGCCTCATCTGCATCGAGCTCTTTATATATGTTGACAAACCTCTTAATACGGGCATGATCCGGGAGGGTTCGATTGACTCTGAGTATCTCCTTATGAATTAATTCAATGATTTCTGGCTTCTGGGAGAGATCTGAAAAGGTGGTGTAAGAAATCCGGTTTTGTTCAGCATATCGGCCCACATTTTCAATATCGATGTTAATCAAGGCCGTGACATACTCTCTGTTTTCACCCCCGACGACCATCACATCTTTAATAAAAGGACTGAAGCGGAGCCTTACTTCTGTATATTGGGGCGAAAATTTCTTACCCCCTGCTAATTCTTTGAGGTCATCCATACGATCGATGACGATGAGATGATGATCATCATCAATATATCCAAAGTCACCTGTTTGGAACCAACCGTCTTTTAACTTGGCCTTGGTGGCTTCTGGGTTTTTATAATACCCAGCATACATATATTTGCTTTTAATGAGGATCTCTCCATCCTCGGAAAGCTTGGCCTCTGCCCAAGGGACAATGGGCCCGGAGGTATCTGGGCGAATCTCTCCTCTCCGAGGGATGGAAATAGCACCCAGTTCAGTGGCCCCATAGAAAAGTTTGATCTCAATTCCAAGGGCTAAAAAGTAACGAATAATTTCTGGACTGATCGCCGCCCCTGCTGAATAGACCACTTCGACACTACTTAATCCTAACCTATCCCGTAACTGTCTAAAGATGGCCTGGTATGCCAAAGCATAGAGAATTCGCCAGAAGAGGTTGATCTTCTTTCTCTCCGATTGCAAATCAGCCATCTTTAGTCCTATGGGAAGGCATATTTTATAAATCAATCGTCGTGGAAGAGAGGAATCGATCATCTTGGCCTGAATGGTTCGATTCACCTGTTCCCAGAGACGGGCTCCGTAAAAAAGGAGGTTCGGTCCTATTTCTCTCAAATTCTCTTGAACGGTCTCTGGCTTCTCTGGGAAATTCACAGCCATGTCGGCGAAAAGGGAGCCGGCAATTCCAATCACCTGTTCCACAGACCACGCTCCAGGAATGAAGGAAAGGTAGCTATATCCCTTGCCAACCCATCCATCAAGTAACCCCCATGTCCTCGCTCCTTCCACAAGGAACTTCTGGTCCAACATGGCTCCTTTCGGAATCCCAGTGGTTCCAGAGGTATAACAGATGACTGCAATATCTTCACTTTTCCCACAATCAATGCTCTCATCAAAAAATCGGGGTTCCAATGCCTCGTATTCCCGGCCTTTTTCGATGACCTCGTCAAAGGAGAGGAGTATGGCATTTTTGTAATTCCATAACCCTTTACCTTCCCAGTAAATGATATTCTTAAGAAGAGGAAGCTGATCTTTAATCTTGAGCATTTTATCCACTTGTTCCTGATCATGGGCGATCACAAAAACCGAGTCTGAATGTTCTACATAGAATTTCACTTCATCTGGCCCACAGTCGGTAAAGATTCCCACCGCAGCGCCACCCGCCGCTTGAACGGCAAGTTCTGCGTAATACCACTGGGGTTTGTTCTCACCCAAAATGGAGATTTTATCACCTGGTTTAAGGCCCAAACTTTTCAATCCCAGGCAGAAATATTTTACATTTTCATAGTAGTCCTGCCAGGTGAAGCTCTTCCAAATTCCCCTGTCTTTTGCCCGAAGTGCCTCTTTGTTCGGGTGACGCTGATAATTGTCTCTCAAAAGCTTGGGTAATGTATCCAATCTCCCTCCGGCTTCCATCTTTTTAATACTCCTCGCCCAAGTAAGCCCGAATCACATCTGGATTTTTCTCAATCTCTTCAGGAGTTCCCTCTGCGATCTTCACGCCAAAATCAAGCACAACCCCCCTCTGGACAATATCCATTACCACACCCATATCGTGTTCCACTAAAATGATGGAAGTACCTTTAAGCTCATGAATGTCGAGGATAAATCGGGCCATATCCTCTTTCTCTTCGACATTCATGCCGGCCATCGGCTCGTCCATCAGCAATACCTGAGGTTCCATACAGAGCGCCCTCGCCAGATCCACTCGCTTTCGCTGTCCATAGGGAAGGGATCCAA
>Ga0315295_10001481_pt1 | contig 20152 bp, 19 predicted proteins | sample YL17G14_0_MG_FD_204453 | JGI IMG/M metagenome (GOLD analysis project Ga0315295, IMG submission 204453) | Sediment microbial communities from Yellowstone Lake, YNP, Wyoming, USA - YL17G14_0 | ecosystem: Environmental > Aquatic > Freshwater > Lake > Sediment | place: USA: Wyoming | collected...
CGCGGTCCGCACACCGAGCATCGCCCCTATCGCTGCCCCAGGAACCGCCACGGAGCACCTTGTTCTCTTTCTTTTCTTCATACCAGCTATCAGTCCATTCCCACACATTCCCTGCCATATCGGATACGCCTTCTGGTGTTTCGCCTCTTTTGAAAACACCGACAGGTGAGGTCCTTTCCAGGCCAAGTTCAGCATTGTTGCACCTGTTCCTGTCCCATCCGCTCCTCCATGGGTACTCCCTCCTTTCGAGTCCTGCAGCCGAAGCCTCCCATTCTGTCTCCTCAGGGAGGCGGTATGTGTAACCATTGTTCAGGGTCATGGTCAGCCAGCGGGTAAATGCAACAGCCTCATACCAGGAGACGCCGACAACCGGCGCATTGGGGCATGTCCACTTGCGCTCGTGCCAAAAGCGAGGGTATTCGGCTTTGCTATCTGCAAGCCATTTCAGGCCTTCAGGTGTCCAGTATTCCCTTTTATGGTACCCACCAGCCTCTATGAATTCCCTAAACCACACGTTTGTCACAGGATATTTGCCTAACTCAAAGGCTTTAATGGTAAACTCACCTGTTGACAGTTTGTATGTTCCGCCCCTGATTGGGACGAACTCTCTCAGGTCTCTTGGGTCGGATAGCCAGCCGAGGATTTCGCCCGCTTCGACGAGAACCTTGGGTTCGGGCACAGCAGCGATGATCTCCAGAAGACGGTCCCTCGTGCTCCTGAGGACCTCCGCCTCGCGCCGGCCCTTGTGGATATCGATCATGGATTTTGCAGCAAGCAACCAGCACTGATACGGCTCCTTATCAGTGTCTTGCACCACTTTTGAAACGATCTGGTTAGCCCATTTCTTGTTGTCGATGCTGAGATAGCCGATGTAAAGCTCAATGACCTCCTTATAGTGGTCATTGCCCCAATAGGGCCGGATGGCCTCGCTGTAATCCGTGCTGTTGTCCACAAGGTACACAGCGGTCAGAAACTCCTGGAAGGTGAGATGCCAGAACAGGTATTGGCCATTTTCATACTTGAGTAGGCCGCAGTTTGGCTCGATACCTTCAAAGAGGGCCTTGATCCTCAATCGGTATTCGTCATCGGATTCGCCCTCGTTTATTCTGTGTATTTCACGCAGAATTCCCTCACACACCGCCCTGTCCGAACCCCGCGCGCCTTCGCCCTGCATCCGGAAGGCGAGCCGTTTGAGAAATTCGTGGGCATGCTCAGGATCAGGGAAGCGCCGGTACAGGAGGCTGTTGATGAACTTCCTATAGAGCTCGGCCCTCTGCCCCGGAAGTTCATTCCCGTCGTGATAGAGTATGCATATAGCGGTAAGCATCAGGGGATTGTCCATCAATACGTCGACGGCGGGGTGCGCCCTGATCTCGCTGATCATACCCTCAGCCGTTTTTTGCGTTTCCCTGGATCCCTCGGGGTAACCATGCCGGAACCACCTTCGTATGAACTCCTCAATCTGCGGCATGGTCAGCGTGAGTATTCTCACGTGATAATCTCCGAACCTGCTCATGGCCTCGCCCTCTATTCCATGCGGCCTGCCCGAGAGGACCAGCGTGCACCCAGGATTCACCGACCTGAAATCAGCAAAGGAATGGACTACGATATCTCTAAATCGCGTATCTACCTCATCGAGGCCATCGATGATGATCAGGGCCCTTTTTGCCCTGTAAAACTGTTCTATGGTATCGATATCGAGGCCATTCTTTCCCGGTTGGAAATAGAAAGAGAGCAAAGACCTTGCCGTCTCCGCCGAGGGAGCAACGTCCATCTCGGAATCAAAGAAGCCCTTCAGGTCTTTTACAAAGATCAGCAAAGGCAGGTACCCGCCGAGTCCTTTGTAATTGTCTTCTTTGACCATGGAATAGCAGAGGTGGCGCACGAGGGTCGTCTTGCCTGAGCCGGGGTGCCCTTCGATGAGCAGGGCCTCGCCCTCTGCAATAAGATCCTCTATGTTGGAAGGCTTACGTTCTTCTCTCAGAGCTTCTTTCTCAAGCCCTTTCCTGTTCTCAACCGCAGCGGGAGGATATGCATAAAGGGGGATAAATATTTCGGGAAGCCTCACATCGATGACTCTGCTCTTCTCCCTGAGTTTGTCGATGTCCATGTAACTGCAGCGGTCAATGATCCAGCGCTTGTATTGATCGGGGATTTCGGGCGGCTCTTTCGCATTGACTGTTGATCCTTTCATAACTTTCAAAGGTTTAGACGCACCGAAAAGGGAAAATGTCTTTATGCCATCTTTACCCTTTTCTCCTTCGACACACCACTTCCTGTCGCCGCTATCGAACTTCCGGTAGTCGATGCGGACCTCGGCGGAAGCCCAATCGAGGGTGATATACTGAAAACGGTTCGGATATTCAGACCCTTCGTACGCAGCCCCTGCCTGGATTTTCAGGAGCCGTACCTCTCCATCATAGGAGTCCTCGCCTTCTGCGTCGTGAAGGTGGCCGGACAGTGCGATGGCGTTATTGAAATACTTCTTGCATATCCTGGCGTCATCCGCCCATAACCACGAAATGGGATGGTGAAAGGCAAAAATGAATAACTCGTGCTCTCCCTTCCCGAAAAGAGCTTCGACCGCCTTCTTGATCTGATATTCTCCGATGGCGATCCTCTTTTCATCTGAAATCTTGTTGTCGTAGTAATACTTCCTGCACATCCAGGCTGAATTGAGGCCGACGATACCCACCTTTTTCCCGCCTGCGCCTGTGTAGGAACAGACAAAGGGGAAAGGGCTTTCACTGCTGTTTTTTAAATGTGGATAGTTCTTAACGACGAACCCATAGTAGGTTCTTATCCCTTTTATCAAATCTTTACGGTATTTTGTTTTTTCAAAGTCCTCGTTCAGCTTTTGCATATTTTCGTAGTGAGGATGATCGTTCGGACGGTACTCGTCGAAGTCTACGTCGTGATTGCCCGGGACAATGAAAAGCCTGTCATTCTTGAGATCGAGTTTTTGCATGAGGTCGTCGAAGAATGCCCTGGCACTCTTGTACTCGCCTGCCTTCCCAGAATAGGCGATGTCGCCGGTCACGACAACGATCTCGGGTTTGAGATCTCTGCGTGCGTCCTCCCGAATCCGCTCCAGCATCGGGTCAAGCACGACCGAGCGGTCAAATAACTTACCTGCCTTTACATGGAGATCTGATATATGGAGAATCTGAAGTTTCGACATTCCCTCACCCACTGTTTTGGTTATGTACAATCCTGCCGTCCATCTCCTGTATTCTATGACGATCTTGGAGACGGGTTTTCCCTTCAAAAAACAAATGCCGTCAATGGTAAGAAAGCGCCCCTGAATTCCTTATCATCCAGACAGATTGCATACATACCTCTCTTCCTATTGTAGTCATAAATGAACCTCACCGCAATGATATGGGGACAGATGGAGTCGGTTACTCCCGCCTAATATTTGGACTGATTAAACCCGCCAGTTGCAAAAACTTTATCGACATAGACATGGCGGATGTCCTGAAAAGCCTTTATCGGCGATACCTTGAAGTATCGGAAGCCACGTTTCAAGCCTGACTGCATGACCACACCTCAGATGAGGTATTACCTTGCAAGCCGGAAGAATGCCTTTCATCGCCTCATAAAGGCTTTGAGGGATGTCTGCCATGTCCTCTTTTACAAAATTCAGTCTTTCATAATCAAATCCTTTTTCATAATAGTATAATATTATGGATATCTTCACTGGGAAGATCTATTATTATTGCAATAATCCATTGAAATACAGTTATATCTTCATGTGATACTTTATATTTATTTTTTACTACCTCACACAAAATATTATTAGGAATTTTCATCAATAAGAATGTATACTTTATACTACAAAATTAATAAACGGGGGCAGGTGAATCTCCTTTATTTTCAATTGATACCGTTAAGATTATATAATACCCAAGTTGAGCGATTTTCTTGACTGTCATTCCCGACGCGCTTCGCTTGCGGAAATGACACCTCTACAGTCTGCATTTCAGCAGGCTGTGCAAGGGATCAATTAAAGGAATAAGATAAAGATAAAGATAAAGATATAAGGAAAAGATAACCCTTCAGTGAAGAGTGGATGCCGACCTAAATCCCCTCCTTGGCAGAGAGGGGAAAGGGGAGGCATTTAATGTGCAACTTATTGAATACCTCCCTTTACTGAAGGATTACAGGAAAAGATAAAGGGGAAAAAGGAGAGTTCACAATGTATTCAGAGATAGTGGTGCAGGGAGAAAAAAAAGATGGCGCAGTACTTTGGTCTCAAAAGGTGGCTGTAAATGATGCCCAACCAAGCCTGGAGATCCCATGGACTGCAATACTACAGGCCATCGTGCTAAGTGTATCAGGGTATTTTACAGGAAATCAGGACTTGGAAGCATCTGCAGTTGCTGAGGCAAAAGAATCAGGCCATTGTGTAATGAGCGGCTCTGATTACAGTTATATGGCCAAGGATACAATTGGAATAGGGGAAGACGCAGACTTTGACCTGATTCGGGTGATGTTTCATGCAGGGTCAAAAGGTAAACTGAAACCGGAAACTTGCAAGACAATATTTGCACCTCCTGAAGCGCAAAAAATTTCTGAAGAACTGAAACCTGAAGAAAAAATGTACGAAATCCAATATGTGTTACATAAAAATACCCTACATAAAGCAACATATCCCTTCATCTTCGGTGCCCAGGACAATGGGCTGCACAAAGATGTCGCAGTTACAAGTAAGGTAGATATCAGTCTTATTTCATCACCAGCATTCTTCTCGAAGTGGACTCATATCGTCGGGGCGCCAAATGGCTTAATGCTGTTCTACGATGCACATTCAGGGTATGGAGTGTTAAAAAGGTTGGACATTGAGGGCACTTTCACAATTCTGCGTGAGTATAAGGATTTTACTCGCGGCTGGACACACATCATACCGGTAAGCGGTGGCTTAATGATGTTCTATAATGCCACTACAGGTCAGGTATCAATCGGAACATTGAATGCCGATGGTAGTTTCACAATTTTGCATCAGTATATTGATTTTGCTCATGGTTGGACTTACATCATACCAGCACGCACTGGCTTGTTGCTTTTCTATAATTCGTATAAGGGCTCGGCTGCAACCGGAAGATTGGAGGTTGACGGCACCTGCAGGATCTTGCGTGGATTCAGCTTTTTCAATCTCAAATGGATACACGTCGCACCCACATCCATCGCATCAGCAAATAATGGCATAATTATTTTTTATGATAACAACCAAGGCCGGGCTACAACCGGGAAGGTAAATACTGACGGCACGTTCAAGTTCTTGCGGAGATCCGACGATTTTTGTACTAATTGTACCCATATAGTTCCGGCAAGCAATGACTTAATGCTTTATTATAATGCCAATGCAGGCAGAGGTACAGTCGTGAGGGTGGATGTCGATGGCACTTGTACAACCCTGAGTGAGTCTACCGACATTGCCCGAGGTTGGACACACATCGTCCCGGCAAGCAGTGGCTTGATTTATTACTATAATGCCAATGAAGGCCGGAGTGCAATCGGCAGGGTGGATGTTGACGGCACCTGCATAACACTGCGCGAGTTTTAAAATCAGGCGACATGGTACTCCACGATATCCTTGTCATGCAGGACGTGGTTTTTTTGCACCCTCTGGCCGCCGTACCTTGCCGATCCCCATATGCAGGCGTACTTGAGCTGCTTCACGAAGTCCTTATGGATCAGTTCAGCGAGATTTATGACCGTCAAACCTTTCATGATGGTGAAAGGGGTTTTCATGTCCGGTTCCTTTCCCGGTTCCTTCGAATAGACCCTGATGATCCCGGAGTACTCGAAGATGGACCTTCTCAGGTCCTCTAATCCTTCTTTCATCCTCGCCGAGATACCGACCACGGGATAGAGAGAACCATACCTTTCCCGCACCTTTTCCAATCCCTCACCTGTACCTTCCAAATCAGACTTGTTCCCTGTGATGATGAACGGTTTTGGATTTATACACTCTTTCTCATTAACCCTTTCTCCCCTTTTCACCAAAGGGATCCTCCATCTCTGCAGTTGCTCAATTATAAGTTCGGCCTGAATATCGGGATCTTCCGAAAGATCAAGCACGAGGAGGAGGATATCCGTGTATCTCAGAATCCCCGAGACCCAGCCGTCGGTTGACTCATTCCCTATTGGTGGGAGATCGACAATCTGGAACTGGATATCCTCGAAGGGCATCATGCCTGCAAACGGCAGTAGCGTGGTCATGGGATAATCGGCAATGATGGGATTGGCATTCGTCAAAACCTTGAGAATGGAGGATTTCCCGGAATTTGCGAAACCGGAAAGGGCAACCTGTGCCGCCCCCTGTTTTTCAACGGTATAGAGGTCCCCCTTCCCTGCCCTCTTTCTCTTAAGCGCCTCTTCACGGAGCTGTGAAAGCTTCCTCCTCAGGTCCGCCCTGAGCTTGTCGGTCCCCTTGTGCTTTGGCACAGTCGAGATGAGCTCTTCAAGGGCAGAGACCTTCTCATGATGGGTCGTCGCCTCTCTGAACCTCTTCTCTGCATCGAAATATTCAGGCGGCAGGTTTGTCGGCATATTCCAAATATACCACACTGAAGGAGGAAGGAGGAATCGAGGAGCCAAACTATTCAATGATAACCTGCCAGTTGAAAAAACTCTATCGACAGAGACATGGCGGATGTCCCGAAATGCCTTTATCGACGATACATTGAAGTATCGGAAGCCACGTTCCAAGCCTGATTGCATGACCACACCCCCAGGTGAGGTATGACCATGCAAGCCGAATGAGTGCCTTTCATCGCCTTATAAAGGCGTTGAAGGATGTCTGCCATGTCTTTTTTTGCAACACGTGGGATAAGTGTAATAGTTCAGACCCCCTCCCCTTAGTCCCCTCCCACAAGGGGAGGGGATACCTTTTGAGAGGTGTCTCCACACCAAAAATCCAATTTCCTCCCCCTCAACGGGAGGGTAAGGGTGGGGGTGAACTATTACGGATAAGTCAGGGGTAGTCCCCATGCATAAAAAAGAGGTTTTTTCTTGAAAGCAGTGAGGGAAATACAGTAGAGTTAGTTAAGATTCAGTGAAGTGCACCATGATGTTGATTAAAAGAGACAGATACATTTCATGAAAGAAGACATCAAAATGGCTTTTCTTTATTCTGTCGGGGTTTCCACATGGTTAGATATCCATTGTCTCAAATCATCAAAAGAAAGACAGCAATTGGCTGTTGTCGAAAAGAGAGAACATGAACTCCTCCTCAGTGAAATGGAGCCTTTCATCCTCTGCAGGATCTGCGGAAACAGGATCACCACCCTTGACGCCATTATCGCGGTGAACGGCCAGCATCGGCACACATGCATGAATCCGGCAGGTATCACCTTTGAGATCGGTTGCTTTTCCTCGGCATCTGGATGCCTGATATACGGGGTACCCACCTACGAATACACCTGGTTTGAGAGCTACAGGTGGTCGCTTGCCTTCTGTTCCCGTTGTACTACCCACCTGGGATGGTACTATCAGTCAGAAGAAGATGATTTTTTCGGTCTGATACTGAACCGGTTAAGAGAGAGCGCGATGACACACTGAGAAGGTTGTTTATTTTACTTGAATTCCGGGGGCAGGCTCACCAGCATCCATTGTCCCTTCTCTTTCTCCTTGATATAGACCCACTGCTGGGTATCGAGCAAGGTCTTTACTTTTTGCGTGGAGACCGAGTAGTATTCGATCTCGACCTGTGCCTCGGCCTTACCCCTTACCTCATCATATGCAGTGTTCAGAATTCTGTAATCGACAATTCGCACATCTTTTGAGGTAGAAACCATTGATAAGTATTTTTCGATGAGCGATCCCTCTACGTAATGACTCGCCATGAACGGTTCATGCCGGTACCGCAATTCATTATATCCCTTGAGACTCTCCTCGAATTCCTCCCTCACTGCATGCTGGCTGACGCAGGAAGCTATGACAACTACCATGACTACCGCTATGAAGTGTCGCGACACCTTTCCCTTATCCATGCAAAAGAAGCATTGCCTTGAGAACATGAAATGATTACTTTTTAATAGTTCAGACCCCCTCCCCTTCGACGGTGGAGGGCAAGGATAGGGGTGAACTATTACCTTTTAAATTGCAGACAAAGGACATTGTCGATGGCTCACAAGAGCATGCCCATCGAAATTTCATCTATAAAGTCGGTCCCTATCCGGATTTGCTTTTTCCTCACGCCTTCCTCTGTGAATCCTGCATGCGTAAAGAGGTGGAGGGAGCGTTTATTGATAGTGAATATCCTCGCCACAAGCTTCTTGAACTCATGTTCCCTTGCCCACTCGATCATATACCTGAGCATTTCCGAACCTATTCCTATCCCCCGGTATTGCTGTTTGAGGTGCAGTCCGACATTCAGAACATGAGCAGTCTGGGGCCTTGCACCCCTGTCTGCCTGGAGCGCTGCGAGGCTCCCGATCACTATACTCCCTGCAACCGCAACGAGGAGGAGGTTATGGTCGCGGTCCATTGTGGTGATATAGTTCTTTTTCGACTCCTGGTCCTTCCCGAAATCCTCCATCAGGATATAGCTCCGTTCCAGGGAGGTAGAGCCAACTGTGTTAAGGATCTCTGCGGCATCATCCGGGATTGCCGGTCTAAGGGTGATCATCTCACCATTCTCTGCTTTGTATGTCCTGACCTCTTCCATCCTCTCCATATCTTTGACGTGCTGTTGTTAGGTTCCTTAACCAATAAGTCCTTCAACGTCCGAACTAAATCGGTAAAAAAAACTATAACAGTGAGATTCATCTATACTCTACACGCCCTAAAATGACCTGTCAAGTATAAAAAAAGTATATTATGGTGGAAATTTACTTGAGCACTCCCCCAAATTCCTCTTTGCTAAAGGGTCGGCAGAGGGTACAGGTGAGTAGCCGATGCAGGAACTGAATAACATACTGTATTAATGCCACAGAATATGTACTATATTTAGTCCATAAAAACGAAATAGCGTCCTCATGGACTTCTCCATTTTTTATTAAAAAGTCCAGGATCTTCATAAAATTTATTGTTTATGTATTGTTAAAGAATTGTTACCAGCAAGTTTTGTTTGGCATGAATTTAGCAAAGAAAATTTACGAGACCCATGAGAGAAAATAAAAGAGGAGAATCTGAACAATAACAAACAAGATTCTAAAACTAAACAAAGAGAGTCGAAATTCATCACAGTTTCTTCAAAATATTTTTATATTTTAAAAAAACGAGTTCGATGTGTTAAGAAACTCGAAGCTTGTACTTAATCCTATGAAGGGTGGGTGATCATATGAGCAGGATGGAGCTCTTAGAAGATTCGACAGAATATGACACAGATAAAGGAACCGCTAAGAGTACCGCCATATATGACGGTATTCTTAGCGAAGGAGATGATATATTTTCTTTTGATCTTCTATCTTCCGAAAAATTTAAGGAATTTCAAGACGTTTCTGAGATTCTCGAAGAGGGCTTCTTCAGTGAAGATGCTTGCCTTCTTGACGATGAAGTACGGGAAGGGGAAGAGATAGAGGACTATGGGGCGCATAGAGATTTGGTAGAGACCTATTTCCATTCCATGGGGAATATTCCGATACCCACACGTGAGGAAGAGGTTGTACTCGCGAAGAGACTGAAGGAAGGAAAGGAGATCATTAGGGATCTCGTAACCGCGCTGCCTCTCTATAACAAAATAGAAGAGTCCTTTAATGGAAAAAACCTCTCTGAAGAAGAACGGCATGAAGAGGCACTCCATTGCACATTGCACAGCCTTGAGGTTCTGATAAGAGAAATAGAGAAGGCCAAAGAAATTTCCATAACCCAGTTACCCAGGGAAGAGATGCAGAGGTTATATGAGAGGGCCGAAGTGGAGACAGGTATCCCCGTCAGAAAGCTATGGGAGATCTGGAACAGTATCATGTCGGCGAGGGCATTGTATGCAGAGGCAAAAGGAGAGTTCACTACACGTAATCTCAGATTGGTAATTAATATCGCGAAAAATTATGTCGACAAAGGGCTTCCATTTCTCGACCTGATCCAGGAGGGTAATATCGGTCTCATGAAGGCAGTCGACAAGTTCAACCATGAAAGGGGGTTCAAGTTTAGTACCTATGCGACATGGTGGATACGCCAAGCGATCACGAGGGCACTGATCGACCAGACGAAGACCGTCAGGGTGCCGGGCCATATGGTGGAATTTTACAATAAGGTCACTAGAATATCACGGGAGCTTACTCAAAGCCTCAGGAAAGAGCCCAGTAGTGATGAGATAGCTGTAAAGCTTGGTGTACCCGCTCAGAAGATTGAGGATGTCCTCAAGGCAATGCAGGAACCTCTGACTCTTCAATCCCCGGTAGGAGATGAGGACGCAATGGTTGAGGATTTTATCGCAGACTTGAAAAGCCCCTCACCTTACGATGATACGGAAAGGAACGAAATTACGGAGAAGTTGCTCTCGATCCTCAGGACCCTCACGTCGAAAGAGGAAATAGTGATCAGGATGAGGTTTGGGATAGGTCTCGAAAAAGATCATACCCTTGATGAGGTGGGTCAACACCTCTCTATTACCCGTGAGAGGGTCAGGCAGATAGAGACGAAGGCCATGAGGAAGCTCAAACACCCGGCCAGGATTCAAGCACTTCGTATTCTCTCTGTAAATTGACCCTTCTTTTTATGGCTTTTCTCTTATTTCGTAATAGTTCACCCCCACCCTCGCCCTCCCCCATCAAGCAAGGGGGAGGGGATTAAGGGGAGTGGAGCTGAACTATTACCTTATTTCTTCTCCTCAATCTGCTTGAAGAGATGGAGGAAGTGTTTTGCAAGCTCCTTGCTCATCTCCATCTGTTTCTCTATCATCGTTTTCCAGGAATTCTGGAGATTCGTGATCCCTTCGGTGAAGGACTTTGTAGAGTTGAGCATCATGGTGAACCATGAGTTGAAGAGGTCAAAGATCTGCTGAGAGGCTCCCTGGGTGCCTGCCAAAGTGCCAATGGACATTTGGAGCCTCTTTATCGAATCGAGCCAGTTCTCCATAAGTTCGTTCTGAGACCGAAGCCAGTTGTCCAGGAAATCCTTCTGCGACTTCAACCATGCATCAAAGAACTCAAATGCCTTTTCCATGATCTTGCTCCTTATTGAATTGTATAGATTATTTTATGGCGGAGAGAGTGGGATTTGAACCCACGGTGAAGCTTCTAGACCCCACACACGATTTCCAGTCGTGCTCCTTCGGCCTCTCGGACATCTCTCCACGCAATACAATATCGAATATTCAGAGTATAAATCAAGATCTTAGAGAAATCAAGGCGGCTCGAACACCTTATGAGCTGTTCCCTGCAAAATGCACTCTTTACTTAGTACATAATCGATCACAAAATCTACCCTTACCTCTCACTGCCAAAGAGGGAAATCATTGCTGTGTGTGTTCACTTTAAAAAATTGCATATAGGGAAATTGCATGGTTTGAAGGGTGAAGCTGATCCCATAAATTTACTCTATATAGTTTAAATTTTAGATTATATACTTTTTTCTATTTTAGTTTTTATCCTTGACTTTAAATTTTTTTTTTTGTACCTTGTATGCAACTTGAGTTCATGGGTTTATATTATTATCAATCTCTTTTTGCCCCTTACGAGTGGGGTATGACTCGATTCACAATAAACACTAGTATCCCCTAAAAGGAGGTAGACCCGTATGGGTAAGAGTAATGGTCCAAGTATTGCGGAGAGTCTCGCAGAGAAGGGCGTGACGAGGAGGGACTTCCTGAGGTTCTGCTCGATAATGGCAGGCACCCTCGCACTCCCTTCGACCTTCATTCCCAAGATTGCAGAGGCCCTCGAAAAGAAGCAGAAACCTTATGCACTCTGGCTCGAGTTCTCGGACTGCACAGGGGACTCGATGTCGATGATCAGGACTGTCCACCCGACTATCTCAGAGATAGTACTCGATCTCATCGACCTCGAATACCATGAGACGATCATGGCGGGCGCAGGAAAGGCCGCGGAGAAGGTGCGCGATGATGTGGTAAAGAACCAGAAGGGAAAGTACATCTGCTTCGTCGAGGGTGCCATCCCCATGAAGGACGATGGCATATACTGTTGTATTGCAGGAAAGACGGCCCTTGAGCACGCGAAGGAGGTCTGCAGCAATGCCCTGGTGACCATCGCTATGGGTTCCTGTGCGACCTGGGGCGGCATAGCAAGTGCAAAGCCGAACCCTACAGGCGCAGTCGGTGTCGGTACCGCAGTACCCGGGATCAATCTGGTGAACATGCCTGGCTGCCCCCATAACGCCGAGAACGCATCTGCCCTGATCGTTCACTATCTAACCTTCGGGGCGTTACCTCTCCTCGACGGGCAGCACCGTCCTCTCTTTGCATACGGCCAGCGCATCCATGACAACTGCGAGAGGCGTTCTCGCTTCGACGCAGGCCAGTTCGTGAGGCAGTGGGGTGACGAAGGCCACAGGCTCGGCTGGTGTCTCTACGAGATGGGCTGCAAGGGACCGGAGGCGTACTTCAACTGCTCTACAGCCAGATACAACAGGCGCGTGAGCTGGCCTGTCCAGTCAGGGCATCCATGCTTCGCCTGTGCAAGCAATGATAGCTGGGACAAGTTCGGGCCCATCTACTCGAGGCTCGCAAACGTCCCCGGCGCAGGGTACCAGACGACTGCCGACAAGATCGGATTAGGCGTCACCGCAGTTGCAGGCGCGGGTGTGGCGATTCATGCAGCAGCGAGACTGGCCAAGGGGAGACCAAAGGAAGAACATACACATACGGAAGAAAAGGAATAGAGAGGAGAACAGAGAATGGCAAAGATTGCGATTGATCCGATCACAAGAATAGAGGGGCACATGAGGATCGAGGCCCAGGTTGAGGGCGGCAAGGTCACAGAGGCATGGTCTTCAGGGACGATGTGGAGGGGGATCGAGCTCATCCTCAAGGGAAGGGACCCGCGCGAATGCTGGGCATTTGTCTCGCGAATATGAGGGGTTTGAACAACGGTCCACGCACAGAGCTCCGTGAGAGCCGTGGAAAATGCAGTAGGTTCGGTCATTCCCGACAATGCAAGGATCATCAGAAACATTATGAACGCCATCCAGTTCGTGCAGGATCATTCGGTCCACTTCTATGCGCTCCATGCCCTCGACTGGGTGGATGTCGTCAGCGCCCTGAAGGCGGACCCTGCGAAGACATCCGAGCTGAACCAGTCGATCGCCCTAGACACCCCAAAAACTTGGAAAACTTCTCCACAATACTTCGGTAACGTCCAGAAAAAGGTCAAGGCCCTCGCCGAGAGCGGGCAGCTCGGTCATTTTTCGAGCGGGTACTGGGGGCACCCGGAATATAAGCTCCCTCCCGAGGCGAACCTCATGGCCGTCGCACACTACCTTGAGGCCCTCGATTTCCAGAGGGACTCCATCAGGATACAGGTCCTTCTCGGCGGGAAGAACCCCCATCCCCAGACCTGGCTCGTGGGCGGGATGGCGATCCCCATAGATCCCAACAGCCAGAACGCGATCAACGCGAATACCATCTCCTTCCTGCAAGACCTCGCGAGACCTGCACTCGATTTCGTCAAAACGGTCTACGTCCCCGACCTCCTCGCCATAGCCTCATTTTACAAGGATTGGGCTAGCATCGGGGCCGGTTGCGGCAATTTCCTCTCCTATGGGGAGTTCCAGAACGACAACACGAGCAACACCACGAATACCTGGCTGCCCGCAGGGTTCATCAGGAACAGGAACCTGGCGAAGGTCGAGCCAGTCGACCACGCCAAGGTCACCGAGGATGTGGCGCGTGCGTGGTACAAGTACAGCGATGGCGACAGCAAGGCGAAACATCCCTGGGAAGGAGAGACCAATCCCAACTACACGGGACCGAAGCCCCCTTATGAATTCCTCGAGACCGAAAAGAAGTACAGCTGGTGCAAGGCGATCCGCTATGACGGACTTTCGACCGAGGTGGGCCCCTTGGCGAGAATGCTCGTCGCCTATGCATCAGGCCATAAACAGGTCAAGGATGCGGTGGACATGGCATTGAAAAAGCTCGGTGTGGGGCCTGAGGCGTTGTTCTCCACCCTCGGCCGTACTGCTGCGAGGGGCTTGGAGACGCTCGTCACCGTTGATATGCTCCCGGTATGGATCAATCAACTGGCACAGAACATGCACAGGGGAGACTTCCGCATCCATAACGGGGATAAGTGGGAACCCTCCTCCTGGCCGAAAGAGGCAAAGGGGTATGGCTACCACGAGGCGCCGCGCGGCGCTCTCTGCCACTGGGTGGTGATCAAGGACGGGAAGGTAGCCAACTACCAGTGTGTCGTGCCGGGGGGATGGAACACATCGCCAAGGGACGCCAAGGGGCAACCAGGCCCGTTAGAGGCGGCACTCAAGGGGACGCCGGTCAAAGACCCGAACAGGCCGCTCGAGATACTCAGGACGATCCATTCCTTCGACCCGTGCATGTCCTGTGCAATCCATATTGTCGACTCAAACCATGACGAGATAGTGAAAGTCAGAGCACTATAGGAGGAGCCATGATGAAGAGGTATTATGTCTGGGAATTTCCCGTACGGATCACCCACTGGCTGAATTTCCTGACTATCGTGGTGCTCTCGGTCACAGGCCTCTATATCGGTGCTCCATTCATGCACGCGGTCAGGGAGAATGAATTCATTATGGCCCAGATGCGCTTTTACCACTACATCGCGGCCTATGTCTTTGCCGTGAGCGTCCTGGTGAGGATCTACTGGCTCTTCGTGGGAAACCAGTACGCCCACTGGAGCCAGTTCGTCCCGATGAGTGCTGAGAGAAGGCGGAACCTCCTCGGCACCACCGCCTTCTACTGTTTCCTGAGGGAGCACTGCCCTGAGGCGATCGGCCACACCGGACTCGCAGGGGCGTCATACGTCGCAATGTTCCTCCTCTTCCTCGTCCAGATACTCACGGGGTTTGCGCTCTACTCAGAGAGCCATGTCGGGGGTCTCTGGATACTCCTCGGCGGCTGGCTCTTCAAGATCATGAGCTCCGGTACGGTCAGGCTTATCCATCACCTGATCATGTGGGTCATCGCCCCCTTCGTGGTGATCCATGTGTACATCTCCTGGCACAATGACCGGATAGAGAGGTGCGGCCTCATCAGCTCCATTGTCACAGGATACAAAACCATAGGGGAATGAAGACGGATTGAAGACGGCGCTTCTCGGAATCGGCAACATACTCTTGAAGGATGAGGGTGTCGGGGTCCATGTAGTGAACACCATGAAGGAGAGATACACCTTCTCTCCTGATGTGGAGATCATTGATGGCGGCACACTGGGTCTCGACCTCCTCCCCTTCATAGAAGGAAAAGAGAGGCTCCTCATCATCGATGCCGTGAATTTCAGGAAGGAGCCAGGGTATATCGGGGTCCTTGAAAACGAGGAGATCCCCTCGACCATTTTCACCAAGATGTCCGTGCATCACATCGGGCTCGCCGATGTGCTCTTTGCCGCAAAACTTTTGGATATCGCACCGGCACACCTCTGTCTCATCGGCATTCAGCCCCAGTCCCTCGATGTCGGGCTTGACATGTCGGAGTGCATCGCTGGTAAAGTAGAAGAGTTGATCACCATGGCGATTACTAAACTTAAGGAGTGGAACATCACATGTGCCTCGCAGTCCCCTCAAGAGTTATCAGCGTAAGCGACATGGTCGCTACCGTGGATGTCCACGGTGCGAGGATGGATGTCAGCCTCCTTCTCCTCCCCGAGGAAGTGGAAGTGGGGGAGTATGTGATAGTCCATGCAGGCTTTGCGATCCAGAAGATCGACAGGGAGGCAGGGGACGAGGCACTCAGGCTCATACGGGAACTGGTGGAATCCGAAGAGTTCAGGAAAGAATATATGGAGTGAAGAGATATATCCTCGCCATAACCGGTGCCAGCGGATCGGTCTTTGGCATCAGGGTACTCCAACACCTCGCCACACAATCAGAAGTTCACCTTATCCTATCCTTACAGTCCCTTTCAATTATCATGCAGGAGACAGGGATCGACTGGGCTGGAGATGATACCCTTGAGGTACAAAAGAAAATCAGGGGATACAGCGGTTCCCAGTCGGTGTACTATCACCGCAATACCGACCTCTCTGCCCCCATCTCGAGCGGTTCTTTCATCACCGAGGGGATGCTCGTCGTCCCCTGCACTATGAAGACCCTATCAGGGATTGCGAACGGATATGGGAACAACCTCATCGAGAGGGCGGCAGACGTCACCATCAAGGAGGGGCGGCACCTGCTCCTCTCGCCACGAGAGATGCCTTTCAGTGCGATCCACCTTGAACACATGCTGAAGCTTGCACGACTCGGTGTAACAATTGCTCCCCCGGTGCCCGGCTTTTACCATGCACCGAAAGACCTTAACGACATCGTTGATTTCATTGCAGGGAAGATCCTCGATGCATTCAGGATTGAACATGACCTCTTCAAACGGTGGGGGAGCTGAACTTTAAAGGTATCCTACTGAGGAAAGCTGCTAAAAAATTTCGACACATGACTTTTCATGTTACCCTGGAACAAATGAGGAGAGCTGTCAAAAAATGCTTACGGTGTTTTATAATTTAAAAAGATAACAATTGCCCATATCAACCATTTCAGGAAGGGAGACACATGAGGAGAAACCCTGTAGTCGCCGGTCAATTCTACTTTGACTCACCTGCAAAGCTCTACAATCAGGTCCAGAAGTATGTCTCTCAGAAGCTTCCTAAGCAAAGGGCGATAGGCATCCTCGCTCCCCATGCAGGCCTCATCTATTCCGGCCCTGTCGCCGGTTCAGTCTATTCACGCTTCGAAATGCCCGAGACATTTGTGCTCATAGGCCCTAACCATACAGGACTTGGCTCACCCGTTTCTCTCATGCCTCAGGGTGAATGGGAGATCCCTACCGGCATATTCCAGATCGATGAGGTTCTCTCGCAGAGAATTCTCAAAGAGGTGCCGATTGCAAAGAGCGATGTTCAGGCGCATCTCTTTGAACATTCCCTCGAGGTCCAGTTACCTTTTATTGCCTTTTTTTCGAAGGAATCGAGACTTGTGCCGATCATGATCCTCACTGCGACCCTTGAGGAGTGCAAGACTATTGGTGAAGGAATCGCCAGGGCAATCAGGAAGACGGACTATTCTGTGGTAGTTGTCGCAAGCTCGGACATGAGCCATTATGTGTCGGATGAGATAGCCCGTAAGAAGGATAAGCTTGCAATAGACCGGATCCTTTCCCTGGACCCCGAGGGACTCTATGAAACGATTGAAAGGGAGCACATATCGATGTGCGGATATATCCCTGCAACAGTGATGCTCTATGCGGCAAAGTCCATTGGGGCAAAAGAAGCTTACCTCTCCCAATACGCTACATCAGGAGAGGTAAGCGGCGACTATGATCATGTAGTAGGGTATGCAGGGATCATCGTATCGTAACCTGCATTTTTCCCTTGCCCAAACCACCTCACTTCTGTTATAAATATAAATAGTCTCGTATTTGTTTCTCAGAGAGGGCAGTGATCCTGCCCTGTTTGTGAAAGGAGAAAAATGTTGATCCAGCAAATTAGTTCTCTTGGGAGTCTGGGTAAGGAGTACGGTGTGCATGCCGAGCAGTCCTCTGCCCGGAAGCCTGAAGTCTCCTTCAAGACACCCACCTATTCAATAGGCGGATCTAATTCTTCTTCTACACGGCAGGGCGGGTTTTTGCTGGTTCCATAAAGGCTTATTTTTGGTGGCGAGGTGTTCCGTAGATATAAAGAAAAAAGAGTCAGGAGTTATGCTGCAGTGAAAGAGTGGCACATTCTAAGGGACGGAAAACCCTCACAGGTCTTTCTCTGAGGGTCTGACTCACTCCGAATACACCTCTTACCAATAAGCCTCGTCTACACGCCTTATTGACCGGCATCTCCTGCCCTCCGAAATACACAAAGATAGGGGGGACTTCGATGAATACTGCATTGTATTTCCTCATCTCTATTGTGGCAGGGCTCGCACTCGGTATCTCCATAGGCTTCATATACAGGCGGTCGTTGCAATCCCAGCGTCTTTTGCTTGAGAAGGAAAAGGGTGAGATCATCGATGAGGCGAAGAGGTCTGCAGAAGCTATCAAAAAGGAAGCGGCCATTGAGGCTAAGGATTTAGTGTACCAGGCTAAGTCGGAGGCAGAGAAGGAGATCAGGGAGAGACGTCAGGAGTTGAATCAGATCGACAAGAGGCTCAGGCAGAAAGAAGAGTCGATGGAGAGGAAGTTCGACCAGATCGAAAAGAGGGAACATGATCTCTCGAAAAGGGAAAGGGACTATAACTCGAGGGAACGTTCACTCCAGGAAAAGGAAAACCATCACACCCAGATTATCCGGGAACAGATGACAGTTCTGGAGAGGCTCTCAGCATGCAGCACAGAAGAGGCACGACAGGAACTTCTGAGAAGGGTAGAAGAGGAAGTGCGTTTTGATGCTGCAAAACTCGCAAAGCGGATAGAGGATGAAGCAAAGGAAATGGCAGAGAAAAAGGCAAAAGAGGTGGTGAGCCTTGCAATACAGCGTTATGCGAGCGATTACGTCACCGACGGTACGGTGACCGCAGTGAACCTTCCAAATGATGAGATGAAGGGGAGGATCATCGGGAGGGAAGGAAGAAACATTCGTGCACTTGAGGCGGCTACGGGTGTAGACCTCATAGTCGACGACACACCCGAACTCGTGACACTCTCCGCCTTCGACCCTGTAAGGAGGGAGATCGCACGCCTTTCTCTCGAAAGACTGATCGCCGACGGTCGAATACATCCCACAAGGATCGAAGAGATCGTTGAGAAGGTGAGGAAGGAAGTGGATGATACGATCAGGGAAGAGGGGGAAAAGGCAATCTTCGAACTGGGCCTCTCCGGGATTCACCCGGAACTGGTCAAGCTCCTGGGGAGACTTAAATACAGGTCATCCTATGGTCAGAACGTGCTCCTCCATTCCAGAGAGGTCGCCTACCTTGCGGGGATGATGGCTGCAGAACTTGGTGTAGACATCAGGCTTGCGAAAAGGGGTGGCCTTCTCCATGACATTGGAAAGGCCGTAGACCATGAAGTAGAGGGTTCTCACCAGGAGATCGGTGCGAGCATCGCTAAGAAGTACGGTGAGAACGGTAAAGTCGTCAATGCGATACTCGTCCACCATGGTGACGGAGAGCCGTCCACTGTCGAAGCCGCCCTCGTTGCATCTGCTGATGCCCTCTCTGCAGCCAGGCCTGGTGTAAGAAGAGAGAGCATCGAAAACTACCTCAAGCGGCTCGAAAAGCTCGAGCAGATAGCCCTGTCGTTCAGGGGGGTTGAGAAGTGCTATGCCATTCAGGCCGGTAGAGAGGTGAGAATTCATGTGAAACCAGATGACATCTCCGACGAGATGGCTTCGATGCTCTCGAGGGACCTCTCAAAGAGGATTGAGTCAGAACTAACCTATCCAGGACAGATAAAGGTAACCGTGATCAGGGAATCGAGATTTGTTGAGTATGCGAAGTAATCGTTGCTTTTCCCGATGAGAGTGCTTTTCATAGGCGATATCGTCGGGAATATCGGACGGTCAGCAGTAAAGGCGCTCATCCCGCCGGTCGTTTCGAGGTACAAGATCGATTTTGTCATTGCGAACGGCGAGAATGCAGCAGGAGGATTTGGAATCACCGAACAGGTCGCCGCCGAGATATTCGGTCTCGGCATCCATGTTATTACAAGCGGCAATCATATCTGGGATAAAAAAGAGGCGATACCCTATATTGCAAAGGAACACAGGATCCTGAGGCCGCTCAACTATCCCCCCGGCGTCCCTGGCTCCGGAAGTGTGGTGTGTTCTCACTACGGAGTGAAGGTCGCGGTGATTAACCTCTCGGGAAGGGTTTTCATGACATCGGCCGACTGCCCTTTCAGGGTCGGCATGGGTGAGATCGAAAGGCTCCTCAATGACACAAATCTCATCATCATCGATTTTCACGGGGAAGCAACTTCAGAAAAGATAGCCTTTGGCTACTACGTTGATGGAAAGGTGAGTGCCGTGATCGGAACACACACACACGTACAGACTGCTGACGAAAAAATACTCCCCGGAGGCACCGCGTATATTACGGATGTGGGAATGACGGGACCTGCCGTTTCGGTAAT
>Ga0315295_10001483_pt1 | contig 20143 bp, 16 predicted proteins | sample YL17G14_0_MG_FD_204453 | JGI IMG/M metagenome (GOLD analysis project Ga0315295, IMG submission 204453) | Sediment microbial communities from Yellowstone Lake, YNP, Wyoming, USA - YL17G14_0 | ecosystem: Environmental > Aquatic > Freshwater > Lake > Sediment | place: USA: Wyoming | collected...
ACTTTGGCCTGTGGGTTTCTTGGAGGGTTTGTCATGCTCCTTATGCGGCCCATAGTACACGCTGCTTCGCGTGTGCTGATAGTGGGAGTGGAACAGGTCGTACCGTGGGCACTTTGGGTACTTGTGTCATTTATTCCGCCCATCTTCGCGACGCTTGGCTTCAATTGGACTCGCAGGTACGAAGAGCCACCCTCGGCGTGAACTGCGCTGCCCCATTTGATTTAGGCGTTTAATGGTTCGGGTCACGAAACATTGACAGCATGGGTGAATTCGCCAATCCGGCTTTTTTAGACGGGCCGGACCCATCCTACCGTTTTTAGCCCGGCAGAGCGTGAAAAATAGATGCTGCACAAACGGGACAGACAAGTATGATGGTCGCATGACAACATACAAAACTCACAGTCCCAGGGAGATAAAGCCATGAAGCCCAAAGCGTTATGCTACAGCACATTATTGTTGGTCATTGCGTTGGGGTTAGGATGCCAAATGCCCGAGGTGATTCAAGAGAATACCGAAGGCATCAAGACCACCAGCCAGGCCATCGATAGAAACACGGCAGCGATCGCCGCCGCAACGCAGACTATTGAAACCCTCGAACCGACTTTGCAGCAGGTAAATTCACTGAAGGAGCCCATGCAGGAATTGGCCGGCCTGCGCAAACCGATGGAACAAGTTGCAGATTTGAAGGAATCATTGCGGCAGGTTGCCGCTCTGCAGACGGACCTCGACGCGGTGGCACAGCTCGATGAGCCGCTCCATGCCGTCGCCGAGCTAAGACGTGCGCTTGAGGACGTTGCCGGTCTCGATGTCCCTATGGAGAAGCTGGCCGGGCTGCGGGACCCGATGGTGCAGCTCTCTACATTGAGAGCCTCACTGGAACAAGTCGCAAGGCTTGAAAAACCGATGTCGGACCTTGCCCGGCTGGAAGAGCCTCTCAAGCTGATGGGCCAGCTCAGCCATCCCATGTCGGTCCTGACCAGTCTTACTCCTGCGAAGCTCGCCACTTCAGTGATTATCACGGCTCTCGTTTTCTTTGTGCTGCTCTTCCTAACGATATGGGGCGCAGTGCGGCTGGGTTTACGACATCGTGTTGTTTGAAGTTTGGCCTGCTTAAACCCGGATTTCCCAGATGATATGTCCATTTCTATATAGCGCCCTCTGCGTTCAGCCCGTAGAATAGGGTCGATTCTCATACTCAATCAGTGAATAAGGGGAACACCCTATGGGTGAAACAGGCCAGGAGGCTTTGCGGGTCGGTTTTGACCCTGTCATCAAGTTGGAATTCCACGGGGCACAGGTCAGCTCAGATGCCGGTCTCTTCTCCTTTCGTGATCTCGACGAGGCGGCTCAATTGACCGAATCCAGTGCCGCGGAACTGTTCGACTTTCGCACCGGCAGCAATATCCGCCATGCGATGACGGCCCTACTACGGCAATCTATCTATAGCCGCTTGGCCGGATATGAAGATGTCAACGATGCCGAACGGCTGAGGGTCGATCCGGTCCTGCGTCACGTCGTGGGAGGGCGCGCCGTGGATCGGGATGCTGCTTCCACGAGCCAGGTAGCTCGCTTTGAGACAGATGTGCTGTGCCACCCGGACAACCTTGAAGCGCTTATGGCTATGCCCGGTCAATGGGTGGACCGAATTCGCCAACGCCGACCCACGGACAAGCTGATCCTCGACATGGACAGCTCGGTCAGCCCGACCTACGGCCAGCAGGAAGGTACGGCCTACAACGGTCATTTCGGATGTGAGTGCTATCACCCCCTATTCCTGTTCAACCAAGAGGGCGACCTGGAGCGAGCGCTGCTGCGCAGTGGCAATGTCACCAGCGCCGACGACTGGCCAGCGGTGCTGGAGCCGGTGATCGAACGTTACCGCGGGGTGGACATCCCCAAGTTCTTCCGCGGGGATGCGGCTTTCGCCCTCCCGCAGTTGTACGAACGGCTGGAAGCCGAAGGCTACCAGTACGCCGTTCGGTTGAAGGAGAATGCCGTCCTGGAACGGCATATCCAGCATCTCCTGACGCGTCCGGTGGGTCGGCCGCCGAAACAGCCCCAACGGGTCTATCACAGTTTCAAGTATCGGGCCGAGTCTTGGAAATACGCCCGGAGCGTGGTGGCCAAGATCGAATGGCATCCGGGCGAGTTGTTTCCCCGTGTTGGATTCATTGTGACGAACCTCACGGGCAGTCCTAAATCCGTGGTCAACTTCTACAACCAGCGTGGGACCGCGGAGCAATGGATCAAAGAAGGTAAATACGCGGTGCGCTGGACCCGTCTGTCCTGCCATAGCTTCGAAGCCAACCAGGTTCGCCTGCAACTGCATGTCCTGGCCTACAACCTCGGCAACTTCCTGAGGCGGTTGGCGCTGCCGCCGAGTGTGAAGCACTGGACTCTCAGCACGTTACGAGACAAGCTGATCAAGATCGGTGGCAAGGTGGTATACCATGCTCGGTATGTGACGTTCCAACTGGCTGAGGTCTCGGTGCCTCGTCGCCTGTACCGAGCGATTCTGGATCGGATTCGACGGTTCGCCGCCATCTCGCCGAGGGCTGCACCAATATGACCGGGCGCAGGACGGGACAATCCAACGAAGGCGGAAGGAGCGGCGCTGGGACTACGGCCAATCCGGGGACAAACCGCCTGTCCGGGTACTCTGAATGCCGGTTTCGTTCCTATTGCCGGTCGGTTGTCGGCCAATCGAGCATTCTGAACTTGTATTCTCAAGGGGAAGGGTGGTATATTGGTAGGTTAGGAAGTCGGCGTCGTTGTCGGGCAAAGGTCATATGGGAAATGTCGGCTAATAAACCAAATAAACCAGAATCTATTCACACCCGTAAGGAGATTTTCTGCATTGGATATTCCACGGATCTTCAACATCACCGAAAGTGCTCACCGCATCCATAACCCGTTCACACCCGAAAAGCTCGCCACTCTCGGTGCGGCGCTGCGTCTGGAAAGGGGGACCCGAGTGCTCGACCTCGGCAGCGGTTCGGGGGAGATGCTGTGCACCTGGGCACGCGATTACGGAGTCATCGGCACCGGCATCGACATGAGCCAGTTATTCACTGAGCAAGCGAAACTCCGCGCTGAAGAACTCGGTGTCGCCGATCAAGTCAAGTTCATTCATGGCGATGCCGCTGGCTACGTTTCTGACGAAAAGGCTGGTGTGGCAGCCTGTCTCGGTGCCACGTGGATCGCTGGGGGAGTCGTCGGCACCATCGAGCTTCTGGCGCAGAGCCTCCGCACTGGAGGGATCCTCCTCATCGGCGAGCCCTACTGGCGGCAGCTACCGCCGACGGAAGATGTTGCCAAGGGGTGTCTTGCCAGCTCAATCTCCGACTTTCTCATGCTTCCAGAACTTCTCGCGTCTTTCGGCCATCTCAACTACGACGTCGTGGAAATGGTCTTGGCAGACCAAGACGGCTGGGACAGATACGAGGCGACCAAGTGGCTCACCATGCGCCGATGGCTTGAAGCCAATCCCGACGACGAGTTCGCGAAAGATGTTCGAGCCAAACTAACCTCGGAACCTGAGCGCTACGCCGCCTACACGCGTGAATACCTGGGCTGGGGTGTGTTCGCGCTGATGACGCGGTGATGAGAGGATTACCGGGTGACTCAGAAAGTGGGGAAAATCCAATCATGCCTAATACTACAACGCTATTGAAAAACTGGGCCAAAACAAGCACTTCGGGCAAAGACCAAAAAAGAACTCAAGTCTTTTGGCGTGTTCCCTTGACGAGTCACTGCTGAGAATGATAAATTTCTCACCTTCTGCTTCAAGTATTGGTAGGCCTCGTAAAGGTACATCTTTACCACACCGTGGACAGTGCCAAAGAGCCGGATATGTCTCTCGAAGGAATTTGCCAAAAGCTTGTTCCTGCGACTCCCCTGTTTCCACCATTATCTCCGACACTCTTCTTCCAATATCTGGCCGAAGGTTCAAAAAAGACTCTACATCAAATTCCTCATTTCCCGAAGACATAGTTTTTTCCCTTCAACAAGATGAACAATGTAATCTAAGGATATTACATCTTAAATTCAGCTACTATAGGTGTATGGTCACTGGGTCGGTCGTCTTGTAGATTCTTGATTCGATGGGCATGGTTTTGTCAAAATCTAAAGAGATCGCATTCTCATCGCGAAATATAAGGCGTATATAGGTTAAAAGAGGCGGGAGCTATCGAGGATGAATGTCACCGGGCCGTCGTTGATGCTCGTGACGTGCATGTGCTCGCGGAAGACGCCCTTTTCGACGGGGACGTCTGCCTGGGCGACGAGGGTAATGACTTTTTCGTAGAGCTGCTCGGCCAATGCCGGCTCAGCGGCGGCGTCGAAACCGGGCCGCCGGCCTTTGCGGCAATCGCCATGCAGGGTGAATTGGCTGATCAGCAGAATCGAGCCGTCAATATCCTGAACGCTCAGATTCATCTTGCCGGCCTGGTCTGCGAAGATGCGCAGGTTGACCAGCTTCTCAGCGATAAACTCAGCGTCCTTTTGCGTATCACCTTTGCCGACACCCAGGAAGACCAGAAGCCCCCTGCCGATCTTGCCAACGCACTGGCCGTTGACTATGACCTGTGCCTCTAACACTCGCTGACAAACCATCCGCATCGCTGTTCCTTCGCTTAAAACCACGGTGCCGCAGTCGCCCGGCGGAGGTGCACTTCGTCGATGATGGCGTTACCCCTGTGCGTTACGAGGTACAAAACCAGTTCGGCGATCTCATCAGACCCGATAAGGTCTTCCTTCTTAATATCAGGACGCATGTTTCCCACCATATCGGTATCCACGCCGCCCGGACAGAGCAGGTGCACTCGGACATTCGAATCCCGCAGCTCCTCGGCCAATGATATTGTCATGCCGCGAAGGGCGTGCTTCGAAGAGGTGTATGCGCTTTGAAGCGGGTATCCTTTGACGCCGACGACCGACGCGATGTTGATGATGCAGGCCGATGGCGACTTTCGAAGCAGCGGCAGGGCCTCCCGGCACAAGATGAACGGCGCGCGGGCATTTACCCAGAGACAGTGCTGCCAATCTTCGGTTGAGGTCTCCTCCAGCTTTGCCAGGTGAGCGACGCCCGCATTGTTAATCAGGATATCGAGCCGGCCGCACTTCTCGTGCGTCACTTTCACGAGGTTCCTGATGGATTGTTCTTCGGTCAGCTCGGTAACGGCAATCAGCGCCTGGCCCCCCGCCTTTGTTACCTCCCTCGCTACGCTTTGTAGTTTTTCGAGGCAGCGCGCCGCTAAGACAAGCGTTGCGCCCTCTGTCGCCAATGCGATGCTAATCGCCCGGCCGATCCCCCTGCTGGCCCCCGTTACGATTGCCACTTTTGCCGCTAATTGCTCTGCCATCCTTGCTCAGCGCCGTCGGCTGCGTGTCCTCTGCTGTTGCGGCTGTTGTTGCTGCGTCCCAGCGCCTGGCGCATATCTTCCAGTGTTTCTCTCGGCAGCTCGCGGGTCCTGGGCCTGTTGCTGAAGGAGCCTATTTTGTTCCTGGGCTTTCCGCAGGTATTGATCGTGCCGTTCCTGCCTGGCAAGCAGAACGCCGTCGATCGCCGCGGTGGTTTTCTTTGCCTTCTCCTCGACGGCCAGCGCTCGCACGGAGCTGATCTCGGCCATGATCGTCTGGTGCATCGCCTTGGCGAGCTCCTCTTTCTTGTCGGGCGTCACTTGCGCCCACTGACGGATCTCGTCCTGCGTCTCGCGGTCCAGTTGTTCGCCCGGCCTGTTTCTTCCGGGTGCAGTATCCTGGTTGTCATAGGGTCCCGCCGTGTCTGTTCCGTACGGCCCCGCTTGCGACTCGCGTCCCGTGACGTTTCTGCCGGTGGTTCGGCCCCGGGTGCGCCCACGCGTCGTCTGTGCCGTCTCCGTTTGTTTCAACTCTCTCTTTTGCTCCATCAGATCCCGGTAAACGGCGTCGGACCGTTTTTTCCTGCCGGCCAACAAACCGTCAATGGCCACTGTGGTCTTTTTCGCATATTCCTCAACGGCGGCTTTTCGTATAAGAGCTATCTCATCCTCGAATTGCACCTGGACCGCTCGAGCGAGATACGTTCTGTTGTCGTACCTTGCTTGCTCCCATTGCCGCGCTTCACCTTGACTCTTGTCGTTGACGTCTTTTACGGCCTTCTCCAGTCCGGCGAACGTCTTGACCCTGGCCTTGATTTCGTTCGGGTCTTTCAGCATATCCAGTTGAACCGGAGGCAGCGGAGCAGCGGCGGCCGGACCTTGGGGCTGCACCTGGTTTTGCGAACCGGGATAGATGCCCCCATACCTGTCCCCTTCCAAATCCTGCAGGCTTGGCTCCTTCGCGCCGTTCTTGACAAGGAGGTCGGTGATTTCTGCATTCCCGCTCTTCTTGGCAATTATTAGCGCGTTCTCGCCCGGGCCGGCGATCACATTAACGTCGGCCTTCTTGGCGATGAGCTGCTCTACGAGGTCTTTATCGCCGATCCTCACGGCCTCAGACAGAGGCGTCTGCCCGCCGTTGGCTCTGGCGTTTACATCGGCGCCGCCGGCAATTAGGAGCATCGCAATTTCTTTTTGCCGATTCATTATTGCGGTGTGCAGCGGCGTTCCGCCCATCCTGTTTTTCTGATTGATGTCGGCGCCACTGGAGAGCATGGACTTGACTTCCTCAATGTCGCCGGCGATGACGGCATCGTGCAGAGTCCTGGTACGCTTCTCCTGGGCGAAGGTGACATTGGGGCTCGAAAACACAACGAGCAGAAGAATCGACGCAAGAATAGGGAAACGGTTCACGGCATGTCCTCCAAAAGAGTACTTACAACAACTATCGCTAAACACTCATCAGCTCCTTCACAAGAGCATGTCACATCTGATGATGCCAAACAATCCTATTTATTATACAATGAAGCAAGCAGGTAATCACGCGAAATCTGCCTATTACCCCCTTTACTGCTTATATGTCCTCTCCGCAAGCCAGCCCGAGCCTTTCCATCATGCCGTCAAACTCATCCAGCGAGTAGAAGTCAATGATTATTCTGCCCCGCTGACCGTTCTTGCGGGTCTCAATACTGACCTTTGTGTTAAGCTGACTGGCAAGCTTCTTTTCAAGGTCCAGAATGTGCGGCGGTTTCGAGCGTGCCTGCGTCCGTGGCTGACTCGTACCAGCAAGGTACCTACGCACCAGCCTTTCGACCTCCCGGACGCTCAACCGCCCTGCCATCGCTCGATTGGCTAACTTTCGACGCAGCTCGTCGGTCGGCAGCGCTAGGATCGCCCTGGCATGGCCCATCGTAAGTTGGCCCACTGCAAGTAAATCCTTGATTTCCTGTGGTAAGTCCAGCAGCCGCAAGTAGTTAGCAATAACTGACCGCCCCTCACCGAGTCTTTCAGCGGCTTCCGCCTGCGTTAGAGAGAAGGTGCTGACGTAGTCCTGGTAGGCTTTTGCTCGTTCGATTGGATTGAGGTCCACGCGGTGTATATTCTCGACCAGGGCCCATTCATGGACTTGCTCGTCGCTGGCGTGACGCACGAGAGCAGGTATTGTTGTCAGCGAGGCCAGTTTGGCGGCCCGGAAGCGGCGCTCCCCGGCGATGAGCTGATAGCCGGCACCGGCACGGCGGACAATAATGGGCTGAATAATGCCGTTAGCTCTAACTGATGCCGCCAAGTCCGCCAACTCCTGCTCATTCCAGACAGTCCGTGCCTGGTATGGGTTCGCCGATATGGCATCAATGTTTATAGACTGGAGCGATTCACTTAACTCCTTGTCTGGAGGGAAGTTAGCAATAGCTGGAGGGCTTGATAAAAGCTGTTCTGCTTCCATAGAGCCGACTATTATAGGACCTAATAGGGACTGAAGCCCCCTTCCGAGATGCCGTGGTTTCTCCTTCTTCTTGTCAAGCATGTCAATGCTCCTTCACAGACACTTTATAAAGGCTCCTTGCATCCATTGCGGCTAACGTGACCATGGTATGGTCAACTGCTAAAAATATTTCGGAATTCTTACAGTAAATCCTACAACTTTGCCAGCGTAAAATGCGAGTTTTGAAAAAAAATGTTTCACGTGAAACAAGATAATCGCCATCCATGCCTTTGTAGCTATGACAGTTTATATAAGAGCTTACTCCACGTGCGCCTCGCCTGTTTCGTATGGTTCTACACTTCCTTTGGAGCATTTCGCATAGCTTGAGGAGCTGTGATCCTTTGGGTTTCGACTATGTACATACAGCTCTCCAGTGTGACCGCCCTACCGAAACTGTGTAATCCTCTGGAGCTCAAGCAGAATAATCGGAATGGCACTGCCAAGCCGAAAACCGAAGAAGAGGAAGCAAAATCAGGTTGAATTAACATTCCATAGTGGAATTTCATTTATCCAGGCCGGCTGGCGATGATTAATGTTTCACATGAAACATTTGCACAGGCTACTCAGAAAGCTGTCTGAGATATCCCGTGCTACAGCTCATGAAGCGAAAGCTTGTTAAGGTAGTCTTAAGCTTCAGAGGTCACAGGGACGAAATCAAACCCACAACTGCGAATAGAAGGTGGGTGTGCCGCAGAACCGAAACGACGAAGCACTGCGCTGAACATGGGCGTGTACTATCTGCAAATCGCGACAGAAGGTAGGTCAACAGCTTGGCCACGGCTTCATAGGCCGAGGACATGGAAGTACTCCTAAATGCAAGGAGATCTGTAAAACTACAGCGAGGAACAATGAATGATCTCCTCGTAATCTTGCCAGAGGGATAATCTCGTTCTTAAATTCCAGAGATTAGATTGCATTGATAACTTTGTACAAGTTCGCAAGGATGAAGATACAATATTAGTTGTAATAACATCAAATAATTCATTTGTTGATGTTTTCTGTCTGCTTGCGACGTTAACATGGTAGTACAGAGTTGAAATATTATAGGACAATAAGATTTGACTCACTGACTCGCTGAAAAGCCAGCCAGTAGGGGGGGGTAGAGAGTCTTGTTTGATAATTATCAATTCTATTCCAAACTATATTATAGGACGTACATTTGAAAGATGTATTTCGAAAGCAACTAAGCTGCTCAATGTCACTTAAATATCGAGTAGTTCTGTGACTGCATCTGGCGAAGCCGACTAATTGTATAATCTGTAAACTATCACACGATTGAATATATACGCTGCCGGAAAAGACGTTGACACCTGATGTCACGCCGAGTAAATGTCATGGCAGCAGGGCGGCTTTGTGTGGCGGACTGCGTGTCGTAGAAGCCGGCCCATGAGGCGAAAGGGCAATTTATATGTGGCTGTTGATGCTTCTTGTACTTGCTGTTGTCTTTATCATCGTCGCCACGGCCAAGTTTGATCTGCACCCATTTCTTACACTTCTTATTGCTGCCCTTGGGTACGGAATCCTTTGCGGGACGATGTCACTTCAAGATGTCGTTCGTTCTGTAAATGAGGGCTTCGGCAACACGGTCGGGTACATCGGCATCGTTGTCCTTGCGGGAGTGGTGATCGGCACGTTTCTGGAGAAGTCCGGCGGGGCGTACAAGATCGCCCAGAGCGTTCTAAAGGTGGTTGGCGAAAAGAACGTGCCTTTGGCAATGGGAGTAATCGGGTACATTGTGGGCATTCCGGTATTTTGCGACTCGGGCTTTGTCATCCTTTCGCCGCTGGCAAAGGCACTGTCTCGCAGAGCGGGGGGGGCACCAGCGGCCAGCGCCATCGCACTGAGTCTGGGTCTTTATGCGACCCACACGATGGTTCCGCCGACACCCGGACCGGTCGCGGCTGCGGGGCTGCTGGGGGCCGACCTTGGCCTGGTCATCCTGTGGGGCTCGATAGTCAGTGCGGTTGCACTGGGGGCCAGTTGGCTATTTTCCATAAAATTCGCTGCTAAGGTACACACTCTGCTCGAATCGCAGAGCGAAGAATCATCAACTGAAACGCTCGCTGTCGAGGCGCCTTCGGCCGTCAAGTCCATCGTTCCGATACTGTTGCCGATCGTATTGATTGTGTCCAGGTCGATTTGCGAGCTTAAAAGTCATCCGTTTGGCGAAGGTAACATAGCAACTTTAATTGCTTTCATCGGGCAGCCCGTTGTGGCACTGCTGATAGGGGTACTATTTGCCTTACTTCTGCCCAGGAAACTGACCAGAAAGATGCTTTCAGCTTCAGGCTGGGTCGGCAAGGCGGTAGTTTCGGCAGCCATGATTATTGTCGTTACCGGCTGCGGCGGCGCGTTCGGCAAAGTCTTGCAGAACTCCGGGATATCCGATGTTGTGAAACAAAACCTCGGACACGCCGCTGGGCTTAGCATTTGGCTGCCTTTCATTGTTGCTGCGGCGCTCAAGACAGCACAGGGCTCGTCAACCGTTGCGATCATTGCGACGGCGGGAATCATGGCGCCGCTGCTTGGAACGCTCGGGCTCGATTCGCCGACGGCAAAAGCGCTCGTAGCCGTCGCGATCGGTGCGGGCTCGATGGTGGTCAGCCATGCCAACGACAGCTATTTTTGGGTGGTCACCGGCCTATCGGGGATGACGGTCAAGCAGGGCTACAAGCTTCAAACCCTCGGAACCCTCGTGGAAGGGGGGACGGCAGCAGTTACACTCTACGTGATAAGCTTGATTGCTCTGTAATAACAATGAAGGTCGTAATCGCAACAGATTCATTCAAGGGGACGCTGAAGGCGGATGAGGCCTGTGAAATCATAGCGGACGCGATTCGTCAATTGCTGCCGGACGTTCTGGTCATAGCAAAGCCGATGGCCGACGGGGGGGAGGGCACTGCCAGGGCGATGATCAAGGCCGCCAACGGCCGATGGATTCCGAGGAGGGTCTGCGGCCCTCTGCCGGACATGCAGGTCGAAGCCGGCTTTGCCTGGTTCCAAGATAGGACGGCCCTGGTCGAGATGGCATCGGCCAGCGGGCTTGAGTTGCTCAGCGCCCAGCAGATGAATCCGCTCAACACGACTACATACGGGACCGGCCAGCTCATTAAGGCGGCGGTGGAATATGGCGCGCACAAAATTCTTCTGGCTGTCGGAGGCAGTGCCACCGTCGATGGCGGCCTCGGCGCTGCCACAGCGTTAGGCTGGAATTTCCTCGATGACGAGGACAATCCGATTCCCCTTGGCGGCGGGGGGCTTGAAAGACTTGCACGAATAGTCCAACCCGATTCATCACAGATACGCTGCGCCAAAGACGGACGGCATGTCGCGGTCGAAGTTCTCTGCGACGTTGACAATCCACTGTGCGGAGAGCATGGTGCGGCGAAGGTTTACGGCCCACAGAAGGGTGCGACGCCGGCGATGGTGGAACGTTTGGAGAGGGGGCTTGAGCGTCTGGCGAAGCTTGTTCGCGAGCAGCTCAATCGCGACATTAAGAATCTGCCAGGTGCGGGAGCGGCAGGGGGGCTATCCGGCGGCGCGGTAGCCTTCATGGATGGTACCATCGTATCCGGCATCGAGACGGTCATGGCCCACAGCAACCTTCGCGCTGAGCTCGAATCGGCCGACTGGGTCATAACGGGCGAAGGTTCTTTTGACGAGCAATCGCTCTGCGGCAAGGTGGTGTCCGGAGTTCTGATGATGGCGAGGCAATCGAATACCCAGGTGGCTGTGTTAGCCGGCCAGGTCAAGCTCTCGGAGGCGCGATGGCGGCAAGCGGACATAGCCGCCGCGCTATCCGCCCGGCCGGACGACATGCCGCTCGATGAGGCCCTGAAAAACAGCCGGACGCTGCTCTTGTCGGCCGCTAAGCGCCTTGCAGAGCGGTACTTGTGATACGGTCAGACAGTCAGACGGGTCAGACAGGTCGGACGAGTCAGACAATCAGACGGGATTTTTCGCCAGTTCCCGGTTGATTTTGCCGAACACTATTCATGCGAGGATGGTATGATATAGTTCGGGAGCCTGAGTGACGGTGTATGGTTAGGGCTTGAAGAGTAGTATCAATGTTTTGAGAGGGAAGTGCTGATGAGTTTCAAGAATCAAAAGAGTCTGGTCGTTGTTGCAGGTGTTATTGCAGCCCTATTGGCGGGGACGGTTCTTCTTGGCGGGTATGCGAAGTCTGTGCCGGCCTTTAAGCCGCAGACAGATTCGCCGATGCAAGCCAAGGGCTGTTGCCCAATGATAGGCGCACAAGCGGCCCAGGAGGGCGAAGTGTCGTGTCCTCACGCGGCAAAGGCTTCGTTCAATGCAGAGGCCTGTCCAATGGGCCGCACTGAACCGTGCTGCGAGAAGAATCCTCCGCAGGACTGCTGCGGAAAGCCTTGTCCGCCCGATTGTCCCAAGCCGTGTTGTGCCAAAGAAGCCGCTGCAAGCGGCTGTGCAGACTCGGCCGATGCCGCCGGGGCCTGTTGCCCGGCAACAACGAGCACAGCGACGAAATAGAGCCGTTTAATTATCAGCGAGAAGGCCAGCCTGTTGTGGCTGGCTTTTTTTATGCGCTGTTGTTACAAAATGGTGCGATGATTAGACTAAAATGGACCGGTCATTCGTTGTATCAGTGAGAAATGGCCGTTTCTTTCATTAAGTGAGCAGATTTGATGATCGACGACAAGATACTGGTTTGGAGATTCAATCGCGGCAGCAAAGATGCTCTCCAAAGGATCTATGAAAAGTACAAAGATGACCTGCTCGGACTGGCGGTGACCCTTTTGCAGGACCGAAGCCTCGGCGAGGACGTTGTGCACGACGTCTTTGTGTCGTTTGCCACATCGACGGGGACGTTTCAGCTCAGCGGGACCCTGCGAGGATACCTGTCAACGTGCGTGGCGAATTGTGCCCGCGACAGAAACCGTCTCAGGGCCGGCCGGAACGTCGGGCTGGATGCCGCCGAAGCAACGGACTGCGATTCCGACGGGCCGCTGGAAAGTGCAGCCGGGCGCGAAGAGTCCGGCCGGCTGGAAAGCTTGTTGGCCCGGCTTCCATACGAGCAGCGTGAAGTGATTGTGCTGCACCTGCATCACGAAATGCGGTTCCGGCAGATAGCGGAGGCGCTCGGTGTTTCGACCAACACCGTCCAGAGCCGGTATCGGTATGGTCTCGATAAGCTCCGCTCCATTTTGAATAGTGTGGTGACAGAATGAAACGTATTGAAAACATTGAGGAACATGTAAGGCGGGAAAAGCCCCATGTCACGACCGACCGGTCAATGGACAAGCGGGTTCTGGGTGACTCGTTTAGCGTGATGGATGAACGGCTCGCAGCTACAAAACGGCGCCCGGCTGCCGTCATCCTCCCGAGCAGAATGATGAGACTTGCCGCCGCTGCGGCGGTGATAATCGTCGTGACGGGTCTGTTCCTTACCCTGGGCAGGTATGCGCCGAACCATCCGGTGCGGCAGCCAGAAGTCGTCGCCCAATCACCCACGATGATAGTGTCCATGATGTCTTTGCGCATGGCCTATCAACGCGGCGGATGGGAGGCCCTGGACCGGCAATTTCGCGATACGCTCGGTCAATTGGGGCCGGGACCGTCCAGTCTGTCGATGCAACAGTTGCTTGAAGGTTCGAATGGCTCTTGAAATCGAAAGGATAGAATCATGAACAACGTATGTAAAATCTCGTTTGCAGGAACATTGTTTATCGCTCTGGCCGCATCGATGGTCGCCTCGCCGGTTCTGGCAATTCCGCCGGATCCGGACAACGCAGCCTTGCTATACTATCAGGGATTTCTGACGCTCGCGCAGCTCAGTGACGAGGCAAGAGATCGCATCGGGAAGGTGGCGCGAGGCGAGACGCCGCCGGACAATCAGGTGCGCGAAGACATCGGCAAATGTGCGGGAGCCATTGCGTTTGCTGAGGCTGCTGCGAAGGTGCCCGCGTGTAATTGGGGCGTGCGGTACTCGCAGGGATTAAGCGCCCTGATGCCGCAGTTGGCGCAGATGAGGTATCTGACATTTGTCCTGATTGCCGATGCACGCATCAGCGCCGCAGACGGCGAGTATAAGGCCGCGCTCGAACGATGTCTGATGGCGAGGACCTTTGCGCGCCACGTTGGGGATGATACGCTTATTTCGTATCTTGTTTCCAGAAGCGTCCGTGGGCTGGCGTACAAGTGCATGCAGGACGTTGTGGGCCGGGCCGCCGGCGATGCGAAGCTTCTTCAATGGCTGAAGGATGAGCTGGCAAAGTCTGACACTGAGGCGCTTTCTCCCGTCCGGCCGCTGAAGATGGAGCTCGATATCGTGAGCGACCTGATGCGGATGGAGAACGTCGGAAAGTTGGCTCAGGTTCTGGCCGGCTTCGGCGGCAAAGCAAGCGCAGCCGAGATCGCCAAGATGGCTGACGAAAAGACCCTCGAACGGGCCAGACGGATATACACCGAGCGTATAAGCTCGGCGCTGACTGTTATGAGCACTTCCATGCCGTACGAGCAGGCCGAGGCGCAGTTGAAGCAGCTCGCAGGAAATCTCGATCCAAATGATCCATCAGAGGCGACGGTACAAGCTTTCATCCCGGCACTTGACAAGATATTTGCACAGAAGGTGGCCATCGAAACGCACGGTAGCGCCATCAAGGCGGCGATCGAAATCCTCCTGGCCCGCGCCAAGACGGGACAGCTTCCCGATGCTCTGCCTTCAGGATTGCCCAAAGACGCCTTTAGCGGCAAAGATTTCGAGTACGCCAAAACGAAGGAAGGTTTCACGCTCCGTTGTCCCGGCAGAGACCTGGACGTCTATCGCTACGAATTCAAGCTTTCAAAATAGAATCCTACACCTTGTTGTCGTAAAACAGCCGGCCCATGCCAGAAAAAGGCAGAAGCCGGCTTTTTTTATGGGCTTGTCCTGTAGGATATTTGCGTAATTGGAATGAAGCAGGTGACCCATCCAGTGTTTCCGCAGCAAGACTCTTACCCGCAAAAAGTAGATTTTTCTCCCTTCTGACGGGCGTCAAGATCAAAATTTTCCACGGAAGTAAAAGCGGACTCGGCGTTGACCGGATTCGGCGACCAGGTTAGAATATATGCGCTTATGGTCATTTGAAGGGAGACGATTATGACGAAGCGAAACCGGTTCCATCTCATTAACCTGCCATGTGGCGGAACAATTGTTACCATCACTCTGTTGATACTTTTTATCGCCTCGCCGGTTCTGGCGATTCCGCCGGACCCGGATAATGCCGCTTTGCTCTATTACCAGGGTTTTTTAGAGCTCGCAGAACTTAGCGAAGAGGCACGAACTCGTTTTGGGTACGTGGGCCCGGGTCATAGGGTTCCGGATGATGAGGTGCGTGAAGACATCCGCAAATGCACGGAGGCTATTGAGTTTGCCGAGGCGGCCGTTGAAATACCGACGTGTCACTGGGGTGTACGCTACCCAAAAGAATTGGAGATATCGAAGCCGTTGCTCGCCCAAATGCGGCTTATGAGCTACATCCTGATTACCGATGCGCGCATCCGCGCCGCCGACGGGGATTACAGAGCGGCGCTCGAGCGATGTTTGATGACCGGCAAATTTGCCCGCCACGTTGGCGACGATACGTTTACTTTGTACCTCGTCTCCACGGCGGTTGGCGAATTAGAGTACAGATGCATGCAGGACATTATAGGAAAGGCCTCCGGCGACGCAGAATTGCTCCAATGGCTAAAGGACAAACTGGCTGCCTCTGACGCCCAGGCAGTCTCTCCTGTGCGAGCATTGAAATACGATATCGAACTAATGAACGACTTGATACGAATTGACAATGTGAAAGAATTCTCCCGGCTTCTGGCTGATTCCGGCGAAAAGGAAATTGCCCGAATCGTCCAGGCGGCTGACAAGGCAACATTAGAACGAGCCAGACAGACATGCATGGAGCGATTGAGCTCGGCGCTGACCATCCTGAGCACGCCCATGCCGTACGAACAAGCCTTCTGGCAGTTGAAGCGCTTGTCAGACGATTTCGATATACACAATCCGGCGTCATGGCTGGATGGAAAATACATGCCAGCACTTCATGCAATGATTTCGTACAAAACGCGAGCCGAAACGCACGCCAATGCGATCCATGCAGCCATTGAAATCTTGCTAAGCCGCGCCAGGACGGGGCAGCTTCCCGATGCTCTGCCCTCGGGCCTACCAAAAGACGCCTTCAGCGGCCAGGATTTCGAGTACGAAAAAACCGAAGAGGGCTTTGTCCTTCGCTGCCGGGCTAAGGACCTGAACAAGAACACAACCAATCAATACGAATTCAAGATACCTAAATAATTCACGTGTCTGGTTGCTGTAAATAGAGCTGGCCTCCGTCAGCGAAACGCATAAGCCGGCTTTTTTCGCATGCGCAGCAGCAAATAGAGAAATTTCTTGCCCGTGAGACGTTGCGCGGCGGTGGGCTTGTTCGTCTATAATGGAGAAGTGTGAGAATTCCGGCCCGGTGAGATTTCGGCCGAACCTATCTCACCGGGTGAAATCAGGAGGTTGTTTGAGCGGGCAGCATGATGAGCTTTTAGAGTTGTTGGACAAGTCCGGAGCGGAGTTGTTCGCGCTTTTGACGAGGCTCACACTGCGCCAGGACGTTGCCGAGGAGCTGATGCAGGAATTATTCATAAAACTCAGCCATTCGAGAGGCCCGAACAAAGTGACCAACTGGGACGCCTACGCCCGCAAAGCGGCGGTCAATCTGGCGTTCGACTGGCGGCGAAGCCGCAGGCGTGCCGAGCCAAGATTGGAGCAGGTCCGCGAGCAGAACCCGAACGGTGAGTCTCCCTTAGGCAGGCTCATCCGTTCGGAAGAGCTCCAGGAAACGCTCAACGCCATCGAGCGGTTGAACAAGTCTGCTCGCCAGGTCGTTGTCTTGCGATACATCCAACAGAAATCATATGACGACATCGCCGGTGAGTTAGGCAAAAGCTCTCATCACGTTCGAGCCTTGTGCTCCCGGGCGATGAGCCGTCTTCGCGATATATTAGGGTGCAATCATCGGCAAATATCCCAAAAGGAGATGTAAAATGTCCACAATAGACGAAAACCAAATCCGCGACCGCCTGGAGCGTCTCTCCAAAATCGAGCCGGATCGAGAGGCGACCGAGCGGGCTGTGAAGCGGGTGCGCGATACCCTTGCTGTTGACGAAGGGCGCCAGCGTAGGGTGGGGCTTGCCCCACCATCTTGGATCGGTGGGCTAAAGCCCACCCTACATTTTGTGAAGCTGGCCGCTGCGGCGGTGGTATTGATCGCCGCGGGAGTCGTCGCAGGCCGGTTTTCGGCCCAGCCACTGGATGCCGAGGCGCTTCGAGCCGTCCTGGAAAGCTCGCTGAAATCGTCGCTCGAACCGGCTATCCGGCAGGCCGTGCTCACCGAGGCCGACAGCCGCTGGCAATCGGCTTTCAAGGCCAGTTGCGATCAGCTCAAAGATGAGCTTGCCCGGCAGGTTCGCTATGACCTGACGCAGCTCACCGCCCAGACTCTGGCCGCCGCCGGCACACAAACGGACCAGCGTCTGAAGGAGCTTATTCAGTTGATCGAAGCGGCACGAATCCAGGACCGCCGGAGAATCGAAGAGGCCCTCGACCATATCGAGTCGCAGTTTGGAAACGGGCTGGTGGCGCTTGCCACTCGAACGAACGAACTACAGCGATTGGAACAGAATTAGGAGATTGCGTGTAAATCAAGGACCTAAGATGTCACCCCTGCGAAGGCAGGGGTCCAGCAACGTCGAGGCTTAAGTGGATTCCCGCTTTCGCGGGAATGACATGTTGCGTAAAGCGATGTGAAGATTTAGCCAACATGCGAAAAGAAGGGGACACAAAATGAAATCTCTAACTCAAACAACGATTGCGATTTGCGTTTTCAACCTGGCGATAGGAGGTTTTGCCCTCGCCCAGGGCTCCTCCGGACAGCAGACTACTTACACTATCTCCGGCTCAGTCGGTGTTCCCGGCGTGGTGATGAGGGGCCTGCCGAGCAACGTTGTTTCCGACAAACAAGGCCGTTATAGTGTGACTGTACCGCGTGATTGGACCGGGACGGTCACCCCGGCGAAGGAAGGTTGTATTTTCGAACCGCAGGGCAGAACCTATAAGAAGCTCGACGGAGATCGCATTGATGACAACTACAGAGCGCACGTGATTGCTTACACGATTTCCGGTCAGGTAGGGGTGAGCGGTGTCCTGTTGAAGGGCCTGCCGAACGATCCGATTAGCGATAACGAAGGCGTCTATAGGGCGAACGTTCCGTATGGTTGGGCGGGTATGGCCACACCCGAGAAAGAGGGCTACACTTTCATTCCCAGCGCCAGGACCTATAGCAAGACCTCCGGGGACCTGATGAATGAGGACTACGCTCCCAACGCTGCGGCAAAAGAATTTGATGCCCAATTGTTGGAGGAGATGTACGGCCCGGCCTATAGTCTCGGTCGTGGGCGAATGAGACGCTCTACAGGCTACCCGCCGGCCATTGGACCTGTTGGCAGCCGGAAGGTTCTCGTGGTCCCGGCTGAGGAGGTCAAGCCGGAAGATTTAGCCGCAATAACGGAAGATATGCAGGTCATGTCGTACATCCTTGACGAACGGTTCAGGGAAACTCGTCGGATTCAAGGGGTGTTTACGGATTTCGGCGATTTCTTCGGGCGGGACAATCGCGCGACGGAAGCGACCTGGCTCCAGGGCTACGGCGTGCTTTTCTCGATGGAGGTGAGCTTCGCATTTTCGCCTCCGCCCAAAGCGCCGGCCCAGCAGGCTGAGCTAGCCGGCGAACAGGGCGATTCCACCTGGCAGCGGGCACGACAGCAGGTGTTTTCGCCGGGAGAATCCAGGGGGGAGGGAAGCTCCGGCTCGCCGGAAGAATACAACAGCCAGGTGGTCGAGGAATTGAAACGGGACCTGATCACAACGCTCAAGCACGCGGCCAACATTCGCGGTTTGCAGCCGGATGAGTGGGTTATTCTGACGCTCGTCGGAGGACGCCGCGAGTTCGGCGGCGCCTTCGGAACCAGAACGCCCATGATGACAGGCATGTCGTCGATGTCCACCGGCTCGGCATACAGCGGAGTCTCAGCGGGCGGCATGGGCGGCGGTTTCAGCGGCGGTTACGGCGGTGGCGTTAGCGGCGGAGTTGGAGGCGGCATGGGCATGGGCGGGGGCATGATGGGCGGCATGGGCGGCGGCATGGCCATGGGCTTTTCCCCCTCCACCGTCCTGACGATCCGCGCCAGCAAGTCGGATGTGGATGCCTTTGCCAAAGGCGAGCTGACGTTCGAGCAGTTCCGGGAGCAAGTGAAGATACTGATGTATTGATTGCCTTGGGATAAGGGTTTGCTGTGTCAATTCCGGCGATGACTCTTGAACAAGAGGCAGATAGACTGGAGAACAGGAGAACACCTGACGGCGAGGGCATCCTGCCCGTGCGCAAGGCCGGGACGGCCTCGCCACGGAACTCCAGGATGGTCGGCAGCCGGAGTATTTTCAGGGCTGCCATAAGCCAATGTATCATGGCAGCAATGATGTCGGCGAGCTGTCTGCTCGTCACAGGCTTGCGGGCTGATGAAATTGCCCGACCGCCGCCGGCAGGAGCCCCTGGCCTTAGGGGCAAAACTCTCTCCTTTCCCTCCGGCCAATGGACGGGCAATCTTTACGTTGAACCCGAATCCGATCCGGGTTGGGACCCTGAAAGCGTGACGCTGCCCGCCGAATGGGAGTACTTCAGCGCCGCACGGGGCGATGTGCTTGTGCCTGAAGATAGGCAGGCCGTCCCGGCCTTGCGTCGCGCCGGCGTCCCGCCGGCGCAAGGAAACAAGGGCAAGATGCCCTCGCCACACGTCAAACTGTGGGTTCAACTGGCGCTTAGCCCGCGGGAGTCGGCAACACTGGTTGCACAGAATCCCCTGGCTCACCGGCTGACGATTGCCGACCGGACCCGTAAAGACCCTAATGACCTGGCCGGGCTGTCGGACCTTGATCCGAATGGCTTATTTTGGCTCTCAGTCAGTTCCTCGATGTACCTGAGGGCTGGTGCAGACCCCAGGATATTTGAGCCGATCCGCCGGCTGACGGGTCTGCGGATATTGAGCCTGAGCAGCACTGGTGTGACCGATGAAGGTCTTGAGTACCTCAGGCCGCTGCATTCACTTACGGCCCTGGAACTGACACAGGCAGGTATCGGAAACCGGGGCTTGGCCGTCCTGAAGGGTCTGCCTGCTCTGGAGCACCTGTACCTCAATACAGGTCTGACCGACGCGGGCCTCAAGCAGGTGGCACAAGTGTCCAGTC
>Ga0315295_10001485_pt1 | contig 20137 bp, 19 predicted proteins | sample YL17G14_0_MG_FD_204453 | JGI IMG/M metagenome (GOLD analysis project Ga0315295, IMG submission 204453) | Sediment microbial communities from Yellowstone Lake, YNP, Wyoming, USA - YL17G14_0 | ecosystem: Environmental > Aquatic > Freshwater > Lake > Sediment | place: USA: Wyoming | collected...
ATCCGTTCGGCTTCTCTCTCTACCTCTGCTCTCTGACTCTCATCGATCGCACCATCCGGTTTGGTTCCAAGAAGAATCTCCAGTCTCCTTTTCAATTCCTCCATGCCGCTTGCAAGATCGACCGTCTTCACTTTGGAATCTGGATCGAGGGCGGCCAAGGCAAGATTGTGTTTTGCAGAAAGGGTTCCCAATAGTTTTTCTTCCAGCGTCTCCTCGGTGACGAGGAGAAAGGCCTGGACAGGTTTTTTTTGCCCCATGCGATGGACACGGGAGATCCTTTGCTCCAGCATCGCAGGATTAATGCAAAAATTTGACCAAAGATAGAGAGCCTCAATAACAACTACCTTCCTTTAATTCTCTTTTGATTCCTATTGACCTCGATAATCCTGTTTTAGTAAGACTTTTGTATATTTTAAAGTCCGATAGCAACGATCTCTGCAGATCAACCTTATCACTGACAACTTTGAAGGGTAAGAAATCTACAGATGAAGGATAAGACGATAAGCCTAAAAACTTACAACAATCTACTTGATAGGATTGCCAATATCCTTGTTGAGGCAAGAACAAAGGTAGTTAGAGAAATAAATAAGACTCAGGGATTGGCATACTGGGAGATTGGGAGAGAAATTGTTGAGTTTGAACAAAAAGGGAAATCCAGGGGGGAATATGGTGAGTATTTAATAGAAAGATTATCGAAAGATATGGCCCCAAAATTTGGGAAAGGGGTATCCCCAACTAATTTAAAGATGATGAGGCTTTTTTATCAAACTTTTCCAATTCGTCAGACACCGTCTGACGAATTGGAAAGGAGGGAAAAATCGAGTATATTCATGGGGAAACCCAAGACAGTTGCTTGGGTTTCCCGGATTCAGGAGCCAGTGTCTGCTGAATCTGAAATAAGTCAGACACCGTCTGACAAATTCGAGCCCATGTTGTCCTGGTCTCATTACTGCGAATTATTGAAGGTTGAACAACATCTTGGTCGGTCCTTTTATGGGCTAACTGAAGATCCTTATTTTTTAAGACAGCTTTCACTCGTTCTTTAAACATTTGCGTGGCCATGAAATCTCCGTAATAAATTCGCAAAATTTACTTCGATCTTATCAATTTCTAAAGAATAAGTATTTCTGTTGACAAAATATATCATATATTATATATGAGATATTGCAAATGGAAAATGTTAGAATAATTGACCAGTATAGAACGAAAAATCAGCTTGCCTACGAAAGGCTAAAAACCGGGATCATCCAAGGAGATTATGAACCGGGCAGCAATCTCTTGCTCCATAAGATTGCAAAAAGCTTCGGCATAAGTGAAATTCCGGTCAGGGAAGCTTTGAAGAAGTTGGAGGCTGAAGGACTGGTGAGTCATGCTCCCCACTTTGGTTTCGTTGTCACTGAGCCCAATTTTAAAAACCAGGGGGAAGTATTCGAGGTTCGACAATTGCTGGAAGGCTATGCCACTTGGCTTGCCGCTAGTCATATTTCCTCAGAAACTCTGAAAAAGCTGAAGGATCTGTTGGAGAAGATGAAAAAGAAGGCATCAAAGGATATGATACGCTTGGCTGAACTCAACTATCAATTCCATGATCTCATCTACTCCTCTTGCCAAAACCTTATTCTCTACAAATTGATTCAACAAGTGTGGGCTATGGCTCCTCGTACCAGATCTATCTTTTCCTTGATTAAAGGTAGAGCTCAATCATCTATCCAGGAACACGAAAATATTTATCGTTATTTGGTAGCACGGGACGCTGAAAGGGCAAAAGAAGCTCTAATCAAGCATAAGCAAGAATCTTACGATCTGCTTCTTCAATATAGGAAATCAAACGCTGGCATCCGGGAAAAATGATTTAACAACAAGGCTGACATTTTTCTTCTTAACCTGATAGCGACTCTTGAATTGAGTAACTTCCTTTTGCAGGTAATCTCTTATGATGTTTGAACCTTACAGAGCAATGGTACTGTTCAACCCCATGTCGGATCTTTTGGCAACCCAACTTCCCTTAAATCCTATTTGGTTTGGAGTTATTAGTCGTATTCAACTCCATATTTGGTCTGATGATGTCACTCCAACGGCTTCTCTTCACTAGAGAGGGGCATTAGAGTCAGGTTTCCATCGAGGAAATCATATGCCAAATCATTTTCTTTCGATCGATCTATAAAATGTTGCCCACCCAGGGAGGGAGGAGGAAGACAGATGGACAATAAAGGATTGAGAGATAAACCCTTCGATTTCAAATTTCCTGATGAGGTCAGGCTTTTGATGCAAGGGGCTCTTGACCTTCACTGCCATGCTGGGCCCTCTTTGATTCCGCGTAGGATTGACGCCGTAACAGCTGCCAGGCAGGCATCTGAAGCCGGGCTTTCCGCAGTCCTAGTGAAGGATCATCATCTTCCAACCGTAAGGGATGTACATTATGCCAAAGAATACGTACTTAAAAAAGAGAATTTGAAAGTCGACCTGATGGGCGGAATAGCGCTCAACCACACCATCGGCGGGCTTAATCCTTATGCGGTGGAGATGGCCCTATTTTTTGGAGCCAAGATCGTCTATCTCCCGACTGTTTCCTCAAGGGGCCATCATGAACATCACAAAAAAGAGGTAGCTGGAGCCCATTTCCCCGCAACTGCGAAGAAATTTCTGGAGTCAGACCCAATTTACCTTCTGGATGCCCGCAGCAAACTGCCGGCTGAATTGAGCTTGATCATGGAGCAAGTTCGGGATGCCGATGTAATATTAACCATGGGTCATCTAAGTGTCCCTGAAATCTCAGCGGTGCTGGACTTAGCTAGGGATATGGGGCTACGCCGGTTGGTTGTCCATCATCCTAAATTCATTATAGAAGCTAAAGACAATGAAATCGTTGATTTCGCCCATAAGGGAGCAATGATCGAATTTTCAGCCTGCATGAGCGATCCCCGATGCAAATTCTACTTTATTCCACCAGAAGAACTTCATCGTCTGATCAAACTCATAGGATTGAAATCGGTCTTCATCGGGTCTGACCTGGGTCAACATGACACTCCTCCATTTGTCGAGGGCCTCATGGTGGTTGCGGATGGTCTGTTGGGTGTCGGAATGAAGATAGAAGAACTGAGAATGCTCTTCAAAGAAAACCCTTCCAAACTAGTCCATTAAAGGATTGAAACATGATACTAAATCCAAACCTATTGAAGAAAAAGTTGGCCAGTGGGAAAAAGGTAGTGGGTACTTTTGTTAAGCTTCTCGATCCTGCAGCTACCGAGATCCTCGCTTTGGCAGGATTTGATTTCGTGATTTTCGATTTAGAACACTCTCCCTTTGACATCAAGTCGCTTGAAAACATGACTCGGGCTTGCCTACTGGGAGGGGCAGTGCCGTTAGCCAGGGTGACAGTCAACAGGCCAGAGAATATTCTCACTGCAATGGATGTTGGCTTATATGGGGTGCAAATTCCTCATGTGGATACTCCTGAAGACGCCCGAAGGGCAGTCTCCTCAGTTAAGTACAGGTTGCCTCGAGGCAACCGAGGTCTTGCTTTGAGTCAACGATCAGCAGGATATGGCAATATGTCAGCAGATGAATACATCGGATGGGTTGAGGATCAAACACTGATCGTGGTTCAAATCGAATCAATGTCTGCTTATGAGTCGCTTCCGGAAATCTTAAAGATCGATGGCGTGGATGTTGCCTTCTTTGGACCGATGGATCTCAGTCAATCCTTGGGAGTTCCTGGCCAAACGGACTCCCCTGCAGTCCAGAGAATTCTTGAGGAAGCACCAAGAATTATTTCTAAGTATCCAGATAAGCAAGCAGGAATTTGGGTATCTAATCCAGACGATTTGAAACGGTTCTATGCGATTGGTTATCGCTATTTTGCCATTGGCGGTGATACCGCCTTCTTGAACCAACGCGCAAAAGCAATTATTCAGCAGGTTTCGGATTAATCCTTCTTTGAATGTCAAGAAATACTGTTTTGGAGTTAAGTATTTAATTTCGGGTGTTGGGGTAATTTAGAAAAGGAGAATACATAGATGAAAAATTCACCATGGAGGAGCGAGGATTGGTGGGTGGCCAACTTTAATTACTCCGAAGAAGTCAGAAATGCCTTGTCATTGCCCAAACAAGTCTTGCTTCACGATGCCACACTCAGGGATGGAGAACAAACGCCAGGAGTAGTGTTTAATAAACATGAGAAAGTGGAAATCGCTAAGGCCTTGGATGAGGTAGGGGTGGACCGAATTGAAGCAGGGATGGCTGCTGTTTCAGAGGAAGACGCCCAAGCGATTAAGGAGATTTCGAAGCTGGGTCTGAAGGCAAAGATTTTTAATTTCTGCCGGGCAACTGCCTCTGATATCGACCTCTCTATTGACTGCGGAGTTCAAGGAGTGATTATAGAGATTCCAATTAGTTATCCAAAGTTGAAATACCAGTTCAACTGGAGCGAACAGCAGGTTATTGATAAAAGCATCGATGCCATTTCATATGCGAAGGGAAAAGGACTCTACGTGACCTATTTCCCCTATGACACTACCCGGGCTGAGGCGGATTCGTTGAGAAGGATACTGGGTGAGGTGATCAAGCAAGCTCACCCTGACTCTGTAGGCCTTGTTGATACGATGGGATGTATGCTCCCCCTCGCTATGGGGATGTTTGTTTCTAAGATCAAATCCGAGTTCAATATAACCGTGGAAGTCCATGCCCACAATGATCTTGGTATGGGCACGGCTAATACCCTGGCTGCCATTGGGGCAGGAGCCGAAGTGGCGCATGTATGTGTCAACGGCATAGGGGAACGGAGTGGAAATACCTCCTTGGACGAGGTGGCCGTTGGCCTTAAGGTTTTGTATGGCATGGAAAGTCGGATACAATACTCACAACTTAAAAATTTATCTTTAATGGTTGAGAAGTTTTCAAAATTTCCTATCCCACCTAATAAACCCATCTCTGGGTCCATGATGTTTGTCCGTGAGTCAGGAATCGGCATAGATATGGTCAAAAAACAACCCCTGGTTATGTTCTCCCTGAATCCACCCTTTGTGGGTAATACAGCTAGCGTGGTTTTAGGAAAGAAAAGTGGGGCCACTTCTATAAAAGCGAAATTGGAGGAGTTGAATCTTCAGGTGGATGAGGAGTTAGTCCCTAGCATTCTTCAAGAGATCAAGAAAAGGGGGGCTTCCAAGAAAGCCTTAGTGAGCGATCAGGAGTTCAAGGAAATCATCCAAAATCTTAAAAAGCTTTAATACAATGGGAGATCACAATGAATAAAATGGTCATTGCAAGTGACAAAGTGGCAAAGCCCTTTGGAATCTTCTCCCAAGCAATAAAGGCAGCAAACCTGATTTTTGTTTCGGGTCAAGTGGCCAAAAATACTTCAGGGGAAGTGGTGGGCAAGGGTGACATTGGAGCCCAGGCAAAACAATGTATCGAAAACCTGAAACACATTTTAGAAGCAGGTGGTGCCACGTTAGAAGGTGTGGTTAAAATGACTGTATACGTGGCTAATATGGAACATTTAGGGGCGATTCATGAAGTTCGTGCTGAATACTTCAAAGAACCCTATCCAGCGAGTACCCTTATTGAAGTGAGTCGATTCACTCATCCAGAATACTTGATTGAAATAGAGGCGATCGCCATCACTTAACGAAATGCTGGGGGATGCTTTATCATGCATTTATTCATAAGAGGAAATGGCCTCTCTCTTAACTAATATAGGTTCGATTGCATAAATTTAAATCCTATTCAGATTGAATCATAGGAAGTAGACGCTGTGTATTGGGGAAAATACAAGGTAATGAAAAGCATAGAGGAAACCCTTGAGTGCCTTGAAAGTTTGCACGGAAAAGCCCGAGTAATTGCTGGCGGAACCGATCTTGTGGTTCAATTATTGGAAAAAGAACCTGAGAATGGACTAACACTCTTAGATATTAGCTCAATACCAAAAATTCGGGGCATAGAAGTTGTCGAAGAAGGAAAATGGATCCAAGTGGGTGCGGCCACCACCATGGCCGAATTGGCAGACTCAAGAATTATAAACAATTATGGAAGGGCTCTTGCTTTAGGGGCCTCATGGATGGGAGCCCCTCAGATCCGAAACGTGGCCACCATTGGAGGGAATGTAGTAAATGCTCAACCTGCTGCAGATGGAACCATCCCTCTCCTGGCTTTAGAAGCAGAAGCTAAAATTGTTTCGATTCAAGGAGAGAAATGGAAAACTTTAGAGGAACTGTTCCTCGACATAGGACAAAGCATTGTAAATCCTACCAAAGAAATGGTTACACAATTCAGGTTTCGACCAACAGGAGAGAGAGGCAACAGCTCCCTCCAACGGTTGGCCAAACGAAAGGCCTTTACCCTGCCCACGTTGCTGGTGGCTGTGAGGGTCGCATTAGACAAGAGAAAACGGTTTTTTGAACAGGTCCGTATTGCTGCAGGCCCAGTAGCAAGAACTCCATGGCGTGCAAGAGATGTGGAGGATAGTCTTTCTGGGACCCAAGTGACTTATACAGCCATTAAAAAAGCCGCTACTCAAGCAAAATTGGCTGCCCATCCCAGAGACAGCCTTCGTGGTGGAGCGGAATACCGAAGAGATATGGTCGAGATTCTAGTAAAACGAGGCCTCATGGAATGTTTAAATTTGCTTGGAGTATCTATTCATGAATAAGCGAAGGATTCAATTAACCGTCAACGATCTCATAAGGGAGGCATGGATATCTGAAGACACTATGTTGTTGGATTTGATCCGAGACCAACTAGGCTTGACGGGAGCAAAACGGGGATGTGGAAAAGGAGAATGTGGAGCCTGTACCGTCCTCGTGGATGGTTTACCTATAATGTCCTGTATATATCCGGCGATTAAAGTAGAAGGCCGATCCATTCTAACGATTGAAGGTCTGGGGGACCAAAAAAGACTCCACCCCTTACAGAAGAAATTTATTGAAAGAGGAGCAGTGCAATGCGGTTTTTGTACTCCTGGTTTAATTCTCTCATCGAAGGCGTTATTGGATAAGAATCCACAACCGAGTGAATACGAAATCCGATTAGCGATTTCAGGTAATCTCTGCCGATGTACCGGGTATACGAAAGTGGTTGAGGCGATTGAGGCATCTGCAGACGAACTAATGGGAAAAATGGCTTCTATTGAGCGGCAAGAACCAACAACCGGAAGTATTGGGCGATCGGTTATAAGAGTGGATGGTATTCCAAAGGTTACAGGAAAGGCTATCTTTGCTGACGATATTTACATGCCCAATATGCTTTTTACAAGTGTGCTCCGAAGCCCTCATCCTTGTGCCCATATCGTTTCCATTGATTATTCAGAGGTAAAAAAGCTTCCAGAGGTAAGAGCTATATTAACTGCAAAAGATATTCCTGGGAGTAACCGGTATGGAGTTATCGTAAAGGATCAACAATACCTGGCTGAGGAAAGGGTTCGTTTTGTGGGCGACCCCATAGCTGTCGTGGCTGCTGAAACAAAAGAATTGGCCCGGAAAGCTCTGAAGAAAATTCATGTTGATTACAAAATCCTTCCAGCCGTCTTTGACCCAGAAGAGGCGATGGAACCTGGAGCACCCCAAGTTCATCAAAATGGAAATATTCTACATCATCGAAAGATTCGAAAGGGAAATATCGAAGATGGTTTCGATAAAGCTGACATTATCATAGAAAAAAGTTTTAGATCTCAAACAGCAGAGCATGCTTATATTGAACCAGAAGCAGCTATTGCTTACATGGATCATGGACAGATGGTGGTCCATTGTTGTACCCAGGCTCCCCATTACACGCGGAGCGAGATCGCAGGGATGCTCCGATCTCCTATAAGTAAGGTCCGGATCATCCAAGCCACTACTGGAGGAGGTTTTGGAGGGAAGGCAGATCTTTCTGCCCAGCCTTATGCAGCCCTGTGTTCTTATATTACCGGACAACCTGTTAAATATGTTTTAACCCGTGAGGAATCGATTTTTAGCACCACTAAGCGACACGCTTTTAACTTGTATTATAAATTTGGAGCTACCAAAGAAGGGAAATTAATTGCGGCACGAGTAGTGATTATCGGCAATACTGGAGCATACGCTTCTTTCGGACCAGCTGTGTTAACTCGATCTGCTACAATGGCTTTAGGCCCATACGACTGCCCGAATGTGCATATAGATGCTTACGCCATCTATACTAACTATCCAATTGGAGGAGCAATGCGTGGGTTTGGGGCACCTCAAATGGCGCCATGCCACGAAGCCATCATGGATGAAATTGGCAGAAAATGTGGTTTGTCACCCATCGAAATAAGACGAAGAAACATGCTCCACCCAGGATCTGCAACTGTCACAAACCAAATTCTCGAACACGGGATAGGAGCCTTGAAAACCTTGGAAGAGGCTGTTCGATTGGGCTGGCCCTTTTCCTATGAGGGTTTTGTATGAAAAAAAGAGGATGGGGGGTTGCCTGTACCTATTTTGGAATGGGAAATACAGCTAAACCAAATCCCTCTAGTGCATTCGTTGAGGTGTGTGAGGATGGTAGTGCTATTGTCCTATGTGGGGTAGCAGATATAGGGCAAGGATCGGATACAGCCCTAGGCCAAATTGCAGCGGAGACATTGGGAATCAGCCCAGAGCGAGTCAACGTCGTATCTAAGGATACGATGGTTGCCCCAGAGGCTGGAATCACTTCGGCTAGCCGCCAGACTTACGTATCAGGGAACGCCATACGGTTCGCAGCGGAGCAGGCCAAAAAAATTCTGTTGAAAGAGGCGGCCGAATACATGGAGGAAAATTTAATAGATTTAGAATCTAAGGATAATCGAATTTTTGTAAAAGAAAACCCAGGGAAATACCTCACTATTGAGGAAGTTTGCACTCGGTTACGGAAACGAGGAATCCTCGTGACGGGAACTGGGACCTACACTCCTCCTACTCCAGAGGCCTTAGACCCAGAGACAGGGTTAGGCATTCCCTATGGCGCTTACTCCTATGGGACTCAAATTGCTGAAGTGGAGGTGGATACTGAGACCGGAGAAGTCGCAGTTCTTAATCTTATAGCAGCCCATGATGTCGGCCAAGCGATCAACCCTATGGCCGTTGAAGGACAAATAGAGGGGGGGGTAGGGCAAGGGGTCGGGTATGCCCTCATGGAAGAAATGATAGTTGAAAACGGGATTATTCAAAATCCGTCTTTTTCTAGTTATCTTATTCCAACATCCCTGGATATCCCTCAAATCACCAGTATTATCGTAGAAGAGCCTGAGCCCACGGGTCCGTTTGGAGCCAAAGGTACTGGTGAGCCGCCCTCCTGTCCAACCGCTGCAGCCATTATCAATGGCATTTATGATGCCGTAGGTGTTCATATAACATCCACCCCGGTGACAGCAGAAAAGGTTTACAAGGCCCTTAAACAGAAGGGGAAGGAAGGGGGATGAAGATCGAAAACCAGAAGATTTCGATTGATAAATATATTTTACATAGTATATAAGGTATCAAATAGGGAAAGGGGAAATCTTAATAAAGGAGTTATAAATTGGAGGTAGAGCTTCTCGTTAACGGTAAAAAAGAAAAGATCAAGATCCAGTCAAATGTCACCCTCCTCCACCTATTACGAGAGGAGTTGATGCTTACCGGAACGAAGGAAGGTTGTGGAATAGGACAGTGTGGAGCCTGCACAGTGCTTTTGGATGGTCGTGCAGTCAATGCTTGTCTGGTATTAGCCGCTGACGTTCAGGGAAAGGAGGTATGGACCATTGAAGGATTGGCTCAGCATGGAGAACTCCACCCTCTCCAAAAGGCCTTTATTGAGTTGAATGCTATTCAATGTGGATTTTGTACCCCGGGTATGGTTATGGTAACTGTGGCTTTATTAAAAGAGAACCCGCATCCAACATTAGACGAAGTCAAGGAGGCGATCAAGGGGAATTTTTGTCGCTGTACAGGCTACAAAAAAATTCTGGAAGCGATTCAGCAAGGGGCAGACGAAATAGGGAGGAAAGTGTGAGATTACCTAAGTTTGAATGGGTAGCTCCATCTTCACTAAAGGATGCTTCCGAGATTCTGAAAGATAAGGGGGAATGTGCAAAGTTATTAGCTGGCGGGACAGATCTACTCATCGCCATGAAGCAGAGAATTCTTAAACCTGATTATCTAATTGACTTAAAAAACATTTCCGGACTTTCTGGAATCTATAAACTGCCTGATGGGGGCGCTAAAATAGGATCTCTAACAAAACTGATAGAGGTGGCCACCTCAGGAGAAATGAAGCAATACTACCCTTCGTTAGCCAAAGCTGCTAGTTCCGTTGGCTCTTATCAGATTAGGAATTTAGGGACCATCGGAGGCAACCTTTGCCTGGATACCAAGTGCGATTATTACAATCAGTCTTCATACTGGAAGGGCCCTTCTGATAAGTGCCGCAAGGGAGGGGGAGATCGCTGTTATGCATTTCCTTATAGCAAACGGGGATGTTATGCGCTTCTATCAGGAGATACGGTTGCAGCTCTTATTACTTATAATGCCAAAATCCGTATCACCAATTCTGAAGGGGAAAGAATAATTCCTTTAGAGGAATTCTATACAGGGCAAGGGATAAATCATATTAACCTAAAACCCGGAGAAATATTGTCTGAGATCCTTCTTCCTCCCTCAAACGGAGTTAGGGCATTTTTTTTAAAATACGCGCCGAGGAACACAATCGACTTTGCCACGGTGTCAATAGGTGTCAGTTTAAAGAAAAATCCAATTGAGGCGAGAATTGTTGTTGGCGGAGTAGCTTCCGCCCCTTTGAGGCTCAAAGAAGCCGAGGAATTGCTTTTGCAAAGAGTAGACGATGACATTGCTGATGAAGTTGGTAAATTAGGAGTGGCAACAGCAAAAATTATCTCTTCTGTAAGGGGAGGGGTTAATTATAAACGAGAGATGATTCGCCTGCTTATCAGAGATGCAGTGAGGTGCGTACAGGGGTTCTAAATGGTAAAAGGGGAGACGATTGAAGTATGAGCAATTACAAATTCGTAGGTAAGGGCGTTCCCAATATTGAGGCCCCTGAAAAGGTTACTGGAAAGGCCAAATACACCACAGACTTAAACTTTTCTGGTATGCTTTGGGGGAAGATTCTTCGCAGCCCCATCAATCACGGGAAGATTAAAAAGATCGATGTCGGCCGGGCGATTGAACTTCCAGGAGTACGAGCCGTCATTACAGGGAAGGATGTTCCAAGGATCAAATTTGGTTTTGGTGAACGTCCTGGAGATAAGGATATACTAGCTCAAGACAAAGTGCGTTTTAAAGGAGACGAAGTAGCAGCAGTCGCAGCAATAGATGAAGAGACTGCTGAAGAAGCCCTTCAGCTTATTGAAGTAGAATACGAGGAAATACCAGCGGTATTCGATCCTGAAGAGGCAACACTTCCAGGGACTCCCCAGATTCACGAGGATTCAGTGAATAACATTCCATTCCGTCTCCAGTTTCAGAAAGGCGATGTAGGGAGAGCCTTTGCAGAGGCTGACCTCATTGTCGAGGATCACTTCCGAACTCAACGGGTGCACCAATCCTACTTGGAACCTTGGGCTTGTGTGGCATCTTGGGATGATCAAGGAAGGCTCAATCTTTGGACAGGTTCCCAGAATTCCTCAGGGATTCGCCTGATGTTAGCCAAGGTCTTGGAGTTGCCTGTCAGCCGAGTACGGATCATCCAACCCTACATCGGCGGTGCATTTGGAAGTAAAAGCGTCCTAAACTCAATCTTTCCTGCTTCAGCCATTCTTTCCCGCCTCACCGGGCGGCCAGTAAAAATGGTCTACGGGAGGGAGGAAGAATACTTTGCCAGCCGACCTCGGTTCTCAGGAGTATTCAATGCAAAGACGGCAGTCAAAAAAGATGGAAAAATCCTTGGACGTGAACTGAAATTTATATTTGACTGTGGGGCTTATATGGACATCGCTCCAGCCAATCTTACTGTCTGCTGTCATCGTGCTGAAAACCTTTATCGCATTCCAGCTGCGAAGTATGACGCTTTCTTGACTTACACAAACAAATCTCCGACAGGGGCCTACTCCGGATATGGAAACCCCCAGCTCACTTTTGTCTGGGAATCCCAAATGGACATCATCGCTGAAAAGTTAGGAATAGATCCCGCGGAACTTCGTCTGAAAAACGCCATTCGATCTGGAGACACTACGCTTCATGGTTACAAAATCACGAGTTGTGGGCTCTCTGAATCGATCGAGCAGTGCGTCAGGCTTAGCCATTGGAAAGAAAAACGGGAGAAAAAATTGCAAGGGAGAGGGATTGGGATGGCCTGTGTTATGCACCATGTCGACGATCGACATTCTAACGGCTTCGCGGGGTCCAAAGCCATTATAGAGATCTGGGAGGACGGGAAGGTTGTCATCCTTTCGGGTGAAGGGGAATACGGTCAAGGAGTACATACAGTTTTTGCCCAAATAGTTGCTGAGGTTTTGGGAGTTTCTTTGGATGACATTTTGGTTCGTAACATTGATACGGACGTCTCACCCTATGCATTAGGCCCCTGGGGGTTACGTGTTACAATGAGCGGAGGGATCGCCGTCCAGAGGGCGGCAATAGATGCTAAAGAAAAACTTTTAAGGTTGGCAGGTGAACTTTTGGAAACAGATCCTAAGGACTTGGAACTGAGAGAAGGTAAGATTTTTGTCCAAGGATCTCCTGATCGATTCCTGACGATAGCGGAGGTAGCGAAGGAGGGCCTTTATCGCAAGGAAGGCGGTTTGATTAGGGGTTACGGGTTAGAGGAACCCAATACTGGAAAGATGGATCCTCTTAAGCAGACGAATCCTTGTAGCACTTACTGCTTCGGCACTCAAGTCATAGAAGTAGAAGTAAACCGAGAGACAGGCCAAGTAAAAATTCTCAATGTGACCAGTGGAAATGATGTGGGGACACCTCTCAATCCTCCTGCGATGGAAGGACAGGTGGAAGGTGCTATATTGCAAGGGATTGGCTTTTCTCTGAGCGAGGAGATGATTTACAGCAACGGGCATCTCTTAAATCCTTCTTTGATGACCTCAAAGGTGCCTAATATCTTTGATATGCCAGAGGAAGAGATATTCTTCACCAAAACATATGATCCCTACGGTCCCTTTGGTGCAAAGGGAGGAGCGTCTTTGGCTCAAAGTACTGCCGCTGCAGCCATCGCCAACGCTATCTACGATGCGGTTGGCGTGAGGATTAAAGAGCTACCTATTACGCCTGAAAAGGTTCTATCGGCTCTCCGCGGACGAAACTTGAATCAAGAAACTAACTAAAGGAGGATAGCGATGAAACATTATAAATGGGAAGATATTCCCAAAGAACAGGTGAGGCCTGGTATCACCCGGCAAATCGTTTCTGGGGAGAATATGACACTTGGCTTACACGAAGTTCAGGTAAACCTCGAGCTCAAACCTCACAGTCACCCTCATGAACAGGTGGTCTTAATTTTAAAGGGGGAGTTAGAGTATACAGTGGGAGAGGAGAAGAGCGTAATCAAACCGGGAGAGGTTCTTATTATCCCCTCCAATGTCGTTCATTATGCTTCAAGAGTGATAGGCAAGAGTGTGTTAAATCTAGATATCTGGAGTCCCATCAGAAAAGATTATTTAAAGTAGAGCACCTCTCTGGAAAAGGTTGCCTGAGAGGGATTCTTTACCAAACTTCTTTCAATAACTGGGAGGGAGGTGGTACACGGTTAAATGTGAAGCAAGTGGGGGATACGATCCTTGACTTACTTTAAGGATAAATAAACCCAATGTTTCAAATTTCTAAAATCATTAGTGAAAAGGAGGAATAGAAATGAAAAAGAAGGGTTTTTTCTTATTGAATGTTTTCATAGTACTCTCATTAGTCATTTGTGTAAAAGTCGCTAATTCCCAAGAACCATTTGTGATAGGGTTAAATGTGACCCTCTCTGGTGGAGGAGCAGCCTATGGTAACTCTTATAAGAATGGTACTGAAATGGCTGTTGAAGACATTAATAAAGCAGGCGCCATAAAAGGGATCCCTTTAAAGCTCTTAGTAGATGATAACAAACTTTCCCCTTCAGAGGCTGTGCTTATTGCAAAAAAGACTTTCCCTAATGTCCACGCATCAATCATTGGAATATCTGGTTCATGCGTCCTGGCAGCCATTCCTGTTGCTGCGGAGCTTCATGTCCCAATTTTTGGCCCTGGGATTGCAACTATACAGGTTACTGAACAAGGTAGTAAATGGGTGTTCCGGACTCATTTTAACGACAGAGTAGGCGCGATTGTATTTGTGGATTACCTTGTCAAGAATCTAAAACTTAAAAAAATAGCTATTGTGAATGAGGATAGAGACTACGGAATGGGAGGAGCAACTTCTATCAGAGAAGCACTCGCCAAATTGAATTTAAAGCCAGTTGCGGAGGAAAGATTTAGTACGGGGATGATAGATTTTACTCCGATCGTCGCTCGGTTAAAAAATGCTAATCCTGAAGCGATTGCTATCTGGGGCTATTATGCAGAAACTTCAATTTTTGTAAAACAGGCTAAAGAAGCTGGACTAAATGTGCCGATGGGTGGCGCCAATGCATTTGATTCACCTGTTTTCCCGAAATTAGCAGGCCCAGCAGGTAATAACATTATCTTTGTCAATCCCTATTTCCCCGATCCCAATGATTCTAAAATTCAGAATTTCATCAACCGATACGAACAAAAATACGGAAGCAAACCCGATGTGTATGTCGTCAATTGTTATGATTCCGTCTACATCATCGCCGAAGCAATGAAGAAGGCCGGGAAAAATAAGGATAAGATCCGTGATGAAGTGCGGGCAATAAAATTTCGGGGGATCAATCAAGAATTAACTTTTGATGAAAACGGAGACAATTTACGCCCCATTCATATTGTGGAATGGAAAGACGGAAAACAAATAAAGTTATTAACGACGGATATCAAAGAGGTTGTTAAAAGTATTAAAAAGTAATTCCATTATACGGGATCAGTGCGGGGGGGGGTTCTCCTAAAAGCCCCCCCTGCACTGATCGTTGATTGGGCAGATTGATAATTTTTTGATATTGTGGTGCCTAAATGTTTTCGTTTTAGAGTTAGGAGAAACCAGATGTTTACAAGGGAAATAAAATTTCCTGTCTACACAGCAGTGAGGCTCCTCGGAAATAAAATATTTTTTAGATTATATCCTTATCCTTGCCTTTAAGGCGGGGACAAGGAAGAGATATTACAGTTAAAACAATAATTTTGGTCTGATGCTTCGAAAATGATAAGGGGATTTTAAATGTTAATTACTTTATTATCCAACGGCATTATTATCGGAAGCATATATGCTTTGGTAACCTTAGGTTTTGTGTTGGCCTTTAGGTCAATTGATGCCTTTAATTTTTTTCATGGCGAATTATATATGTTAGGGGCGTTTTTAGGGTTTGCGTTCAATTCTCTATTAAAGTTTCCTATGATCCTTTCATTATTACTGGCAATATTGATAACAGGATTGGTAGGAATCATGGTAGAGAGAATTGCTATTAGACCTCTCCTTTCAGCTCCTCGCTTTCAAATCATTTTTGCTACCGCCACTTTGGGCCTAATTATCAGGCACTCGATTTTGTTATATACAAAGGCGGAAGCCAAACTATTTCCGCAGTACCTTCCTGCAACGCCGCTGAAAATCTTAAATGTTCAATATAAGCCTCAGCAATTGCTCATTATTGCGATGACGATCATTTTAATCATATCTTTATACGCTTTCTTCGGAAAAACAAAATTAGGAAAGGCCATGCGTGCCTCCGCAAGCAATATCAGGGCGGCTGTTTTGATGGGAGTCAATGTCGACTTGACGCAAATGCTGACGTTCGGCATCGCCTCCGTTTTAGGAGCAGCAGCAGGGATTTTGGCGGCCCCTCTTTTTATCGTGGATGCGAATATGGGGCAATTCATGATCACTAAAATTTTTTGCGTGGCAGTCCTCGGGGGGTTAAATAGTACGACAGGCGCTATTATTGCGGGATACCTTCTGGGTATTACGGAGAACCTGGTAGGGGGATATATCTCTACCGACTATCAAGATGCCATCGCATTCATTATCATCATATTGGTCTTAATTGTTCGACCCACTGGGATTATGGGGAAAAAGGTATTGGTAAAGGTTTGATCAGGGTCTTTTTTCGCGATAGGCAAGGATAGAAGAGTGACAACAGAGACTCGAAGGGTAACAAGAGGAGAATTGATTTTTGATAAATCGAATATCCTCATTCTCCTGCTTCTATTGTTACCGATATTTATAAAAAACTTCTATTACCTGCAGATTTTTGACATCATTGGTATCTATATCATCTTTTCCATGTCCATCAATATCCTGAGCGGTTTCCTGGGACAAATATCGTTTGGCCATGCCGGGTTCTGGGCCATCGGTGCATATACTTCGGCATTGTTAAGTACCAAACTCCATTTCCCCTTTGCGTTGGATTTAATATCGGCATTAATATTGGCGGGTATTTTTGGTTTTCTGCTCGGCTTGCCTGCCCTCAGAATTAAAGGGCATTATTTAGCCTTAGCAACGCTCAGTTTCGGATTGATCATTCACCTGATTCTACTCAAATGGATGGGGTTGACCAACGGACCGAACGGAATCAATGATATCCCTAAGGTATCTCTCGCCGGAATTGAAATAGATACGGAAGTTAAATTTTATTATGTGCTGTGGTTCTTCCTCATAGCATCCCATGTCTTTTGTAAACATCTGAAATTTTCCCGGATCGGGTACGCAATGCAATCTGTGAAAGAAGATGAAGTTGCTTCTTCCATGGTGGGTATAAATATAACAAAAATTAAACTGCTCGGGTTTATGATAAGTGCCATGGTTGCCGGGTTGTCCGGTAGCCTTTTTGCTCATTTTATGGGATTTATATGCCCTGATCTATTCTCACTCGATGCCTCTATTGTCGTAGTCATGATCGTGGTCTTGGGGGGCTTTGGTAATCTCAGTGCCCCTTGGTTGGGGTCCATTTTAATTGTAGGGAGTTCTGAATATTTTCGGTTCTTGGGTCACTATAGGGAGATTGCCTATGGAATCATTATCCTCATCGCTTTAATTTTCATGCCTCAAGGAATCTGGGGAGCTTTTTCGGCAATAATAAAAAAGGTGATCGCAAGGTTGAGATAAAATGCCTATTCTGGAAGCCAAAAACATTAATAAATCATTTGGTGGCTTAAAAGCCATCTCAGACTTGAGTTTTAGTATCGGAAAAAACGAAGTGATTGGAATTATTGGCCCTAACGGTGCTGGGAAGACAACCCTATTCAATATGATCACCGGAATATATCCTCCGGATAGTGGCGAAATAAACTTTTTGGGAGTAGATATTCATCAATTACAAACCCACAAAATTGTGAAATTAGGAATCGGACGCACTTTTCAAAACACCCGTGTCATTAAATCGATGACGGTGTTAGATAACATTATTATTGGGTTTCACTGTCGAACCCATGCAGGACTATACGAGGCTATATTCAGAAATAGAAAAAGTATCCAAGAGATGAATGATATGATTGACAAGGCCTTGGATATTCTGAAATTCTTACAATTGGAAAAGAAGGCATGGGATCTGGCAACTAATTTATCCCACGGTGAACAGAGGAGAATGGAAATAGCTCGAGCCTTGGCGACTGAGCCTAGACTCATATTATTGGACGAGCCAGTGGCTGGTATGGTCGTTGAGGAGGTTCAGGCATTTATGCAGACGATTGAATCCATCCGAAGGAAAGAAATTACGATTATTTTAATCGAACATAACATGTCCGCTGTCATGGGTATATCTAATCGAGTTATTGTCCTAAACTTTGGTAGAAAAATAGCAGAGGGTACACCAAACGAGGTCAAAGAAAATCCTGCTGTAATAGAAGCATATCTTGGAGTCACTAAAAATTCAGTCCCAAAACAGGTTTAGTTTATATGAATTCAATAGATCAAAATATCGTTCTCAATATTTCCAATATCTATGTCAACTATGATTCTGTCCAAGTGTTAAAAGACGTATCTATTTTGGTTAAAAACCGGGAGATTATATGTCTCATTGGAGCCAATGGAGCTGGTAAAACCACAACACTCAGGTCTATTTCTGGAATCGTTCCGGTCGCAAAGGGAGATATAGCATTTTGGGGCAAATCGATTATCTCAATCCCTCCTAATAAAATTGTTGCAATGGGGATTTCGCAGATACCGGAGAGAAGAGAGTTGTTTCAAGATTTTACGGTGTTAGAAAATCTTGAAATGGGAGCTTACCTATTGAAGGATAAGAAGCAGATTAAAGAAACGATGGAATGGTGCTTTGAACTATTTCCAACTATAAAAGAAAGGATCAACCAGGTATCTGGTACCCTCAGTGGCGGTGAGCAACAAATGCTATCGATTGCAAGAGGATTAATGTCTAACCCCAAGCTTCTCCTAATGGATGAGCCTTCGTTGGGTTTAGCTCCAAAATATGTGAACGAAATTTTTGAGATTGTCCAATCCGTAAATAAAAAAGGGGTTACTATTCTATTAGTGGAGCAGAATGCCTATCAAGCCCTTTCCATTGCTCACAGAGGTTATGTATTAGAAAATGGGAGTGTATCGGTGGAGGGAGAGACTAGATATCTCATTACAGATGACCGTGTTAAGAAAGCCTATCTGGGCGGATGATCAAGGAGAAATACCATCCCTCCATGATAAGTATCATCGATAGATTAAAATGCATAACATTATAGCGCTCATAAAGCAGCTCTCCTTTTTGCATTTTCTTTCCCTTACCTCAAGCCTACTACTAGTTATATCCTTAACGCTGTGGAAATTTGTTTTAAGACAGCTTTTTGTGAACCCACCTACAGAGAGAGGAGAATTCCCTTTATGAAAGTAGTTGGCGTAGTAGGAAGTCCTCGCCATGAGATGAATACAGGATTGTTAGTGCAGAAAGTATTAGAAGGGGCGAAAAGCCAAGGTGTCGAAACAGACCTCTTCTATTTAAGTGATTACAAGATTAGTCCATGTAGGGCATGCCGGATATGCAAGGAAACGCGAGAATGTGTTCAAAATGATGACATGAAGTTCCTCGATTTATCAATCACAAAAGCGAAAGTGTTGATTTTGGGTACCCCCATATTCCTAAACCATGTTAGTGCTCAAACCAAAATCTTCTTGGATCGTTTATACCCGTATCTTGGGCCAAATCTTGAACGTCGTTTTCCAAAAGGAGTCAAAGCTGTCTTAGTTCTTACTTGGGGATTCCCGGATCCTAAGGCATATGATAATGTTATAACTTGGTTTCAGGATACGATCTCTACCTTTTTCGGCATAGAGACCATTGAGATTATAAAAGCGGGTAACACAAGGAATTTCCCTGTTAGCGAAGCAAAGGATTTGCTTCAAAATGCTTTTAGTATTGGGATAGGATTAAAAGATTATTCCAAATGATGCAAGAATTTGAAAGCTGGTGCAAGCGTCAAGGATATAAGGGGTCGCTATCGCAATTCCTGAAAGCCATTCCCCTCTTCAGCCTTCTTCATAACCTGTTCCCAGAAATCTTCGAATGAGTCCCAACCGCAAATACCAAAAACATTTTTTCCGGGAGGCAGACACATACGGGGAAGGGTATCTATTTGTTGAGAGCAGTCTTTATCTGGAGGGGCCTTCGGCGACATGGGGGAGGGGTGGATCTGAGATTATATGTTGAGGCGAAAGCAATCTATTAGACCAGTGTGGCAGAGTGATTGAATAAGCCAATGACAATGGAATCAAGGTAGGAGCAAGAAGAACCATAAATTGAAAATAATTCTCTAGGCACAATAGCAGGTATAGGGATTGCAGGAATCCCCAATTATCGAGCACTTTAAATTTTTGGAAAATGATCTTTTGTGACCCAAATCCGACGGGAATCGAGTATAAAAACATTATTTGATTTTCGGTCCAGCATCACCCCTTTGGGTAATAAAAGGGACCCCAATATTACCTAAATTGAAGCTTCTGAATAGTAGTAGGTGCTATACGTAACATATCCTGCTTTCTGTCAGGCTAAGTTATTTCCAATAAATATGGGTTCGCTTTTTGGTCTGACTGTTTAGACTCCCTTTCCAGTTGTTTTCTCTTTCGTTGCTCTTCTTTCTTTTTCTCCTTTGCTCTGAAGACTTCCTCAATGGATTTCACGTCAG
>Ga0315295_10001486_pt1 | contig 20132 bp, 22 predicted proteins | sample YL17G14_0_MG_FD_204453 | JGI IMG/M metagenome (GOLD analysis project Ga0315295, IMG submission 204453) | Sediment microbial communities from Yellowstone Lake, YNP, Wyoming, USA - YL17G14_0 | ecosystem: Environmental > Aquatic > Freshwater > Lake > Sediment | place: USA: Wyoming | collected...
CCGGATTGAATTTAATTGAGTACACCCTCTCAAAGGTTTCCTCCCATGTCTCTCCGTTCATACAGGTGGTGAATCTTTTGTCCTGGTTTTTTACTACGGCGGCTATTTTCTCGCCGTCATCGGTGGGGGTTATTTCGCGGACATCAACAAACTTCTTTTTCCAATCATTGATGTTTGCAACTAATTTCTCTTTAGCATCCCAATCCCAACTTGCTGATTCGCTCATATAGCTTTTCCTTCCCTTTGGCTGTGTTGGATAAATACTAACTTACTATAAAGAATGAGTTTAAATATCAATCTGAAACTAACCCTCCTGTGAAAAACAGGTTTTCCAATACCTTTGCAAAGAGACTCAAACTTATTTTGTTGGTTAGCAAAATTATCATAAGTTTCTTTAAAAAGTCAATAGCTTTTTATAAAATATTTTTGTATAAAATTTCCATTAGTATATTCCTTCATATCCAGAAGTATAGCATTGACAAAAAGAATTGGTGATCGCTTCATGAAGAGCAGAAATGAGAATTATCGGGAAATGTAAAACAGCGTTCAATTTTTATATAATATAATTGTACTTCGTATTATGTTGTAAGAATAATCCCGCAGGAGGATTTTTTCTATGGAGAGTGTGTATCAATATAAAATACATCCTATTGTTACGGGGACAAAGGCATTCGACAAAGGCATGATGACATATCAGCATGATTATGGAAAGCCTTATACCATACCCATTTATTGCTGGTATATTGAGGGTGGAGACAAAAAGATATTGGTAGATACGGGAGAATTAGCCCCACTACAGTCAAAAGAAAGAGAAAGTGCTATCGGGGGGAAGATTTATAAATTTGAGGAAGGGCTGGCTCGCTGGGGATTAAAGCCAGAGGACATCGGTATCGTTATTCATACACATCTACACAATGACCACTGCGAAAATGACGATAAATGCATTAACGCCATATTTTATGTTCACGAAAAAGAACTGGAGAGAATACACAATCCTCATCCTTTGGATTTCCGCTATAATGAAGATTTCATCATTGATGTAGAGAAAAGAGGGCAGATTAAATCTCTTTCCGGAGATGCAGAAATCGTGCCCGGAATCCGCGTTATCCATACACCCGCACATACAGATGGAGGATTAACAGTAATAGTAGATACCGAACAGGGGAAAGCTGCTATAACAGGCTTCTGTCTCATTATGGAAAATTTCAATCCACCACCAAAAATTAAGGCCATGGAGATGGAGGTCATACCTCCCGGAACTCATGTGAATGTATATGAGGCATATGACATTGTGCTGAAAGTGAGAGATATGGCAGATATATTGCTCCCGCTCCATGAGCCGAAATTCGCCTCTGTAGAGACAATCCCTTAGTTGTTCCACCACAGCTGCGCAGTTTTAAATCCTGGCGTGTCCGGAAGTTCAGTCTATCCTTTTTTATGAAACATCATTGCCATCTGTATTATCCTGGATCTATACACAAAAATCGATAGATTCAGGTAATCTATGTAATCGATGGAAGGACATGGAATTGCAGTAAAAACCGGACTGGATGTATTTGAGAAAAATTGGCCGCGAACCCTGAAAGGTGCGCGTACCGGTCTTCTTGTCCATCCTGCTTCTGTCAACAAACAATTGGAACATGCCGTTGATCTTTTGCTGAAATCAAAAACATGTATCCTTAAAGCCCTTTTCGGCCCACAGCATGGCATCCTTGGTGAGACACAGGACAACATGATTGAATGGGAAGGTTTTCGTGACACAAAATCAGGACTTCCCGTATTCAGCCTCTATGGTCATAGCCGTAAGCCTGAACCATCCATGCTGCAAAACATCGACGTACTGGCAATAGATATGCAGGATATCGGTTCGCGTTACTATACATTCATATGGACGATGGAACTCTGCATGCAGGTATGCATGGAAATGAACAAATCTGTAATAATTATCGACAGGCCGAATCCCATTAACGGCCATCTTACAGAGGGCCCTGTTTTAGATATGGCTTTTGCTTCATTTGTCGGACAGCGTCCTCTTCCTGTCCGGCATGGGATGACAATCGGAGAAATAGGCACTTATCTAAGGAACGAATTCTATCCTTCTCTAAATTTTCATGTTATTCCTATACAGGGCTGGAAGAGAAAGACCTGGTTTGATGAAACCGGATTGCCATGGGTGCTGCCCTCTCCGAACATGCCGTCGCCTGAAACCGCTATTGTATATCCTGGCATGTGTCTTTTTGAAGGCACGAATCTCAGCGAAGGAAGAGGGACTACTAGTCCTTTCGAGATTTTCGGAGCTCCGTTCATAGAACCTGACAAACTGATAAAACACCTCCTGAGATTTAAACTTCCCGGTCTTATCTTGAGGCCGATGTATTTCCAGCCGACCTTTCAAAAATATATCGGCAAACTGTGCGGTGGGGCACAGATACATGTTATCAACAGGGAGAGACTGAAACCATTTAAAACTGGTGTTGCAATCATTAAAAGTATCCATGACCTTTATCCGAAGCATTTTGCCTGGAAGCAGCCACCATATGAATATGAGACTGAAAAGATGCCGATTGATATCCTTGCAGGCACGGACAGATTAAGAAAAGATATAGAGAAAGGTGAACAACTTGATAAGATGGAAGAATGGTGGCAGGAAGAGTGTTCACAATTCAATAAGCACTTTAGAAAAAAATATTTGATCTACAAATGAACCTCTCAGCATTCATTTTAGCAGCCGGACTTGGTGAAAGGCTGCGACCGATCACCAACCATATTCCCAAGCCCCTTCTTCCCATCCTTGGGAAACCTGTTTTGCAATCAGTCCTCGAAAAAGTAACCAGTTTGCCTATAGATAAAATAGGGATAAACCTTCACCATAAAAGAGATGACATAGAATATTGGATAGAGCAATCAGCTTTCAGCAATAAGATTGAACTCTTTCATGAAGACCCGATTCTTGGGACAGGTGGCGCTATAAAAAATGCTGAGGATTTTCTCAAAGATAGCACGTTCCTTGTACATAATGCAGACATTGTCTCTGATATTGATTTGCAGCAATTAATTGATTTTCATTTGACATCCCATAATCTTGTAACCCTTGCTGTGCATGATTATCCTGAATTTAATAAACTTGCGATAGATGAAAGAGGTTTCTTCAGAGGTTTTAGCTCATCATCAGGGGAAAAAAAAAATTTGGCCTTTACCGGCATAGCTGTTTACCAGCCGGAATTCCTCCGATTCCTCCCATCCGGTGTTTCCAGTGTAACAGATACCTGGTTGAAAGCTGTAACTGCAGGCGGTACAGTCGGGACATTTCCTGTAAGTGGATGTTACTGGACTGACATCGGGACACCATCTTCGTATACCAAAGCAGTCATCAATGAACTCAGAAGGAATGGCGAGATGGTCTATATACATCCAACAGCAAAAGACTGCCAACATATTGAGATGGATGGCTATGTGGTTATTGAAAATGGCAGCAGATTATGTCAAGGCATTTCGCTGAGAAATTGTATTGTATTGCCTGGAACCAAGATCGCAAAAACGGGGCAGGATGACAAGACTCCTCAATGTTTTTTAACTCTGTTCTGGGGAACAGGCCCTGATCCATATAAAGGGCAATTATATGAAAACTGCATCCTCGGTCCTGGATTCAAGATTGATCTCAGCGAGTCAGATCTGTTTGATTCAGCTGAAGGCAATTCTTTCCTCATTGGCACAGGAGGATCTGACAGGAAATATTACAGGGTCAAACTCGGCAAACACTCAGCAGTACTTATGCAGTCTCCTGGTGGAGATCCTGATTTTCAGAGGCATATTGAATACACAAAATTCTTCAGAGGGCATTCTATTCCTGTCCCTGAATTAATCGATATATCATACGATAAGAAGACCGCATTATTTGAAGACTTTGGTGATCTCTCTTTATACAGCTGGCTGAAATGTCCACGAGACCGGGGGATGATAGAAAAGATGTACAAAAAGGTTATTGATATCCTCATCCTAATACACACAGAAGTGACTGAACATATATCAGAGTGCCCTCTGCTCCAGAAGAGAATATTTGATTATGAACATCTCAGATGGGAGACAGGCTATTTTGTTGAGAGATTTATTAGGGGTATCAGAAATATCAAGATAGTAAATGAGCTTTTACTCAATGATGATTTCCACAGACTTGCTGAAAAGGTCGACTCTTTTCACAAAACGGTAATCCACCGTGATTTTCAGTCGCACAATATTATGGTCAGAAAAGGAGAATCCCCGGGGATAATAGATTATCAGGGCGCAAGGATCGGCCCGCCTGCTTATGATGTTGTCTCACTCTTATGGGATCCATATTTTCGCCTTGATGATGATATGAGAGAAAGGCTTTTGGATTATTATCTTAAACAAGTAATCCCCCCTCCCCCCCTTTTAGAAAAGAGGGGGAATGTTATTCTGAATGATGAGGGGGATGCGGCCTCACAAAATCCTCTTCAATCCCCCTTTACTAAAGAGGGACTAAGGGGGATTACTGAAAAAGAATTCAGAGAATCCATACTTCCTTGCCGCCTGCAGCGTCACATGCAGGCACTCGGTGCATATGGTTTTCTATCCTCTGTAAAAGGCAAAAATTATTTTTTGAAATATATCCCTGAGGGGATAAGGTTTTTAAAAGAAGATGTATCTCTTGCAAAAGACGAATATCCGGAATTGTATTCTCTCGTTATATCAATCCCTTAATCATATCAACAGCTTTTGATATTGCCCTCTCAACCTCTGGTGTGCATCTGTCTGAAATAGTTGTTACATCTTCTGCTTCTACCGCAATAACCCTGATATCCTTCGGTATTTTCCCAGGGAAAAGCCTGTCCCCCAATTCAAGCATCGTTTGGAGATCCATATTCAGATGAGTTGAGAAAGAATGGTTCGTATGCTTATCCTGAATATCTTTCAGGGAAAGCTCATAGATTGTACCCGGCTCACCCCCAGTCTTTATTGCATCAACGAGAATTATTCTATCATAGCCCTTTATTGCATCGAGGATATCGAGACCGGAAACCGCTTCTATTAAATCAATATTATCTCCTGTTTCTTCTTTCCTGAGAGCCTCTATTACATGCAAACCAACTCCGTCATCGGATCGCAGCAGGTTTCCAATCCCAAGAATTAATATTTTCATTCCTTTTTATATCGCTAATCGAATTAATGCGATGATTCATACTCCGGATGATCATACAGGATTGCCATACGGTTTACTATCCATCTGAAGGCAAGAACTTCCATGGTAATAATGCCGACCGTTATGGTCACTTCCATCCAGTGAGGATAGTACCGCTCCGCAGCGTTCCAGTTAAAAGCGATTATTGAGGTATTGATTCTGTTCAGCACAACGCCGGTGACTGCCAGGAACGCAGTCCACCTTGCCATTCTAACTTTTTTATATCGGACACTATAGGCAAAGAGAAACGCCGGCAGGAGAACAAACCCCAACATCTCGATGAGAAACCAGTATCCATAGGGAGTGGTCAGGTACTTCCAGGTATGCGAGTGAGCTATCCCGAAAAATTTCAGGAAAAAGTATGTGAAAAGGGCAGCCGATGAAGCTTTCCCGAGCCCGAGCGTCAGCCTGTTGAACTCGGCAGTATTGAAATCTTCAAGCTGCCTTTTGAAGGCCCGGTGTGTGAGCGTACTTTCGAATATGACCATGGTAAGCCCTGCTACGACTGCAGTGAGCAGAAAATAGAGAGGCAGCAGTTCAGAATACCACAGGGGATGCAGTTTGCCGGGTGCAATAAGAAATAATGCACCTAATGCGGACTGATGTCCGCCCGCAATGATGACCCCGAAAACAGTAGCCCAGATAGCCAGCTTGCTGAACCATTCACGGAGTTTCCTCTGGTTAAACCATTCAAAAAGAGCAGGACTCCACTCTATGAAGAGAATCATAATATAGAGTGCAAAGTGCCATGCAATGAGAAACATGATGGATGAAAATCCGAATGATACGACCATGGGATAGGGAAGCCGGTAATACCGTCCAAGATCAAAGAGAAGTCCGAATACCGCAAAGAGATATCCGAGAAGGCTGGTAAGGATTGCAGGACGGACAAAATGGTGATATTGTTTCATCCCGAAAAGATGGTATGCCGTACCGATGACGAGCCCGCCAGCTGCTAAGGCAATGCCGCATAATACATCCACACCTATCCAGATGCCCCAGGGATTGGTATCTGAAAGGTTTGTTGAAGGGCCGAGACCGAAAAGGAACCGGTAGGCCATTACTGGAATTGCAATAATCAGGATGATGGCTGCTATAGCATTCGGTAACGTAAAATTACTCTTTATGTATTCCGGGAAAGTCATGCCGAGAAATAACTTGTTTTGAATCCATGATGCAGAATCAGGGTTTCTTTCCATGGTTACCTTCCTTTTCTTCAGGGGAATGGGCATCATGATTATTCCGCTGATTCCTGATCTTGGATATGACATGAAAGGCTCCGAATACAAGCGGCCATGCAGCCACGATTTCAAATACCTTTGTCATGAAGAGGAACCCCTTGCTCAGATTTGGGATGGGAGTTTTACTGATATCTGTCCTGAAACCGATCCGGTCGAACGGCACCGATGAAAGGTACAGCCAGCTTGTCCCTCCTGCCTCATGCTCTCCATAAATATGGTCAATATATTTCCCCGGATTATTCGTTATTCTTTCATGTGCAAGATGAATCAACTCTTCCCTTTTGCCAAACCACAGGGTTTCTGTCGGACAGATCTTGACACAAGCCGGAACGCCGCCTTCCTTGCTTATCCTGTCAAAGCAGAATGTGCATTTTGTTATACGGGGATTGAGCGGTTCATAATATTCATATGCCGGTATATCAAAGGGACAGGCGACCATACAGTACCGGCATCCTACACAGACACCGGCATTATAGATAACCGCCCCTTTCTCCGTTTTTTTAAAGGCATCAACAAAACATGCAGACTTGCAGGCCGGATCTTCGCAGTGCATGCATTGCTTTTTTACGTATATGGGTGTTAAGTCTTTGGGATTGATAAAGCGGTTGACCACGGTAAAAGTCGCTGAATGCGTCCTCCTGGTCTTATTGAACACAGATTTGTTATCGAATAATTTTATTGGGAGGTTAGGGTTTTTGTTCCATTCGTTGCATGCCCACTCGCACCTCCTGCACCCGTTGCAGACAGTTGTATCAACAAGCACACCATAACGGGCAGCAATATCCACCGGGGTCTGATCGGCAGAAATACGGGGGTTGTTGCTGAGGACAGCAGTACCCGCCAATGCCGCTGTTCTTTTGAGGAAATCCCTTCTGTTCATTCCCATAGGATATGCTCCATGCTATTCGTCTTCATCAATTCTGTCTGTACTGAGGAATTTATAAAAGAGAATGAATACAAAGAGAAATCCGACAGCGATCATGTATTCATAGCCTTTTGCGCTGAAAATCTGATCAAGGATATACATCTATGCACCTCTCTTATTTATGGTAGACACAGCGCCTGTGTCAGACAAAAGATCTTTCGGATGTGCAGCCTTCTGTTTATGGCAGTCAGTACAGCCCATTTCCTTTATGCCCATCCTTGCATGACAACCCATGCACTGACGGTGATAAATTGCAAGGAGCCTCGGCCTGTTCATATTTTTCGCATCAAACGTTATTGAATGGCAGTTCCTGCAGTACGGAGGTTCGGTCTTTTTGACTTCAGCTTCAGCGATACTCTGATGGTGGCACCCTCTGCATATTGTCTGTATGTTGCGATGGAAAGAAGTTCCCATTTTTGACTCATTCGAGACCCCGATCAATTTCCTTATAATTTTAAGATGTGGGAATGTGGAGGGTTCGTATTGTTGTTCAAGAATTTTTACCGTCACTTTTTCGGGAACTTTCCTGGTGTCAAGCTCTGACAGTGAAATCGGCTGAATCGGCGCTGAACCGTCTTTCTTCCCGCTATGGCAAACAGTGCAGATTTCTTTCTTCGGGCCTTTTGCCTGTATATCCATATCAACCAGATGATAGTGGCATCCTGAACACTTCCTGTCTGATTTTTTCCCTTTATGGCAGCCTGTACAGCCGATATCCGTAGAGAGATCATGATATGCATTTGCCAGATTGATCCACTTGCCTGCAGATGAACCGATCAGGCCGTGGCACTTCCTGCATGCCTGCAATGTTTCATGATGGCAGGAACGGCAGGTTTTTGAGTTCTTTTCATGAAACGTATGATCGAAAAGAACACCCTTCATTTTGCCGTCTTCAATGCTGATAAAAGGCTTTTTCGGTTGCCCGCGTTCAGGTCTGGGGACATTTGCGAGTTCATCAATTGTTCTGTATTTGCCTGTATGGCATTTCATGCATTCAACAGGACCTGCTTTCTCTCCCGCTTTGATATGACTTATATGACAATTGACGCACTGTTGATGTGAAACTTTTCGTATTGAAAGCCCTTTCTTAGCCGCTGCCTTTGTTATTGGAGCCAATTCCGGCCCTCTTTGCTGACTAAGGTCATGACAATAAGAACAGGATTCCTCTGTCCCTTCTTCATAGACTAACCTCAGAGATTCATCATCTTCCCGGAGGTCATAGGTATGATGACAAATACCGCATCCATCCTTTACCTTCTCCTCTTTCAATTTCTTTACATGCTTGTCATGATAGGAAAAATCGAACTTAACTACCGGATATTTGATGGTTAAAGATTCAAATCTCTTCACATGACAATCACCGCAACGGACAGGCAGTGATTTTTTCTTTTCCTTAATTATCTTTTTATGGCAGCTGATACATTTTTCATGATATAAATCCTCTATTTCCTTTGCAGTTTTGTTTGCTGCCTTAAAAGGAGAATCAAAAATGTGATTCCCGTCAGGAGCAAGAGGATGACAGGTATTACAACCCTCTTTTTTAAATGCACCGGCATGCCGGCCATGGTCGAAAAGAACCTGTGGACGTTCTAATTTGCCGAAAATTTCTGTATGGGCAATAACGAGCTTGTTGTTTAAATTATCTTCAACGCTTAGCTTGCGCTCGAATGAAGAAAGAGACTTTGCACTTTTTGATAAGGCCATGAAACTGATCATTATAAAAATGAAAAAGATAGCGAGTAACTTTTTAAGCATTACTATTCCTTTTTAGTTTTGTTCTCTGCTCTCATCTCTTCCGGTATGTACATGTTTTGTACCAATACTTCGCTGATAAACATGACGTGCATATCGAGTTTATAGTAATGGATCATCTCTTCAATTGTTTTATGACAACTGTGACAGGGTGCAATTACAATCTTTGCACCTGTAGCTTTAAGCTGGTTGATTTTTGTGCGGCCTCCCTCCATTCTGATGAACTTCCACGGCGGGCCATAGTTAATAACTCCGGAACCGGCACAACAGCAATAATTATGCTCAAGTCTCGGGTTGACGTCCCTGAAGTCCTCACATGTTGCATTGACAATAGAGCGGAGCATCCCCCCAAGTCCACGGTTTCTGACAATACTGCATGGGTCCTGTACCGTCACGGGCTCCGTTATCTTTTTTGAAATTTTGATCTTGCCGTCCCTGATGAGTTCATAAAAAAACTGAGTTGGCTGCAAATACGTTATTGGAGGTTCTTTCCAGCCCAACCACCGTGAGCCGTCATACACTGCGGCCCTGAATGAATGACCGCATTCGCTCGTCATGATTTTCTTTACCTTGAGTTTCATTGCAGCTTCAAAGTGCATTCTTTCGACCATCCCCATAGTTTCATTATCCCCAACGTGCATGGCCTGATTTGTGCTGTCCCACCCGTCAAAAGAAGGCATGGTCCAGTTGATGCCAGCTACGTTAAGAATGTAAGCGATATTGGACAAAAGGTTTGTCTTAAACTTTGCCTCAAGGCTGTGGGGCGAATACATGACCTCAGCACCAACTTTGTCAAGCGGGATACGGGCATTCCTGATCTCCATCCTGAGTTCATCCTCAATAAACTGAACTGTATCCACCCAGTCATCCTGTGCAAGCCACGCCTGCGTGTATGTATACATATGGCTGTTCGCCTGATCCTGTAAATACTGCGGCACTACGCCGAGAAGCCCGCATATGCGGCGGACAATGTTAAGCATATATGCCATATCAATGCCAAAGGGACAGTACATACTGCAGCGCCTGCAGATATTGCATTCGGTATAAGCTATGCGGGCGTACATTTTTACGGATTCTGCATCAACCTTCCCTTTTCTTTTCAGCATGTCCCATAGCGTCTGCCTGATCTTTGCCACAGGCGCATAGCTCGGATCCCTCCTGTAGGAAAGGAAATAGTGGCAGGCTTCCGAGCATAGACCACAGTGGATACAGGTCTCGACAAACGTCTTCAACCGTATGTCAGCCTCTTTTTCGAGGACCCAGTTTATTGTCTTTTCAATTTTTTCCGTTGTCAGCTTTTTTGCATTTTCTTCAATACCAGGGTCCGCAACCGATTTTCTCTGCATTTTAATCATTCATCATTCCCTGTGACAGTCTTATCATATTAATAATCCCTTGAATGACGTACAGCGCCAAAGTCAGAACCCGTATATGCCCTTGTTAACCAGAAAAAGAGCATATGGCTTAATCTCGTAAAAGGGATTGCTATTAACATTATTTCCCCAAAAAGAATATGGAGAGCTACCATGAGCTTGTAGTTAAAAAACAGTTGATGATATGCAAGAAACCCCGAAACAAATGGCGCAACAGCAATTGCAAGAATAATGAAATCCGATGTAAAGGTAACAAATCTCACCTCCGGAGAGACAATCCTCCGCAGAATAAAAATTGCGACACAGAAAATAACGGTCAGGGTCATGATATCAGCTATTCTTTCAGGGACAGACCATAACCGTATCTGCCATGATTCATACCAGAGCTTGTTGTGTGCAAGAAGCAACAAAGGGGTGAAAATTAAACAGACATGGAAAAGGAAGGCTACAACCGTTAACCATGGGTGTTTCCTCATGTTTGTACTGGCAAAAGGAATGATCCAGTGAAGGATTGAACGCAAACTATATTTAAGATTCATATACGAACTGACAACTTTAACTTTCTTTGCCTTTGACAGCAAAGAGATGACCCGGAACATACTGCCACCGATAAAGATAATACATGAAACCCAGACCATGGGGCCTTTTAAAAAGTCATAAAATGCTGGGCTTGTCAGAAATTCATACATAATTAAAGCTCGCTTACGGGAACAATCCTCCTATAATATTTCCCGCCTTCTATACATCTTATTAACAATTTCTCGCCGTCAGGGCTGAAAACCGGTTCCCAGAGTTCATCAAATGCATGTTTCCTGATTCTCCCGTCAACCACAATTAAGTGCCTGCCTTTCAGCTCAGCTTTCGCTGCTATTTTCCCGCTGTCAGGGCTGAAAACCGGATCCCAAATCATATCGAAATCTGTCTCCCATGGTTTTCCATCTGCAGCAATCGTGTACCTATTGTTGTCTTTCACGATTGCTGCAACTCTGCTGCTGTCAGGACTGAACACAGGGAATAAAACAGCATCACCGAATGTCTTCTGCCACGGAGATCCGTCAACCGCGATTGTCCACTCGCCGTATTTTGTGGCAACAACAGCTGCTATCTTTTTTCCATCCGGACTGTATCGCTGTCCCCACAATTGTGTAAAGGTCCGGTCCCAGAGAGACTTGCCGTTCATTGCAAGCATCCATCCTTTATCTATTTTCACGGGTGCAACGACATCCAGGGTACCGGATTTAAAGACCGGTTCCCATACACAGAGAAATGTCTCCTGCCAAAGTACTCCATCTACTGAGATGGTAAATTCCATAGGTTCCAATTTAACCCCTGATGCAACACTGCTGTTGTCAGAACTGAAGGCGATACCCCAGATGCTCAGGAAATTCGTATCCCAGGGATTGCCGTCCACAGCAACAGTCAGAACTCTTTCAGCATAACCCGCAATATCCAGTGTTGCAATCCTCTTTGTTTTGACACGGGATGCGGTCCGGTTGCCGTCGGGACTCATGATTACATCTCTTGCTTCAATAAATTTGTTCTCCCAGGATTTGCCGTTTAAGGAAATACCGAACTCATTGTCTTTTTTTATATTCACCGCGATGTATTTACCATCAGGACTAAAAGTCAGATTCCATACAAAATCATAGGTTTCTTCCCAGGGTGTCTGATCAATAATGAGAGTCCACTCATAGTTTTGCAGTGCAGCACACACCAGACGGCCATCTGGAGAGAATTTGAGAGGCCATACCCTTTCATAGGTTAAGTCCCAGGTTTTGCCGTTGATACAGGGAACAGCCTTTTTGTTTTCAATCTCAACAACAGCAGCTATATTTTCTCCGTCATTGCTGACCTCAAACTCTTGCACAACCGGGAATTGTTTCCGCCACTCTTGCACGTCTATAATATATTTTTCTTTCGTCGCCCAATCCCAATCAGCTTTTTCAGGCATGTATCTTCCCTTGAATATAGAATCTGTTGAACGTTATCAGCATGCGGCCCCCACCCCTGCACCCCTCCCAAAGGGGAATGAAGTGCTGTTAATAAGGGTGAGTTCCCAGGATCACCTCTTTGTTAAACTTTGTCTCAATCTTCTTTTTAATATCTTCAATATCAATCGGACATTTTGCAGTTTGTGCAGCCTTCATTATGCAGGTACCGAAGTGAATAGCATCAAAATCCCTTTCATATAATTTCCCCATATCCATCATCAAAGCAACCTTCGGCATCAGCACTCCGGGGCAACCACCGCAGTCATCCATAGCGATGACTTCTACGTCATAATCCTTCCAGCGTTCATATTCCCCCGCCTTCTCGGCAATTCCCTTAAAACATTTCAAACAGCCGGCTACGCAACTGACACCCTTGATGTTCTTGCAAGCTAAAATAGCTATCCTTTTCTTTGCCATACAATCCTCCCTTTTTAGTTATTATGTAATACTGTAAAGCCCAGATGAATGATCAAGTTTGTCATTCCGCACTTGATGCGGAATCCAGTTTTTTCTTTTTTCTGGATTCCTGCTTTCCAGGAATAACAAAGTTGCTGAGATAAATTTTAATGTCCACACCCACCGATTTTGCTATGCCCTGCACAGCAGTGTGACGTAGAAAATTCAGGCAGGCTCTGATTCTTCAATATCGCAATATTTTCCTTAATGGTTGACGCCTTTGCCTGAAAAACCTTAATCCCTAATTGATTCAGCTTGCTCAATGCACCTGCACCGATACCGCCGACTACGATTGCATCAACGTTCTGATTATTCAGCGCTTTCATCGGATTGCACGCACCGTGTACATGATGCTGGTCTTTGTTATTGATTGTTGTTATGGTGTTACCGTCCGTCTCGATAACAAGGAATGCAGGCGCTGATCCGAAATGACCGTAAACCTCGCTCTCCATGCCATTGACTTTTGATACCGGAAAACATATCTTCATCTTTACTCCTCCTTTTTTTGAGTCTCTATTTTCAATGCCTTCCCTTTTAAAAGGCATTCTGCAACTTTTTTGTGTGCCTTATTCAAAATTCTTCCGAACGTCTGCCTTGATATCTTCATGTTTGCAGCGGCTTCTTCATGATAGAATTCTTCATAATCTGCAAGCCTGAGAGCCTCCAGTTCATCCATTGAGATCGAGACCTCCTCAAGTTCTATCAGGGGAATTCCCCTTGGTTTGAAATAATTAGTATCTGGTTTGCACTTCACACATCTGAATTTTTTTGGCCGAGACATTGTTTATTATGAGCATAAGCTCATAATAAGTCAAGCGAAAAGATTATGCGACTCGGCAAAAAGATACTCTTCAACCTTTCTCCATATCCTTTTCACTTCGACGGTCACTTCAGCGCAGGGATATTCAACTACGGAGAGCCCGTTCAGCATAGCCTTGGTTACTTCCGGTGCATATGGGATGCTGCCTGCTATAGCAATCCCTTTCCCCGCACAATAACCTTCTATGGCGAGGGTATTTTCAGCATTGATATCACATTTATTGACGCATACCATCGCTGGGATATTAAAATGGGTTGCTACTTCGAGAATCCTTTTTAAATCGTGGATTCCCGAAAGGGTCGGCTCTGTCACAACAAGAACAAGGTTTACACCGCCTATTGAGGCTATTACCGGACAACCAATGCCGGGCGGACCGTCAATGATAACGAGATTCTTCTTCTCCTTTTCAGCCAGTTCCTTCGCCTGCTGACGGACCATGGAGACAAGCTTCCCTGAATTTTCCGCCGCTATTCCCAGCCGCGCGTGAACCATCGGGCCTTCTCTTGTTTCAGATAAAAACCAGTTGCCGGAAAGTCTTTCCTTCATGGATATGGCTTGCTCAGGACAAACATAAGCACAGACCCCGCAACCTTCGCAGGAGACAGGATCAACCTTTACAGAATGGATGGCTCCGAAACGGCATTGTTGTTCACATAACCCGCACTGGGTGCATCGATCATAATCAATAGAAGGCAGGAGGCCTCCGTAGAATGGCTCCTGTTTGATGATATCCGGTGTCAGAATAAGATGAAGGTCGGCGGCATCAACGTCGCAATCAGCAATCACAGCATGATCGGCAAGATGGGCGAATGCAGCGGTTAAGGTAGTCTTGCCGGTTCCTCCCTTACCGCTGATAATCGTCAGTTGTTTCATCTCGATGCCTCTAACTGCAACCCGGAATCCTTTTTACTCCCGACCATACTGCCTATGCTCCGGTAAAGGGTATGAAACTGTTCTTTTAACGCTGCATTGATCTCTATCGCAGGGATTCCCTTAGAATAAGCTTCTGCAACTCCTCTGCTCCATGGAATAGACAGGAGCAAGGGAATATTCTCTTCCTGACAGTATTTCTTTACCCTTTCATCACCTATGCCATCACAATTGATAATCACGCCAAAGGGGATGTTGAGTTCCCGAACTGTCTCAACAGCGAGTTTGAGATCGTTCAGGCCAAATGGCGTCGGTTCGGTAACCAGTAAAACAAAATCACTTCCCTTCATGCTCTCGATAACCGGACATGAAGTGCCGGGAGGCGAATCAATAATAACATCCATATCCTTCCTGATGAGTCTCTTCATGTCTTTGATTATCGGAGTTGCCATATGTTCCCCTATGTTCAGAATCCCCTGCATAAAGGTTATGGAATTGCTCGTGCCTTCTTCAATAACCCCGATATTTCTTTTTCCTTCTGCAATTGCCTTTTCAGGACATACCAGCATACATCCGCCGCATCCATGGCAGAGCTGAGAAAAAAGCAGGATGTTTTTTTCAAAGACTGCAACAGCATGATAGGCGCAAATCCTGGAACACTCTCCGCAATACGTGCATCTGGACTCGTCTATCCACGGTTCAAGCACACCTACGGATGTTTTTCCGGTTATCAACGGTTTTAAAAAGAGAGAGGCATTCGGTTCCTCAACATCACAATCCAGAAATTGACATGCCCCTATCGACAGAGCCAGACTCACTGCCACAGTAGTCTTGCCCGTTCCTCCTTTTCCGCTCGCAATTGAGATAATCATAAAAGACGGTCTCCTTATTTCCTTGCCATACTTACCCCACACTTGGGGCATTTCACCTGATAACAGGGGGTGCCTGCCTGGTGGGTTGCTGTCGCTCCGCAGGAGAGGCAGATGCATTCACCTCCAGGACCGCCGGACCTGCTGCCTCCCCTTCCTCCTCCACATCTTCCCTTACCCGATCCCATTCCAGTTCCTGCATTCGCTGATCCTGATCCAGTTCCTCTTGGCATAGTCTTCACCTCCTCATCCCGGCGTGCGATTCCACTGAAGGGGCGCCGGCATACCCGAGTTCACCTTTGTTAAATCTTTCAATAACATCTTTTACCGAACCCTGAGCGCCTGTTACTATCTTCACGCCACCGGCTTGAAGGGCCTTAAAGGCATTCGGTCCGACGTCTCCGGTGAGAACCACTTTCGCCCCTTTGTTAACTACAAACTGCGCCGCCTGAATACCAGCGCCCCCGCCTGCGATAAAAGCAGGATTCCCGACAGCTTCAAAATTCATTGTTTCCGTATCAACGAACAGGAAGTACTGACACCTTCCAAACCGCGGGTCAACTGATGCTTCCAGATCATTGTTTGTTGAGCTTATACAAAGCTTCATTTTTCTTTCCCTTCTTTCTTTTATTCAAGGTTTCTAATCCTTGTCTCAATGAGATCAAGTTGATGTTTCAAATCCTGAGCCTGATTCCTTAGAAGACCGATTCCGGTTTCAGGAGCTGTTGTATGTTGTTCGGTTGCCTGTAGATCATTTGGAATACCGAAAGCCATGCAGCGGGGAAGACCGCCTCTTCCACGGCCCACATACGGCCATGCAGGAGAATACCCCCTGAATCCAAAACCTCTGCCAAACCCCGTTCTGTATTGCATATAACTAACCTCCTTTTCACTGAAATATTAATACTGAACATTTATCCCTCTCTTGCAGCGGCGCCTTTTCCTTCCAGGACAGATGACCGTACCCGAGTTCAATTGCCCCCGGAGAAAAAGGGTTAATGCCTCGCCGGAATCGCCTGCCACCCAGGGGATAACCTTAATCCCGCTGTTTGTCAGGACGCTGAGCAGATAATTCGGAAGGCCGCCGCAGATCAAGGTATCAACTCCCAGTCCCTTCAATTGAGAAACTCTCTCCATGTCGTTCCACCCCTCGCAGGAGATCTCTTTCTGCCCGACCGCTCTTTGTCCTGCAATGTCATATAAAACAAGTGCCGGAGCACAATCAAACCGTGGAGAAATCCTGTTTTCGAATATTGGGATGGCTATTTTCATAACAAAATACATAATGCAAGCAATATACCAGGAAAGAATAATTTGAAATATGCAGATTAAACAAAGCGTTAGCGTATAGAGGATGTTTGTGGATAAAAAATTATATAGTGCATATTTGCAATGTATTGCAAATATAGAATGCAATATCACAATAAACCTGACGTACGATTATTTGAAAAGTAAGGGTGAGATGATTAGCTATTGGAATAAAGAGTCTATGCTCCATAAAATTTTGACGGACCTTGTAGCACCTTCCATTCTGCTTCTTCTAATACTCTTATACAATCCCTTACAGTCATGCCACGTTTGCCTTCCGTTTCTTTCTCTGTATCTCTGGGGTTGGATCCAGCCTCAGCCCACAAGAGATTCGCTCCTGCTGCTGCACCTATGACATTAGGCTCATGAGTACAATTCCCTGGAATATCATGCCCGAGAGCCAATCTCACAACAGCAAGTATATGCGCCATCCTGGCCTCACTGACAATGCCGTATTCCGCCATTCTGGTATTCGGGATGGGTATGCGTCTTGCTGACCCACTGTATACTGGTTTCGCATCACGGGTGATAATTGTTTTTTCTACTAATTCCTCAACGCTGTGTTCATTCCCAACCGGTTCGACACAAGTTCCCAATGACAAACCGACTTCTCTTGCATTTCTAAATGTCTCCAGCCTTGTTTCAACTTGTATGCTCGTATCTCTTCCTTCGCCCAGTCGGACAGCATGATAAATGCCGGAAAACCCGGTATCTCTCAATTTTTTTGCCTGTTCTTTGGTAAAATCACCGACATTTGCAACAAGTATTGTTTCTGAATGAAGAGATTTTTTAATTTCCTGGGAAATATCGATAAACTTTTCAAAGGGGTAATCCGCTGTACTCATAACAAACACGGCATTTGCTCCGTCGGTTTCGAACTGCCGTGCTTTTTGAACAGCTTCATCGACCGAAATCTCAATCTTTTCAGTGAAAACCTTATTTCTGACTGCGAAAGAACAGAAAGCACAGTTCTTGGGACATGGGGCTATATTTAATCCCACCTGTGCATGAACTTCAGCTAACCCGCTGTTTGCTGACTCGCTCTTTTTTCGGGATGCTGAAATGATGATCGCCGATTCTTCAGAGAACAGGGGAACCTTAAATAATGAAGCAATCTCTTCTTCGGTGAGCATGTTTCTGTCTAACGATTTCGTGATGATGTCCTTTACCAACTGAACTACCTCCCTGAGATTATTTCTTCTTTTTGAGCAGAAATGACAACGAAAAATCCTTTTCCATATCCTTCTCTTGTCGGCTCTAAAGCGGTTATTTCTTCTGGTTTATGGAAGATAGTTTGCAAAACGTGAATATGATTGTATTCTGATATCCTGAGCCATTCTAAAACTTGATTGACTGAATAGAAATCGGCATGCCTGAAGAATTTGCTGTCATTCTTCTTCGCTTCATACTGCTTGCCAAGAGGACTGTCTTTGTCCAGCATACCGATGATTATCTTGCCGGCAGGGCGAAGAATTCGTCTGATTTCTTTCAACGCTTGTAATGGATCTTCAAGAAAGCAGATTGTTGTTACCATTAATACAAAATCAAATGCATTATCATCGAAGGGCAGATTCTCTGCTTTTGCATCATATACGGTAATCCCTCTGCTTCTTGCAATCTCAGCCATTGCTCCTGAAGGTTCAACTCCAATTCTTATACCAAAAGGGATGGCAAATCGACCTGTACCCGTGCCTATTTCAACGCCATTGCCACTTTGAGGCAATGGCATTTTCACTGCCCGTACCTCTGATTGATATACCCATATATGGGCATCAAACCATTTATCATATTCTTCGGCATATTTATCAAATATATCAATCTTGTTCATCATCTTGATAATTGCCCCATATCGGGTCACTTCCAAATCTTTTCGCCCAAAATTCATCGGCAGAAATATACTCTTCAATTTCTTCCTGGAAAAATGAAAATCGATAATGTTCACAATAATCCATTATTGTTCTGTATGCATTGATTATTTCAATAGTCTTTTCTTTGCGGCTATCTTCGTTTTCCCTGCATAAATCAGGATGCCATTCTTTGAGCAATTCTCGATACTTATTTTTAATGTCTTTTAACGTTGCGAACTCATATAATCCAAGGATTTGTCGCGCTTTTGTTATTTCTTCATACTTTCCCATATTAGAAAAATGCTGTCTCACATTGAGACGATCAAGGATTACCTTTACTCATATCATCTTCTATCTCATGCAAGGTTTTCATTTCAAATCATTTATATTTATTACTTTTCCTGCGCCTGCATGGATAGAATTTTCACCATATACTCTTTGGAACAATTGTTTTGCATTCTCTCCTGTACAATGACAGGGAGCGACATATCGGACACTTAATTTCCTAATATTTGAGATAATCTTTTCCATTTTAGTTTTGCTTTCGGCTCCTAAATGAAACCCACCAATTACCAATAATATTTCATCCTTAATTATGTCTTTTGCCTTTTTTATTATTGTAACAATGCCTGGATGCGCACAGCCGGTTATTACTACTGAACCTCTGTTCGTATGGACAATCAAGGATTGCTCTTTTATCGATTTCCCTATTTCACCAGTAGAAAAAACATCCTTATAGATCCTAACAGGTTTTCCGGCTTCAACTATTTTTGTTCCAAATTTCTTAATATCATCTTTATATCGTTTGGAAAAAGATTCTAACAGAAAAACAGTAACAGCAGCATTATTTTCAAGAATTCCGTATAATCCTCCCGTATGATCCCAGTGCATATGGGAAAGAAAAATAAAATCAATAGCTTCAGGATCGATTTTCAAACACTTTATATTCCTCAAAAGTAAAAAAGGGTTGCTGCCGGTATCAAAAAGTATAGTTTTCTCAGTTCCCTCTATAAAACAGGAAAATCCCCATGCGGTTTCTAATCCTGCCTTATAAGAGTTATTGTCATATATGACTGTTATTTTCATATTCAAGATTGTATGCCTTTCAGACTTCATACATCCCATTTTATCATCCCAAAGGGCATGAATAATATTTTTTCTCCTTATATTGCCTTTCTTTAAGCTTACCTGCTTCTTTCAGACTATTCACCCATTGTTTGGCATTTACTTCTGAGATTCCAATGACATTTGCTATATCGATTATTGTCAACGGACGTCTTTTAGCCATTTCAACGATAGCATCTTTAACATTTTGGACTTCTCCAACTGTTTGATCATGAAACTCTGCAATAACCTTGCAACTTTTATCTAAAATCTTTTTTACAGCCATGATTGCAGCGCTTCCTGAAAGAACGGCAAGGCTGCTTTTCAGAAAAACGAGGACCACATTCAGCAGTGTTGAATATAATGCAACCTTCTTTCC
>Ga0315295_10001487_pt1 | contig 20113 bp, 16 predicted proteins | sample YL17G14_0_MG_FD_204453 | JGI IMG/M metagenome (GOLD analysis project Ga0315295, IMG submission 204453) | Sediment microbial communities from Yellowstone Lake, YNP, Wyoming, USA - YL17G14_0 | ecosystem: Environmental > Aquatic > Freshwater > Lake > Sediment | place: USA: Wyoming | collected...
GAGCGGTCGAGTATCCTCAAGACGATCTTCTCCCCGTAGACTGTAGGCAAGGAGGCTGCCCTCAGGTCGATATCCTTCCCCGCTACGCTCATGGTGAAGCGCCCATCCTGTGGAACTCGCCTCTCCGTTATGTTCATGTTGGAGAGTATCTTGATTCGCGAGACCATCCCGGGGTGTACTTTCTTCGGGGATCTCCGCACCTCCCGCAGGACCCCGTCAACTCGATAGCGGATGCGAACTTCTTTTACCCCGGGCTCGACGTGCACGTCGCTTGCGCCTTCGTTGACGGCCTCGCTGATTATCAGATTGACGTACTTGACTATAGGCGCGTCCTCGCCCGCCTCCCTGAAAACCTCTTCCGCCTCTTCTTCGCCCTCTTCCTCTTCCTCCAGGTACTCTGCTTCCCCGAACTCCTCGACCATCTCGGCCGTGTTCCGCACATACGTTTCAATGGCACTGATAATGTCCGCTTTAGTGCTCACCACAGGCATGATCTCCATTCCGCCCATGATGCGGATATCGTCAAGAGCGAAGACGTTGGTGGGGTCCGCCATCGCGACCACCAGCTTCCCATCCTTATAGTCGATGGGCAGGGCCAGATACCTCTTGGCCATTTCGATGTCTATGATGTTCGCCGCTTCAGGGTCGATGTGGTATGAACCGAGGTCCATGTATTCTATGCCAATCTTTTCAGCCAGGATGGAGGTCAACTGGGCCTCCGTGAGCATTCCCATGTCTACCAAGACGCGCGCCAGCGACTTCCCGGAGTCGCCGCTTTCGGTAAGAGCTTCATCGAGCTGTTCCACGCTTATGAGATTGTTCTGGACCAGTATGCGGCCCAGCCTGTCACGTCTTGTTTTTTCCATGCCTCAAATCGCTTTTGTATGATATATTCGGCTCACTCTAGATATGTGCTTCCTCCATTGCCTTGTGTAAGGCTGCCCGCATAACCTCGACAGGAGCGTCGAGGCCGGTCCATATCTCGAAGGCGGCCGCCGCCTGGTAGAGCAGCATGCCTTTCCCGTCCATTACCCGGGCGCCCCGCGCCTCGGCTTCCTGCAGCAAGGGCAGCTGATAGATAGAGTAGTTAAGGTCGCATACAACCTGGTTCTTGTTCAGCATTGCTACGGGAACCCTGAGCACGGACCCGTGAAAGTTGGTGAGAGGCGTCGCATTTATGATGACATCGGACTCGGCAACAAGAAGGTCATAATTCTCGTTCGGCGAAAGCCATTTGACCTCGATTCCTGGGGCGCTCTGCTTCACTATTCCGGCTAGTTGCTGGCCCTTTTCAGGCGACCGGTTCACGATGACTATCGAAGCACATCCTGCAAGAGCGAGTGAGACCGTCACACTGCGGGAGGCGCCGCCGGCGCCCATGATGAGGACCTTCCTCCCCCTGACGTCGTAACCGAGATCCCTGACGAGCGCCGTGTAGAAGCCCCGGCCGTCGGTGTTGTAACCGATCAACCTGCCCTTGTCGAGCAGTATGGTGTTTACGGCCCCGACCGACTCTGCGAACATGTAGACCTCATCGAGCAAAGGGAGCACCTTGGTCTTGAACGGCATCGTGACGTTGACACCGACGAATCTGAGTGCCTTCAGCCCCTCAATAGCCTCCTCGAGATAGCCATCTTGAACGGGCAGGGGGACGTAGCACCAGTTGAGGCCCATATAATCAAAGGCCACGTTGTGGACGGCAGGAGACAGGGTGTGATCTAAAGGATTCCCGATTATTCCCACCATCCGTGTGTTACCATCTATACGCATCAGCGACTACACTTCTTTTCTTTCAGCCCACCGGTTTGACCTCTCCGGCCTTTTCCATAATGAGCTCCCGGAGGTTGAGGAGTGCAGTTTCCACATCACCCAACGGGGCGAGCATCTCTCGCACAATTCCAGTAATGGTACACCCCTTCTCGCCCGACCCGGCGAGTCCTACTACGAACGGCACTGCACATGTCAGGAAAAGCCTCGACTATTCCCTTTACCTTCTCGAATGTCGACCTGCGACTACCGTCCATCAGGACCACATATCCAAGCATCCCCTCGGCCAGAATCTCCCACAGAATCAAACTGGTCTTAACCGAGCCGAACGGTCCTGTGTCCACTCTCTCGTGGACTTCGCCCAAGCGACCCCCCGGACTCACGTTTATTATCAGGTCATTTATTATTCTTCTTAACCGACCCTTTTTCCACCTCTTTTCCGCCTTTAGACTTCGACCCTCCAAAGCCAAATGTTATCCGGTGGTTGAGCCAGGAATTCTTTTCCTCCATTGAGCTCTGCTTGGTCTCTGTTGAGTCCTTTGCCGCCCTGCCTCCCTTTTCTTTCTTCTCCTGGTCTATCTTCGTGACGGGTATCCTCTTCTTCTTCTCGCCGTTGCCAACAAGCTCTATCAGTTCCTGCTCCAGTTCAAACGACTCGAGATCAACGAGGCTAGTTCCAGCTTCCCGCCTACCGCTTAGCTTGACTGAACCCAAGAAGTCCTCCTCTTCGACCGTCTCCTCAAGTAGAGCATCCGTAGGCGTCAACTCCTCGATAAGCTCTGAGGTAACGCCCAGCTCCTCAATAAGCTCCGCCTCGGTCAGCGGCGCGATCTGCCTCGTCTCCTCTTCGTGTTCCTCTTCCTCGAACACTTCTTCTTCAGCCTCAATGACTTCTTCCTCGATCGACCGAGCTACTGCGGCAGCCTCATAAACGGTCTCTACCGCAGGAATCTCCAACTCCCGCGCCGCAGAGAGCACGTAAGCGGAACCTGCCTTCACAATCGGCTCAGGCTGTTCAAGGAAAGCGACAGTCTCCTCCCGGCTGGCGGTTTTCCTGAACTTCAAGACCTTTCCCAGGACCCGACTTTTCCCATCGGTTGGCGCCTCGAGAATGCCTGCCCCGCTGACCGACGGTTGTTCCGCGGCCTTGTCCGCCCCAATAAGTTCTGCTGCAGCCTTTTTTGGTTCGGTCAACCTCTCTCTCGGCCTGGTGCTCGCCTCTTCTAGATCCTCGAAAACCGGGGAGGCGGTTTGTCCTCCCTCTGCCCCGACCGGCGCGATAAAACCAGCCGAGACCAAGCTATAGATAGCTTTGCACGTTGTCATCGCGCTCTGTCCTGACCTCTCCGCTATTTCCTCGACTGTATGCTTCCCGTCAACGTGGTACATGGCAAGCCATTCCTCGCTGGTGAGATTTATGTCGGGATTGTCACCGCCCTGCTCAGCCTTTATCGTCTCCAGTATTTGTCCCCGGATCCCTACCTTTGTCAGCGTGAAAACGGCATCAAGCGCGGGTACCTCCTTCTCGATCTGATGCCATTCATCCAGATACCTGCTCCCTTCCGTGAGGAGATCCTCGGTGCTCATGGAGAGGCCGATATCCTCCTCGGGGAATACCTGGTTGGAGTCAAAGTCGAATTGACCTTCGGTCCAGTGTAGCACGTTGAATACGGCGTCCCTGATCTGCTCTTTTATGGACACCTCCAGGGACTCCCTTGTAAGGTACCCTAGCTCGACGAGTATACTGCCGATGCGCTGACCTTTTCGGGTCGTCCTCTGGAGATCTAAGGCCTCCTCGATCTGGTTATCGTTAGCCAGTCCGGATTGCACGAGCCGCTGGCCGAGCGGGAGTCTCTTCCAGTTGTGGGTCACAAAAAAGACGTTTCCCTCACGGAAACAAACATATCCACGGGCTTCGCCGTTTGTGATGTTCAGGGTACCGCTTTTTCTCCCCAATTGTATCAGGCGAAACAGATCGGGAAGGTTGAAATCCTTTAGGTTCCCCTTTAACGGCATCTTGTATCACCGGCCTACTTGTACTCCACCTGGAGGTCTGATTCGATTCTCCACAAAAACCCGCGCCGATACCCCCCGGTCGGGCTCCATCGCGTTCCGCGCTCCGAGGCTCAAAAAGGGCGCGGACATCGAGCCGGGCCTGTCCGCCCCGTTTCCGGAGGGCAATACCGACCCGATCATAGAACCTTCAAGGCTCACGAAAGCCGCGGCGTCGATGTCCTGGGTTTTATGACGGAGAGTCTGCAGTGCCTCCTCGAGCTTTTCCTGCCGATCCCAGTCCAACCCAGTTACTCCAAGTAACTCACTTCCACAGGCACACATGAACGAACGGAGGGGCATAAAAACCCCTCCTGATCTTTTCCGCCCTCCGAAAAAGTTCCTACTTCTTATCGGTTCAATTGCTTTCCGTAGTTCTAGCACAGCCCCTCTATTACTTCGCATCCATTTTCGTATCATCACAGGTAACCTCCAGGTACACCTGTTGACCTCCAACAAGGTCATACCGATCTTTGCCTGGTGGTTTACCACGCAAGCGAGAACAGCATTCTCGTTCACTCCTGCCAGAACGAAGTCTCCGGACTCCCTGAGGTACAACTGTTCGTTCGCGGGAATCCGCTGCGCCGTCCTCTTAGTCTTTTCTCTGTTCAAACCCTGTCGCTAAATATATCGGTATATTCCAGGCCATTCATAAGTGAACATTTCACACAATTTCGTCGAGTAATCTTGCCGGAAAGACCGTCCGGACATCCCCACGCGGGCTCGAATCGTGTGAGACTGCAACTGCCGAGACGCAGCACCCACGAATGATCCTGATGCCCGGATGCCCCGCCATGCCCGTCACTGGTGCGTCCGTCCCGGTCAATTGAGAGACGATGAACAAGAATACCCCCGGGAGCGCCGACAACGGCAAAACCCTCCGCGAGGGTTATCAGGGTCAAATCCCGTGTTACACCAGAGATACGCCTTCCGGGATCGCCTTCACCGAGTCCGACATCATTGCCCGACTGGTACTTTATGGCCGTTACCCGCTTACCGAGGACTCATCCCCGGCCTTGTCCATTATGCGCGCGACCCTCATCAGGGCCTTCAAATGAGCATAGTCCCTGTCCGCTGCGAAGCCCGGTCTTCCAGGGACCCATATCTAATGCTCGAGGTCAACCTTTCTTGTTCTGTTCCTCTTTCCACCTGAGGAATTTCTGGTAGTCATTCGTGAAGCTGTGTCTCCCTTCCGGCGAGGTCAAAATGTAATAGAGGTAATTCGTTGCCGCGGGATAGAGTGCCGCCCTGATGGACTCAAAACCGGGGCTGCATATCGGGGCCGGCGGCAGCCCTTTGATCCTGTAGGTGTTATACGGCGAGTCCACTTCCAGGTCTTTGTAGCTCAGGGCCTGCTTCCATTTCCCGAGCGCGTACTGCACCGTTGCATCTATCTGCAGCTTCATCGCGGCATTCAACCGGTTGTAGATGACGGACGCGATGACCGGTCTCTCCTCTGGCAGCTTCGCCTCTTTCTCGATAAGGGAAGCGATTATCAAAGTCTGATATTGACTCATCCCCCGCGCCGTTGCCCTTGCCCAGTCAAGCCCTTTTGTCTCCTTCCGATACTGGGCAAGCATCATATCCACAAGATCCCTGGCGGAGGTCTTGCCAGTGACAGTGTAAGTCTTCGGGAACAGGAAACCCTCCAGGTTGCCGCCTGCGTCTTTCAAGAAGCCGTAAACGTAATCACCTTCGTTTGTGGCGTTTGTGAAATCAACGGCCGATATCTTGCACTGGCTTTTGACATTGTCCCCGGTCTGTTTGATATTGAGACCTTCAGGGACGACCACGTTATACTCCCGCTGGTTAGATGCCTTCCTTCTGTCATTGAAGATCTTCCAGCCGAAGAATCCAGAGGCGATGAGACATACCACCGACAGAGTTATGGCCACTGTGAGCTTGGCTATCCGCTTGTTTCTTAAGCGCCTCGCCCTCTCCGCCCGCCTCTGGTCAGTCCTTGACTGGTAATAAGCGGGATGCTCGTCCAAGGTCAATCCTCCGGTATGTTATCGAGGTACAATCGAAGAATAAGTGCCGCCGCAACCCTGTCGGTCGCACCGCGCTTTCGACCGGGCCTGCGCCCCCCTTCCGCAATGAGCGAGTTCGCCTCTCGGCTGGAAAGTCGCTCGTCCACGAACGTCACGGGTATCTTCAGAATTCCCTCGATCTCTTCCACGAACCGGCGGACGGCTCCAGCCTGGGATGACTCGGTCCCGTCCATTGAGAGCGGCAGACCCACCACCAGCCGCTCGGCGCCAAGCTCTGCTATCAACTTCAAAAGCCGCTCGGCGAACCGTTCGTCTCTCTTTATCGTCTCCAGTGGTTGCGCGGTCCTGCCGAGGGGGTCACTTACGGCCACGCCGATGCGCTTCTCCCCCACGTCGAGCGCAATCACCCTCAAGCGCCGCCCTCCAGTTTCTCTCTTATTTCCTTTTCCACCTCTTCAAGCGACTCGGACAGGCCCTCTGTGCGACCGCCACCGGCAACCGCCATGTCCCTGCGTCCTCCCGCGCCTCCACCCAGCGCACTGCCTCCCGCTCTTGCGAGCTCGCGCGCGTCCAGGCCTTTGCCGACCATCCTCTTGTCGACCTTTACCACCAGCTTCGCCTTGCCGGCTGACTCGCCCGCTACCGCTACAACTCCGGCTTCAGCCTCGTTCATCATTATGTCCACGAAGTTCCTGAGGGCCTTCTCCCCTTCCCCGTCAATTCTGGCAAGGAGGACTTCGGTCTCTCCTACAGCGGTGACTCTCGGTACGCCTGAAGAAGCAGAGCGCGCCACCTCTATAATCTCGCGCGCCGTTGCCAGCGAGTCCTTGGACTTCTTGGCCTGAGCATCCCGCTCGAGTTCTCTCAAGCGGGAGGAAATCTCACCAGCCCTTCGCGGCACCTCCTCGTTTTTTACCTTCAGCGCTTCAGCGGTCTCGCCGAGCAGTAGCTCCGAGTGTCGCCATTGGCGCACAGTCTCAAGCCCGCTGGTCGCCTCGAGCCTCCTGAGCCCGGCGCCGATGCCGCTTTCCGATACTATCCTTATGGGCCCGATCGAACCGGATCGGTCAACGTGGACCCCCGCGCAAAGCTCCTTGGAGAAATCACCCATGCAAACCACCCGCACTTGTTCCCCGTACTTCTCACCGAACAAGGCGATGGCGCCAATGTCACGCGCCTCCTCCTGGCTGGTCACAAGGGTATTAACAGGGACGTTAGCGAGCACCTTTCGGTTCGAGAGATTCTCTGCCTCCTCCAGCTCTTCGGCCGTGAGTGGTTTGAAGTGCGTGAAGTCGAACCTCAGCCGCTCGGGGGTCACCAGCGAGCCGGACTGCTTTGCATGGGTCCCCAGGACCTGCCTGAGAGCCCAGTGGAGCAAGTGCGTCGCGCTGTGGTTGCGTGCTATGGCGCTTCTCCTTTCGGCGTCCACAACCGCCTCCACATCGTCCCCGACTTTCAGGGCTCCGTCCAGGCGGCCGCGGTGGACCACGAGGCCGGCAGAGCCGTAGAAGGTGTCCTCGACCTCTATCGAACCCCCGGGTGCTTTGATTATGCCAGTATCGCCGACCTGCCCCCCGGACTCGGCGTAGAAAGGTGTGCGGTCGAGGACGATATTGACCTCCAAGCTTCCTTCCACCTCGTCCACGGATTCAGCGCCGACTACGAGCCACACGACCTTCGACCTGGTCGCGACATCCTCGTAGCCTTCGAAACAGGTTTGACCCTCGAGCCTGCATATCTCGGCGAATGCGTCGCAGCCTACCGCTTCGGCCTCGCCTTCCCGGGACGACCTGCCGCGTTCCCTCTGCTCTTCCATCAGGGCCTCGAACCCACTCTCATCGACCTTCATTCCCTCATCGCCCGCTAACTCGCGGGTCACCTCCAGCGGAAAGCCAAGGGTGTCGTGCAGGTAGAACACGGTGCTTCCATCGATAGTATCGTCACCACTTGATCGATTTTCCTCGATGACGCCTCGCAGGAGTTCCAGGCCCTGCTCGAGTGTCTGCTGGAACCGCTCTTCTTCCGCGGTGATGACACCTGTTATCAACCGGTGGTGCTCCTTGAGCTCGGGGTAGACCCAGCCGAGGGTCTCAACGACGACTGCCGACAGCCTGTCTATGAAGATCCCGGGAATCCCCAGTAGTCTGCCGTGCCTTACCGCCCTCCGCAGGAGCCTTCTCAGTATGTAACCCCTGCCCTCGTTGGCGGGAACGACGCCGTCAGATATGAGAAACGCTGCCGCCCTGGCGTGGTCCGCCACGACCTTGATCGATACGTCAGCATCGGCAGACTCACCGAGTTTCGCTCCTGACAGTGCAGTAATCGAATCGACGATGGGTATCAGCAGGTCCGTCGCGAAGATAGTGTCCACGCCCTGTTTGATCGCGGCGACCCTCTCAAGCCCCATCCCCGTGTCTATGTTCTTCTTCGGAAGCGGCGTGAGAGATCCGTCGGCGCTCCGGTTGTACTGCATAAACACGAGGTTCCATAGTTCGACGAAGCGGTCACAATCGCATCCCGGACCACACCCCGGTCCGCACGCGTACTTCTCGCCCCTGTCGTAGAGTATCTCCGAGCAGGGCCCGCACGGCCCGGTCTCTCCCATGTCCCAGAAGTTGTCCTCTACCCCGAGACGGATGATCCGTTCCGGGCTCACCCCCGGCGTCTCCTTCCATATGCCCTCCGCCTCTTCGTCCTGTTCGAAAACGGAGATCCAGAGGGTATCGGGGTCGATGGAGAGCACGGCCGTCACGAGCTCCCATGCCCAGGGTATCGCCTCCTGCTTGTAGTAATCGCCAAAAGAGAAGTTACCCAACATCTCGAAGAAGGTGTTGTGCCTGGCAGTGCGGCCCACCTCGTCTATGTCCGTTGTGCGCAGGCACTTCTGGACCGACGCAGCGCGGCTATAGGGCGGCTCCTCTTCACGCAGGAAATAGGGCTTGAACTGGACCATACCAGCGTTGGTGAGCAGGAGCGTCGGGTCGTTCGGGACAAGCGAAGAACTGGGCACCACGCGGTGCCCTCTTTCCGCGAAGAAATCTATGAAGGTCTTTCGTATCTGCTCACTCTTCAAGCGCTCTCACCTTTCTCGGTCCAGCAGTCCCATTGCGATCGAATTGCCCATGACTGTTAAATGATTGCACAGCCGGACGGATGAGACCAGTACGAAGCTCAACCGCCAAATACAGAACCTCTTCTTTTCAAATGGTGAATGATCGCGAAGGGCCGTCTTTCCCGGGTTGCCGTTGAGCCAGTACCGCATGCGTAAACGGAGAAACCTGCTTTACAACCGAACGGGACCTGCAATCCCCTTGACTTACTTCTTCTTGAACTTGCTGTAAGCCTTGCCCGCACCGGCCCCTATACCGATAACCTTCACTATGGGGGAGGTGACCACTTCCTGCACGACCTTGGTCGCGCTGTTGGCTTTTTGTGACATGGACTCGACAGCCGTCAATACCCCGTCCACCCTTTCGAGCTCAGTGTTCACATGGTCCATGGTCGTCTGGAATTTCGATATGAGTGGAACGGTCTCGACCCTTACGTCATCAAGGAACTGGTTCATTATGCCCATCGTCCTCACAAGCTGTACAAGCAACCATACCGTGACGACTGCCATCAATGCAAAAGCGATCGCAGCGATCAGCCCGGAAACCTGCCCTACGCTCATACCGCGCTCCTTTCCCTTCCGTGAACCCGCCTTCGAAGCGAATGCCAAAGAGATATGCAAAACGGCCCGCAACATGGGTCAATATTGTCGATAAATATAACATAGTGCTTGTAAGGCTAACAATAAAGAAGACCGTGCGATAGGGGCCTGCAGGTTATTCCGAGGTCCTCCTCAAGCCGAGGTCCCGCAGTTGGGTCTCAGCCACCTCGTCCGGGGCGCCAGTGAGCAGGCAGGTCGCCGACTGGGTCTTTGGGAAAGCTATCGTGTCCCTTATAGTATCGAGGCCGGCAAGCAGCATCACGAGCCTGTCGAGGCCGAGCGCAATCCCGCCGTGCGGCGGTGCACCGTACTCCAGCGCCTCGAGCAGGAAGCCGAACTTCGCCTCGGATTCGGCCGGCGGTATGGAAAGGAGCTTGAACATCCTCTCCTGAACGTCGCGGCGGTGTATTCTTATCGAGCCCCCCCCGATCTCCATACCGTTTATCACGATATCGTAGGCGCGCGCCCTTGCGGCGAGCGGCTCTTCCTCGAGTCTTAGAAGCGAATCCTCGGTCGGGCTCGTGAAAGGATGATGGAGAGACTTGTAGCGCATTTCAGCCTCGTCGTACTCGAGGAGCGGGAAATCGACTATCCAGGTCGCACGGAATTCATCTTTCTGGATCAGACCCAGTTTCTTCGCAACACCCGGCCGAAGTTGGTACAGGACCTCGTCGCAGGTTTCGCGACCGCCTGCTATGAGAAAGGCCGCTTCACCCGGCCCAAGCCTCAGCGTTGAGGCGAGACCGTCCTTCTCCTCATCGCTCAAGAACTTCGCAACGGGTGACTTAAGCTCGTTACCCTCCAACACGAACCACAAGAGTCCAGGCGCCCCGAGCTCCTGCGCCTTCCTTTCCCACCCGTCGAGATCGGAGCGCGACATCGCCGAACCGCCCTCGATCCTCATGCCGCGTATACAGCCCCCCGACTTTAGCGCATTGGCGAAGACCTTGAATTTGGTGTTTTTAAAAACGTCGTCGAGCGTGTCCATGAGCATGCCGTACCGGAGGTCCGGGCGGTCCGTTCCGTAGCGATCCATCGCCTCATCATAGGGCATGCGCCCGACCGGGATTTCGATTTCGCGCCCGGCGGCTCTGAATACCTCTGCTATAAGGCCGTCCGTTGCCGCGATTATGTCGTCTTCGTCGACGAAGGACATCTCGATATCTATCTGGGTGAACTCGGGCTGCCGGTCGGACCTCAAGTCCTCGTCCCTGTAACAGCGCGCTATCTGGTAGTAGCGGTCGAATCCCGAGATCATCAGGATCTGCTTGAAAAGCTGTGGCGACTGAGGCAGCGCGTAGAAGCGCCCGGGTTGAAGACGGCTCGGCACCAGGTAGTCCCGTGCTCCCTCCGGCGTGCTCTTGGTGAGCCTGGGGGTCTCCACTTCCGTGAACCCCTTCGCGGTCAGGAAATCATGTGTCGCCTTGATGACGCGGTGCCTCAGCTTCATGCCTTCGTGCATCGGCTCGCGCCTCAAATCGAGGTAACGGTACTTGAGTCGCATCCGCTCGTCGACATTGATGTCTTCCTTGACCTCGAAAGGCGGCGTCTTCGAGCGGTTTATCACCTCTACATCCTGAGCTAGGACCTCGACCGCCCCTGTGGCCATCGAACGGTTCTCGGTCCCCTCTGGGCGCCGCCTGACCTCTCCGAGCACCCCGAGCACGTACTCGGGCCTTACTTCCTCCGCCATATTGTGAGACTGCTCAGAAGTCCTCGGGTCGAAGACGACCTGTACCACCCCGGAGTCGTCACGTAGGTCTATGAATATGAGCCCACCGTGGTCGCGCCTGCGCGCGGCCCAGCCGTTGAGGGTGACCCCGCGGCCGCAATCTTCCATGCCAAGCTTCCCGCAATAAGTGTCTCGCTTGAGCCTGAAAGTGACCTCGTGCTTCCCCTCCCGCGCTTTGTCAGTCATCGGGCACCCTCTATAAAGCGCTTGACCTCGGAGACGGTATCGCTTATCGGGACATTCCACTGTTCGGACCGGCCAAGGTCCCTCAGCGCGACCTCGCCGCGCTCGAGCTCTTCGCCACCGATGATGAGCACGAGCCTCGCTCCGATCCTGTCGGCCTGCTTCATCTGGGCCTTGAGGCTTCGCCCCAGGAAGTCCGCGTCCGCCCTGAATCCCGCATCCCGGATTTCCTTGAGCATGGAAAACAACCGGCTGCGGTCTACCCCCTCCACACCCGCGATGAAAACGGCTGGTTGTTTCAGCTCCTCGAATACCCCCCGCCCCTCGGCGTCAAGGGACATCATAAGTCGTTCAACACCCATGCTGAAACCTACCCCGGGAGTGGGAGGCCCTCCCAGCTCCTCAGCGAGGTAGTCGTAGCGCCCTCCGGCGGATACCGCGTTCTGCGCTCCGAGGCCCTCGAACTGAAACTCGAATGCCGTCTTCGTGTAGTAATCGAGGCCGCGAACGAGGCGGCGGTCTACGTCAAACGGCACCTTTATCACTTCCAGGCCCGCCATCACCTCCTCGAAATGCTCCCTGCACTCGGGGCATATGTGCTCCGCGATCGCCGGGGCACCGGACAGGAGCTCCCGGCAGCCCTCCTCCTTGCAGTCGAAAACCCGCATGGGGTTCGTCTTCGCCCTCTTCCGGCACGGCTCGCACAGTGAAGGCGCTATCTCATCGAGATATGTTGTCAAGACCTCACGGTAGGCCGGGCGGCACCGCCTGCAACCGACGCTGTTCAGCACCAGGCGGTAGCGCTCGAGGCCCAGCTTCCCGAACAGCACTGCGGATATCGAGATTATCTCGGCGTCGATCAGCGGGTCAGCGCTTCCAATGGCCTCCGCGCCGATCTGGTTGAACTGGCGGAACCTTCCTGCCTGCGGCCTCTCCCGGCGGAACATGGGTCCGAAGTAATAGAGCTTCTGGGGAAGCCCCTCGGAGAAAAGCCCCCTTTCCAGATACGCCCTTATGACCGGTGCTGTACCCTCCGGCCGCAGCGTGAGGGACTCGCCGCCGTGGTCTTCGAACGTGTACATCTCCTTGGTGACGATATCGGTGTCCTCGCCGATGCTCCTTTTGAACAACTCGGTGTTCTCGAAGATAGGCGTGCTTATCCTCCCGTATCCGCGCAGGGCGAGTATCTCGCCCGCGAGCGCGAGGACCCGCTCGGTCCTTTCGGACTCGGGAAAGACCAGATCGTTCGTACCTTTTGGCGCCCTGTATCTAAGCTCCGCCATCTACCCCCCTAATCCAGGTTTCGCAGGAAAGGGTTCGTCTCCTTCTCGATACCTACGGTGGTCACGGGCCCGTGACCCGTATATATGTTGGTCTTATCGGGCAGTATCCACACTTCGCGGCTGACCGCGTCAAGCAGGTCGGGCAGCGAACCACCCTTGAGGTCCGTCCTGCCGATCGAACCCTGGAAGATGAGGTCACCGCAGAAAATGCCGTCACCGACCAGGAAACTCAGTGAGCCGACCGTGTGGCCCGGGGTGCTCAATACCTTTATCGTGTTTTCACCAAAGGGCAGGGTGTCTCCTCCCTTTATGAACTCGACCCCGCCGGGCTTCGAGACGAATAAAGAACCCAGCCTGCTCGCCAGTCCCTGCGCGGAACCGGCCAGTATCCCCGCGTCCGCCTCGGAGATGAAAACGGAAGCCCCGGTCGCCTCAGCGACTTTTCCCACCGACCCGACGTGGTCCATGTGACCGTGCGTGCAGAGAATTCCAAGGCATTTGAGTCTTGACGCGCCCGCGGCATCGAGGATCTTACGTGCCTCGGCCCCGGGGTCGATGATATAACCTTCCCCCGTATCCGGATCCTGGAGGAGGTAGCAATTGGTCCCCAGTATCCCGACTTCCAGCCTCGTGACCTTGACCGGACCCACTACAACCTTCCCGTCGCTTGTCAGCACGCAAAGATAATAACATTACACGCGGTTTGAATCAGCGCGAACGGCGCCGAAAGAGCGTTTCAATCTACGGAAGGGGTATCGATTACCAGGGTGACCGGCCCCCAGTTATCAAGGCTCACGTCCATGAGCTCACCGAAAGTCCCGGTCCGTACCTTAAGACCGGTGGACTCTAAGCGCTTTACCAGCGAAAGGTACAGCGGCTCGGCAAGCACAGGGTCGGCGGCCGCCACGAAGGAAGGGCGCCTCCCCTTGCCAGTGTCCGCGAGAAGCGTGAACTGGCTGACCACCATCAGGTCGCCGTGAGTTTCCAGCACGGAGAGGTTCATCTTCCCCGCGTCGTCGGGAAATATCCGCAGGTTAAGTATCTTATCGGCAAGGTACGCCGCGTTATCCTCGGTATCCGACTTGCCTATGCCTATGAGTACAAGAAGGCCTGTACCCGTCTCGGAGTGGACCCTGCCGCCGATGGAGACAGAGCAACGCCTGACCCTTTGTACGACCGCCCTCAATAACGCCTCCCGGCTTTACATCAAGAAGGGGTCCCCGCTGAGGCGGGGTGTCCGAATAATCGATACGCCTGAGAATCAGTCGGTGCCCGTTTCTTCGCTGGACTTTACCTCGATTACGTCATAAACGGAATCGACCTTCCTGATGCCCTTTATGATCTCCTCCAGGTGGACGTTGCTCGCTATCTCGAAGATGTAGTTGCTGCGGGCTATGTGCTGCGCGTCGATGGAGAAGGACGCGGAGATTATGTTTATGTGGTAGTCGCCCAGCACCGTCGTGATATCCCTGACGAGTTTCGGCCGGTCCATCGCCTTCACGCAGACCTCGGCCACACGCAGTGCCTGAGGCCCTTTCTCCCACGAGACGTCGATCATGCGGTCGGCCTCTTGCGAAAGCCCCCGTACGTTCGTGCAGTCCGAGCGGTGCACCGAGACACCGCGCCCCCGCGTGACGAACCCGACGATCGAGTCGCCGGGAGAAGGGTAGCAGCAGTGTGCCACCTGGACCAGTGCGTTCTCGATCCCGTGGACCGTAATCCTCTGTCCGAGGCGCGCTTCCTCGACTTCGACCTCCGGACGCGGCCTCTCGGCCTCTCTCTCGGGAACGATCAGGTCCTTCCTTTCCAGTCCCAGGTAGTGAGCGACCTTGTTCGCGATCTGGCTGGCGGAGAAGTTCCCCGCCCCGACCAGGCGGTACAGGTCCTCGACACGGGCGCAGTGATAATCCTCCGCCACCTGTGCGAGTACCCTCCCGACATCCTTGCTGTGGATAGGGAGGCTGCGCTTGCGCATGGCGCGTTCCAGGGCCTCCTTCCCTTCCTGCTGCTCGTCGGAGCGCCGCTCTCTGCTGAACCACTGGCGGATCTTGTTACGTGCCCGCGGGGTCTCAACGATGCCGAGCCAGTCCTGGCTCGGCCCCCGCGCCGTCTTGGAGGTCATTATGTCCACTATGTCGCCGTTCTGGAGCTGATACGAAAGGGGCACCATCTTCCCGTTGACCTTGGCACCGACGCAACTGTGCCCGACCTCCGTATGGATGTTGTAGGCGAAATCCAGCGGTGTCGACCCCCTCGGTAGTGAGATGAGCTTCCCCTTGGGCGTGAAGACGAATACCTCGTCGTGGAAGAGATCGACCTTGAGGGTCTTCATGAACTCTGAAGGGTCGGTGAGTTCCTGCTGCCATTCCATAACCTGCTTGAGCCAGCCCCGGCCCCCGTGATCCTTGCGTTTTGTCTCCTTGTACAACCAGTGGGCGGCGATGCCGTACTCGGCCGTACGGTGCATCTCTTCCGTCCTTATCTGGATCTCTATCGGCCTGCCCTCGATGCCTATCACTACGGTGTGCAGCGACCTGTATATGTTGAGCTTCGGCATCGCGATGTAGTCCTTGAAACGCCCGGGTACCGGCTTCCACATGGAGTGGATGACACCGAGAGCCGCGTAGCAGTCTCTCACCGAGTCTACGGTGACCCTTACCGCCGAGAGGTCCATTATCTCGTCGAACTCGACTCCCCTGTTCACCATCTTCTCGTAGATACTGTAGAAATGCTTGACCCTGCCGCTTACCTGAGCCCGGACCTTGTTCTTCTTGAGCTGCTCGGTAATATGATCCTCCACCTGCTTCATGAACTTCTCCCGCTCGCCGCGGCGCTCGGCCACCATCTTCTGGATCTGCTGGTAACGCTTGGGGTGCAGGGTCTCGAAGGCGAGGTCCTCGAGCCTCCACTTGATCTGCGAGATGCCGAAGCGGTGGGCAAGCGGGGCGTATATCTCGAGTGTCTCTGTCGCGATCTCGCGCCTCCTGTCGGGCGGCAGCGCGGATATGGTCTCCATGTTGTGGAGCCGGTCGGCGAGCTTAATCAGTATTACCCTCACATCCCTTGCCACCGCGATGAGCATCTTGCGCATGTTCTCCGCCTGCTCCTCCTCGCGTGACGAGAACTTGAAGTGCTCTAGCTTGGTCACGCCGTCGATTATGTCCGCGATCTCCTCCCCGAACTCCATGCGGATGTCCGCCAGGGTAAGCGGTGTATCCTCCACCACGTCATGAAGTAGCGCTGCGCTCAATGTGTCAGCGTCCAGCTCGAGCCCGGCGAGGACGCTCGCAACGGCCACCGGGTGCTCTATATAGTACTCGCCGGACTTGCGATACTGGTCCTTGTGCGATTGGAGCGCGAACTCGTACGCGTTCTCCAGTTGCCGCTGTCCGTTCTTGCTGAGGAAGTGCCTGGTCTGCGAGAAAAGTTTCTCTGCTCCGGGAGGTTGCTGGGCCATCTATTACTTCCTTTTCTTCTTTTTCTTCCTCTTCCCGCTGCCCGGACCCTTGGTCCTTACCTGCGCCGCGCTTATGCCCGAACTGCTCGCCGCTTTCCCGGCTGGCTTGGTTTTGGGCTGAGGTTTCACGACAGGCTTAGCAGCCGCGGGCTCTGCCTTTGTTTTCGGTACAGCCCGGGCCGGTTTCTTCACCACCGCTTTAGCGGAAGGCTTCGCCGCAGCTGCTGGACGCGGCCCGGCTGCGGCCGCCCCGGCGGCCGCCGGTTCGACCTGTACCCTCTTCCCGCGGGCCTGTGCCCTCTCGGCCCGCTCGCGGAACGCACGGTATTTCGGCTCGGTCTCCTTCCAGACCGCGAGCAGCGGCGGTGCTAGGATTATGCTCGAGTATGTGCCTGATAGAACCCCTACGAACAGCACGAAGGCGAATGCTTTCAGTGTCTCTCCACCGAAGAATAGGATCGTAACGATGGGTATCAACGTTGTCAGGGAGGTGTTTATGGACCTCGTAAAAACCTGGTTCACCGAATCGTTGACCACTTCCGAGTAGGTCTTCTTGGTCTGCTTGGTGAGCTGATCTGCGTTCTCCTTTATGCGGTCAAAGATCACAATCGTGTCATACAGGGAGTATCCGAGGATGGTGAGGAAAGCAACGACAGTCGCGGGGGTCACCTGGAGACCGAAAAGGGCATACACCCCCACCGTTATAACGCAGTCATGGAGCAACTCGATGATCGCGCATATGGCCATCTTGAACTCGAAGCGAATGCTTATATATATGAGGACCACGATGATGAACACAATGAGGGCTATCAGCGCCTGCCTGCTCACCTTCGCCCCCCAGCCCGGGCCGACATCGTTTACCCCAAGGACCTCTTCAAGCCCGGCGCCCTCCTTGAGGGTCGCCGTGACTTCTTTTTTCTTGGCGTCGTCGAGCTGCGAGGTCCTGACGATAAATCTGTCACCCCCCGCTGACTGTATCTGGGCATTAGCGTAGCCGACTTTGCTGAGTGCGCCACGAACCTCGGAGATGGTGGTCCCGGGCTTACATTTGATATCCATCTCGGTTCCACCCTTGAAATCTATGCCGAAATTCAAGCCCCTGGTAAGAAGGGCTACTGCCGCCACAATCACGATGACGGCGGAAATGCCGAACCAGATGTACTTGTGCCCGACGATGTTAAGGTAAGGGCGGCGGGGGAATATACGTCTCAACCCGCTTCGCCCCCCGCTCCGCTCTCGGTGACTGACCTTACGCCGATCGCAGCAGGTGACCCGAAAACCCTCCACTGGGAAAGGAGCGCGGTCATCGGTCTGGTGAAGAAGTAGGAGATGAAAACGTCGAAAATGGTAGCCATGCCGAGAGTGAACGCGAATCCCTTGACCGAGCCAATGGCGAGAATGTAAAGGATTGCCGCTGCCGCGAACGAGACTGTGTCGGCCGCTATGATGGTGCGGAAAGCCGATTTGTAAGCGCGCTCCGCGGAAGACCGCATGGTCCTTCCCTCCCTTATATCCTCTTTTAAGCGCTCGAAGTAGACGATGCTGGAGTCGGCTGCTATGCCGATGGAAACGATAACGCCTGCGATACCCGCAAGAGTCAGGCTCCAGAACTCACCGAGCACGCATACAAACCCGTACATCAGGCCGCCGAAGACGATGAGCCCCAGGCAGGTGATCACCCCGAGTGCGCGGTAGTAGACGAGCATGAAGAGGGCTACCACCGCGATGCCAACGATACCCGCGATGAGGCCCTTGTGCAGGGAATCGCGCCCCAGGGTCGCGGTCACGTCCTGCTCGGTGATCGGCTTGAGCTCCACGGGAAGCGCGCCGGTGTTTAGGACGATGGCGAGGTCGTTGGCCTCCTTGTTTGTGAACTTCCCGGTGATCTCACCCCTGCCGTCTGTTATAGCGCTCTGGATGTTAGGCGCCGACTCAACGACGTAGTCAAGTACTATCGCCAGTTGCTTGTTCACATTCGCGGTTGTGATATCCGCGAACGCCTTCTTGCCGTCACCGGCAAGCGTGAAGTTTATCTGCCACGAGCCGGTCTCGCCACTGACACCCGCCTGCGCCTTTTGGATCTTGTCTCCAGTCATCAGGGTCGGTCCCAGCTTCAAAAGCACCTTGGACTTTCCCTCTTTGAGCGGAAGGATGATCTCCTTGTCGGGCTGCAGGTTCTGCTCGCCCTCGGTGACCTTCCAGGCAAGGTCTTTCTTGGCATCCTTTGCATCCTTGCTGTCGGTAACGAGGCGGAACTGCAGCTGGGCGGTCTTTCCGATAATCTGTTTCGCGCGCTCAGGGTCGTGAATACCTGGAAGCTGCACGGTTACGTTCCGATCGCCCTGGCGTGATATCTCCGGCTCTGCGACGCCGAGCTTATCGACCCGGTCCCTTATCTTCTCGACCGTCTTGTCGAGCACTCCCTGGTCGACCTTTGCGCCCTTGGCCTCGTATACGATGGAAATGCCACCCTTCAAATCGAGACCGAGGCGTGGCTTCAGATTGAAGGTAAAAATACATGTGTAGATGATGACCAGAATCAGAAGCACAAACCCGACGGAGATTAAGTTCTTGCTGGTCTTACTCATAACATCTTAAAAGGGCACGACCGGGCAAAGCTTTGTGGCCATGGATATCCCTTCATTCCTCGGTTTCTTCGGTCTCTTCCGCGCCCTCTTCTTCCATCTCCTCTTCCGGTTCCTCTTCTACTTCCTCTTCCTCCTCTGGCTGAGAGACACGCCGCGATATCGCCGACCTCGCGAACGTTATCCTCACTCCCTTGTCCACCTCCAGCACCACCGTGTCCTCGGTCATCCTCTTGATGATACCGTGGACACCTCCGATGGTTACCACTTCGTCCCCCCGTTCGATCTTGGATACCATCTCTTCGTGCTCCTGGGATCGCTTCCTCTGGGGGCGTATCAGGAGCAGGTAGAACACGAGAACCATCACCAGGATGAGGACCCACATCCCCCACGTGCTGAACGCGCTGGCTTTCTGGGTCTTACTCGGCGCAGCCGCGAGGATAATCCCAGGATGGTCGGCCATGAACCAGTAGATAAATGTCATTTCGCACTTTCCTCCTCAGCCCATTGAAACACTACGGCCGCATTTCGCGGCCCACCATATAATAATGGAAGCGGCTCGCTTTGTCATTGGGGACCGCCCTCCGAACGAAGCTCTCCAAGCAGCGTGGGGAAACTCCCTTCAGCGATTGCCGCCCTTATTCTCGATACGAGGCGCGACACCTTGTGGAGGTTATGACAGGTCAGTAGATACAGGCCCAGGATCTCTTTCGACATGAACAGGTGTCGTATGTACGCGCGGCTGAAGTTGGAACATGCGTAGCACTCGCATGAGAGCTCGAGCGGGCCGTTGTCGGACGTGAAACGGGCGTTCCGAATGTTTATCCTGCCGCCATCGACCACGGCAGATCCGTTCCTGGCAATGCGGGTGGGGAGGGCGGAGTCGAACATGTCGACCCCCAGCGCTACGGACTCACCGATGCCGAGTGGGTCTCCCACACCCATCAGGTACACAGGGACCTGTTCCGGCACGTGCGCAACAGTCTCGCTTATGAGCTCGAGGGTCAGATCGCGGGGCTCGCCTACGCTCAGGCCCCCCAGGCCGTACCCGGGAAAGCCCAGTTCGACGATCATCTGCGCCGCGCGCGCTCTCAGGTCCGCGAACATCCCTCCCTGGATGATCCCGAAAAGCGCCTGGCGTTCCTCGTTGTGTGAGTGCAGACAGCGAACTGCCCAGTCGTGATTCAGACGCAGCGATCTCTCCACCATGTCCCTTTCCGAAGGATAAGGGAGGCATTCGTCGAGCGCCATGATGATATCCGCGCCCAGCCTGCCCTGGAACTCCATGGAGGTCTCGGGTGAGAGGAACACGGAGCCCCCGTCGAGGTTGGAGCGGAACGAGGCCCCTTCTTCG
>Ga0315295_10001489_pt1 | contig 20103 bp, 20 predicted proteins | sample YL17G14_0_MG_FD_204453 | JGI IMG/M metagenome (GOLD analysis project Ga0315295, IMG submission 204453) | Sediment microbial communities from Yellowstone Lake, YNP, Wyoming, USA - YL17G14_0 | ecosystem: Environmental > Aquatic > Freshwater > Lake > Sediment | place: USA: Wyoming | collected...
ATGTTTCAAAGAAAGTTTCCCTTACCTTGATTTTCATTCCATTTTCGAGCGCCCTTAACTGCTCAAGCTTTTCTGTCTGCTCAAGCCTTGTTGGTCTCATTCCGGAAAATGCAATAAGCGCTTCCCTCCGATAACTGTAAATACCAATATGCTTGTAAACCTCAAACAGTGAACTTTCTGCAATCTGAAATCTGCAATCTCTGATCTTCCAATCGTCCCTATGGAAAGGCATTGGTGCTCTTGAAAAATACAGAGCAAACATCTCAGGATCAAAAACGACTTTCACGACATTTGGATCTGTGATTTCATCCGGATTATCAATGCGTTTTACCAGGGTGCCGAGAGAGGCTCTTTTATCATCAAGGACAGCTATAACATCATCGATCATCTCAGGGCGTATCAGAGGTTCATCTCCCTGCACATTGACAATTATATCATAATCCAGTGAAGCAGCAACTTCTGCAATCCTGTCTGTTCCGGAGGGATGCCTTTTATCAGTCATTATCGCCTTTCCTTTAAAAGCCATGACCCTTTCAAATATGGTTTCGCTGTCTGTTGCAACGATAACATCGTTGGCAAGACGTGAGCGTTTTGAGTTCTCATAAACATGCTGGATTACGGGTTTGCCTTTTAGAGGGTAAAGGGGTTTCCCCGGGAAACGGGTCGAATCATAACGGGCAGGGATAACGACTATTGCAGTCATAAATTGTTTTTTTTAATTATATACTGCTTACCCATACCTTGACAATAGTTTTTCGCACAAAGTATAGTTTTTATTTAAACGTTACGAAACAAACCGTCAATCCCTTTGAGAAAGGCCTTAACATTTTGGATTTATCAAATATAGTCAGACATATAGTTATATCAGCTTTTCCGATCCTGATAGCGATCGTATTTCATGAACTTTCACATGGTTTTGTAGCAAACCGGCTGGGTGATCCAACAGCCAAAATGATGGGACGTCTTACCTTAAACCCTATTGCGCATATTGACCCGATCGGCACTATACTGATGCCTCTTATGCTGCTAATACTCACGAATGGTCAGTTTGTTTTTGGCTATGCGAAACCTGTTCCTATAAATCCCATGAATTTTAAAAACCCAAAAAGGGATATGGCTATTTCAGCAGCTGCAGGACCGGTAACAAACATTCTTCTCTCGATATTCAGCATCCTCATCCTGAAACTCGTGATAGCTCCCCTTTCATTTTTCTTGCCTGAATCAGTCAGTTCAACGGTAATGACCCCTCTGATCATGATATTCCAGTCAAGTGTGGTAGTGAATGTAGTCCTTGCAGCATTCAACATGATCCCAATCCCGCCACTTGACGGCGGCAGGGTATTAACAGGTTTTCTGACTCACAAACAGGCTGTTTCATTCAGCAAGATCGAACCATTCGGTTTCATTATTGTAATTTTTCTTATTGCAACCGGTATTGCAAGCTATTTTGTTATGCCGATAGTAAACATGTTTTTGAGATTGCTGGAATTATTTTAGCTTCTGACAATCAATTTTCCCATGAGGTGATATATGAATAAGGAAAGAGTTTTAAGCGGTATGCAGTCAAGCGGCAAGTTACACATCGGCAACCTTATAGGGGCATTGAGAAACTGGGTGAAGCTTCAGGATAAATATGATTGCTACTATTTTGTTGCAGACTGGCATTCACTCACCACAGGATATGCAGAACCTTCTTCGATAAAAGAATCAACAAAGGATCTGCTTGTTAATTTTCTGGCTGCAGGCCTTGACCCTGAAAAATGCACCATATTTATACAGTCCAGGATTCTCGAACATGCTGAACTGCATCTGCTTCTGTCAATGATAACTCCGCTTGGATGGCTTGAAAGGGTACCCACCTATAAGGAGAAACAGCAGGAGCTTAAGGAGAGAGACCTTTCAAACTACGGGTTCCTGGGATATCCCCTGCTCCAGACCGCAGATATTATTATCTACAGGGCAAAGTATGTGCCTGTTGGGATTGATCAGGTTCCCCACCTTGAGATCAGCAGGGAGATTGCAAGGCGGTTCAATTATCTCTATAGAGAAATCTTCCCGGAGCCCGAGGCATTACTGACCGAGTTCCCCAAGGTAGTCGGAATTGACGGAAGAAAAATGTCGAAGAGCTATGACAATGCTGTATATCTCTCTGACAGTCCTAAAGAGGTTGAACAAAAAATAAGGACAATGATAACGGATCCGGCGCGGGTTAAGAAGACAGACATTGGTGATCCGGAATTATCCCCTGTATATCAGCTTCATAAAATTTTCTCTTCAAAAGAAGAGCAGGAAGAGGTAGCCATAGGATGCAGGACAGCCGGCATTGGCTGCATAGATTGCAAAAAGATCCTTATCCGGAATCTCTTTAAGGTCATGGAGCCGATCTGGGCAAAACGGAATGAACTCATGAATAACCCTGATCTCCTGCTCGATATAGTGAATAAAGGAACTGAAAAAGCAAGACGGGTTTCTGAAGAGACTATGCAGCTTGTCAGAGAGGCAATGGGATTATATTAGCAGTTTAAGTCTTTGCTTTGTTACAGTAACTGTCATTTATCCTTAGACACAACATCCCATAATCACAGAGAGCGGTCATGGAAGAAGTAGATGAATTAATCAGGCAATACGGTCTTGAAGAAGACCTGGAGTATGTGATCATTCCGTTCACAGACAGGAATGGCCGGAAAAAACGACGTTATCTGCTGAAAAGAAGGTTTGTCAGAATCGTATATGCTGAGGGCTATCATATTGATTATCCCCTTGCAGACGTAATAAAGGCTACCATAAAGTATCCGGAACTGTTATTGAGTGAGGCGCTCTATTTAATGGACAGGGAATCAAATATTGAAACAGAGCATTAAAACCTTATGGATTACATTCAAAACAGCCCGGCGTCTGGTTCTTTAGATACTTCAGACTCCTCTTCTTCCGGCTTTTCCCCTATTTCAGAGAGCGCTTTTTTCACTTCCTGCTCAGTGGACCTTAGATTGTCCTGGCAGAATTTTATCAGGTATGTCGCTCTCTTCACCTTCTCGGTCAGAACATCAACGACAATGCTTTCCGTCTCTATCTTGTTTATGATCTCTTCAAGTTCCTCTATTGCCCTGGCATAAGTAAGCTTTTTTTTCTCACTCACCCTTTTTATCCTCCTCTGTGCTTTCCACGACGCTGGTAATGGAACCGTTATAAAGTCTTGTGTTTATTATATCATCTTTCTTAACCGACCCTGTATCCTTCAATATCTTCCCGTTCGAGTAGGTAATGCTATAACCCCTTTTAAGGATATTATGGGGATTGAGAAGGTCGATCTTTGTCTCAAAATTCTCCAGCCTCCTTAACTGCAGTGATAGTATATGTCCCGGATGCACTTCTAATATTTTTCTAAAGTCCTTCAGTTTCTGGTAATTGCCCCTTAGCAATCCTTCGCTTACATTCTTGAGCCTATCCTTATAAGCCGCGAGAATTATCGAGGGATCTCTCAGCGTCGCAAGGGCATGAGTCTGAAGCATATATATGTTATCCTTTAATGCAGTAAAAGCCGCCTTGAGATAGTCTCTGGTATGTCCTGAAAAACTATCTGTAAGATTCTTCAGATAATGCTTTTCTCTTTCGAGTAATGTAATTGTTCTGATCATCAGTCTGTGCTTCAGGTCATCTATGCTGTCCTCGAACTTTTTTGCCTTTGAAACAAGAAACTCGGCTACTGCAGTCGGGGTAACAAATCTCATGTTTGCCACTCTGTCTGCCACTGTCTCGTCTCTTTCATGCCCGATGCCTGTGAAAACAGGCAGGGGTGAAAGCGCTATGGTTTTAGCTAACAGGTAGCTGTCAAAGCTGTGCAGATCAACAGTAGACCCACCGCCTCTGATAACCACAACAGCATCAAAATATTCCTGCAATTTTATGCATTTTTTCAAAGCCCTTAGTATTGACTCCTCAGCTTTTTCTCCCTGCATATAAGCCTGAAAGAGCCTGTGCATGAACTTGTATCCATAGGGGTTATTATTCAGCCTGCTCAGAAAGTCTCCATATCCAGCTGCTGTTACAGAGGATATGACTGCAACACGCTGGATCACCGGAGGAAGTACTAATTGCCTGTTCTTGTCTATGATGCCATCTTTTGTGAGCTGCTCGATTATCTGCCTCCGTTTGAGCGCCATCTCACCGAGGGTATACCGGGGGTCTATTTCTCTGATATTCAGGGATAAGCCATGCACCTCATGATAGGTGACTCGTGCAAGCATTAGGATCTTCATGCCTGCCTGAATGTCCTGCCCTGTCAAAGTCCGAAAATCAGACCTGATCTGCCTGAAGTTGCCTGCCCAGATTGTGGCTTTAATCCTGGCTGTAGTCGTATCGTCCTTCTTTTCTACCAGGTCTAAATAACAATGTCCTGAGCTATAGTGGCAGTTGATCTGTGCTATTTCAGCCGTAACCCAGTACTCATCAGGAAGTGAGGATTGAATAGTTGCTTTAATCAGACAGGAAAGTTCACTGAGGGTAAGATAATTCATATGATTATTAAAAATCTCCCGAACATTAAAGAAATCCCCCACACCTTCAAAACTTTATCCCAAAATCCGGCAATAGTCTTGTGAGCACCCTTATTTGATCCGTAAGGAGCAGGATACCGAAGATGATGAGGAGCAGGCCGCTTATGAACATTATCACACGCATGAATCTTGCGAGTTTGGGTGAATAGCTCAAAAAGACGTTTATGGCAAGCGCTGAGAGAAAGAAAGGCACTGCAAGTCCAAGCGAATATGCTGCAAGTAATTGAAATCCATAAAGGGCAGACCCTTTTGAACCGGCATAAACCAGGATCGTGCCGAGAATCGGGCCGATGCACGGACTCCAGCCGGCTGCAAATGTCATCCCTACAACAAAGGTCCCTACATATCCAGCTGGCTTGCCGCTGAGATATATCTTCTTCTGTATCATAAGAAAATCCAGCTTCAAAACCCCTGCAATAAAAAGCCCGAAGATGATGACGAGAACACCGCCAATAATCCTGATCATATCCACATACTGAAAGAAAAAACTTCCAACGGCTGACGATGAGACACCAAGGGCGATGAACACAGTGGAGAATCCAAGGATAAAGGCTATTGAATTGGTCATCGTCAGATAATGGATCTTTTTTCTGTCTTGACCAACAGTAAGGTCTTTAAATGAAATGCCGGTTATGAAGGAGACATAAGAAGGTATAAGAGGCAAAACGCATGGGGATAAAAAAGAGAGCACCCCTGCAAGAAATGCTAAAGGAAGGGAAATATCGTTCATTTCTCTAATCTAACGTGCGCATTCAGACGGATCACCCTTAATCTTCTCGATAGCATGGGGAATGACTTCTAAAATAACGTGCAGGTTTTCTTTCACTGCCTTCGGACTGCCCGGTAGATTGATAATCAGAGATGTTCCCCTGACACCGGCCACTGCCCTTGAAAGCATTGCCCGGCTTGTCTTTTTTAAACCTCCCGAACGCATCGCCTCGGCAATGCCAGGCACCTGTTTATCAATTATGTCCAAGGTTGCCTCTGGAGTGACATCTCTCGGTGATAACCCTGTCCCGCCTGTAGTAAGAATGAGATCAACCTTTTCGCTGTACTCGATAAGCTTTTTCTTGATTAATTCTTTTTCATCAGGAAGGATGTCGTAGAATTTCACCTCAGCATTTATACTTTTAAGCATATCCTGAATCAGAGGACCGCTTGTATCCGCGCGCTCACCTTTCGAACCCTTATCACTTAAAGTCAAAACAGCAACTGTTATCATGTATATATGATAAGGGAATACGATGGTATTTTGAAGAGGTTAATTTAGAGTCTGTTTATAAACTGCTTAACACCCTCACCCTTGCCCTCTCCCCTCAAGGGAGAGGGTAGCAAAATCACCCCTCCCTTGAGGGGAGGGGTTGGGGAGGGTGTAAAATCTCAACTTATACACAGGCATTTTGTAGATTTTAGTGATCTCTTCAAATTTTCTCAATTACAGCAGATTCTCAAGTTCAGAATTATAGGAGGAACAGACCGGCAAACTTCCTTCCTGTAGCACGCACTTAAAAACTCAACCTGAAAGGTATATAGTTCAACTGGTATCAGCTAATAATTCCCATGAGAATCTTTTTCGGATAATTATTTATATTCTGTATAATGCTTAAAATAACAATATTATGCTAAAGAATCACGTTTTCATCGGCGGCTTTTTATATACACTTGAACCTTTTTCATAATTTTGATAATTTTATGCAATAAATTGGAAAAAGTCGCATCCTTATCAAGCTTAAAAGATGAATCAAGTGAGAGGTGAAATATGAGTATTGATTATCAGAGATTAGACCCGAGACTGCACTTAATTCAAAACGCAGACCTGAACGGCAAGATCGTTCTTGTTAGGTTCGACCATAACGTCGTGAAGGACGGAGAAATCAAAGACCCTTACAGAATTGACCGCTCTTTGGGTACGCTTTACAACATCGTGGAACGGGGTGGGAGACCGATCCTCATGACCCATGTGGGTAGGCCGCAAGACAAGAAGACAGGTGAAATCAAATGCAGGCCGGGCGAATCGGTTGGGTCGATCGCAGGATATCTCGAACATAAGCTGCACATACGGTTGCATATCCCGCAATTCAATCCAGACCCGAAACTAGGTATTCCCGGCATTGATACATCAATCAATCTTGCCATTCGCGATCTCAGGGAGAGGAAGATAGGCGGTATATATCTTCCCAATACCCGCTGGTTTCAGGGTGAAGAAGCTGAGGGAGAGATCAGGGATAAATTTGCCCTTCAGCTTGCAGGGCTTGCAGACATTTATATAAACGATGCCTTCGGTTCATGGCAGCCCCATGCCTCGACATACGATATTACAAAATACCTCCCCTCTTATGCAGGCTTTTTAATGCAGCAGGAGATCATCAATCTGAATTCCGTCATCAATCCTCAAAGGCCTTTTTTATCTGTAGTTGCCGGTGCAAAATATGACACTAAGATAAAGCCACTTTATGCAATCTACGAGAAGGTTGATCACCTGATCCTGGGGGGCGTGATCTATAATGCCTTTCTTTGTGCAAAGTACGGAGTAACCATAGAGGGTATTCTGGAGAAAGACATCGTCCTGGCGAAGGACCTCGTTGAGAAGGATAAAGAAAAGAAAAAGATTATCGAGCTGCCCCTTATCGTTGAATCCGATACTATGGAAGGCAGAATAGAGGGAAAATATAGGACTATATCGATAAAGGATTTTAAAGAAGGCAAAAAATACGGCTATATCCTTGATATACACCCTGAATCCTTTAATGATCCTTCCGTAGCTGAGAGCATTTTGGGCGCCCGGACCATCTTTGTCAATGCCGTTATGGGATATACACCGCATTTTTCAGCGGGCTCGGCTGCGCTGGACAGCACCATTGACAGGAACAGAATCGCAAAAAAAATGTATGGCGGAGGTGATACTCTTCAGGAGTTTAAAAACCTCTGCCCCGGTCTCTACCTGTCTGTTTTGGACAATACACAGTATTATTTTTTTACTGGAGGGGGTACCGTACTCACGGCCATAGAAGAGGGAAGCCCTTATGGGCTTAAACCGGTTCAGGCTTTAATGAAAACAGAGGGATAACTGTGTCGACCTCATTGGCTCCTCCTGAAATACCATCATAGTACCTTTTCGATATGAGACGATTTCCTCATCAAACTAAAAAGAGAGTAACTACCACATCACAATAGCAAGCCATAGGTCACCCGATTACAGGAAACGTTTTTGATATATAATGGACTTATACTGGTTATGAAAAGGACTCGACTATAGAAGTTAAGAAAGAAATTATCCCCTCAGGACACGCCAGGGGAAAAGGTGTGAGAAAATCGAAGCGTTAGTAGAAAACTCACCTTACATAGCACTTTTTGCCATGCTTATTCTCGGAGGTATTGGGATACCCTTCCCCGAAGATGCTACATTCATCTTATGTGGATTCTTAATACAACGCAATATAATCAAAACGATACCTGCCCTACTTGTCATTTATATAGGAGTGCTAATATCAGATTTTATCATTTACCTTTTTGGCAGAAAATGTGGTCGTATGGTTGTATGCCACAGATGGTTTCAAAAGTTATTATCCCCAGAAAGGCTTGCCATGCTCGAAAATAAATATAAAAAGAAAGGAATCTTCTTAATATTGCTTGGGAGGCATATTCTTGGTCTAAGGGCACAGATCTTTCTCGTATCTGGGGTTATGAGAATGCACCCGTTGAAATTCCTCTTAACAGATGCTATTGCAGTTACCTTTACAATTGCTGTAATGGTTTCGATAGGGTATGTAGGAGGTCACAGTCTGAAAGATGTTGGCATTGATACAAGTAAGATTAAATATGTAGTTATTTTTTTATCCATTAGTATCTTCATAGGTTATTTAGTTTTAAAATACATTAGAAGTAAAAGAATGCACTGATGTTATCCATGAAGTATGTAGTGAAGATTTCTTCCTGAAGGGCGCAACAGACGAGCATGCTATAATGGTGCGTAGTACAACTGAACATCTGCAAAAAAAGAGAAGATAGAGAGAAGATAGGGTCAGAGAAGATAGGGTCAGAGAAGATAGGGTCAGAGAAGATAGGGTCAGGTCTTGAAATATAAGAAATAATCTTTTATAGTATGGGCAATATGGCAAGGCCATTGCGTATAGAATATTCTGGGGCTGTCTATAATATAACATCAAGGGGGAATGCCCGGAAAAAGATATTCAGCGATGACCAGGATAGAGAAAACTTCTTAGGGGTGCTGGAAACAGTCATAAAAAGGTATAATTGGCTCTGCCATGCATACTGCCTTATGTATAATCATTACCATCTCATGATAGAGACACCTGATGCTAATTTATCTATAGGTATGCGTCAACTGAATGGGATGTATACCCAATTCTGCAACAGAAGGCATAAAAGGCCGGGTCACATATTTCAGGGAAGATATAAAGCTATATTGGTTGACAAAGATAATTATCTTCTTGAGCTTTGCCGTTATATTGTACTTAATCCCGTCAGAGCAAGACTTGTAAAACTTCCAGAGCATTGGAAATGGAGCAGTTATACAGCTACAGCAGGACTGAAGAAAGTACTGGGGTATCTTTCAGTGGACTGGATACTTGGAGTCTTCGGCACTGACAGAACACCAGCGCAAAAGCATTATAGAAAGTTTGTAAAGGAAGGTATAAACAGCAAGTCACCCTGGGAAAAGCTTCAGGGACAGATATTGCTTGGGGAAGACAGCTTCATAGAAAAATTCAAGGACTTATTAAGAAATAAGGAAGCGATAAAAGAGATTCCACGGAAACAACGCTACGCAGGCAGACCGCACCTGAAGGAGATTTTCAAGAAAGAACGCTCAGGCGGGAAGAATGACCGGAATCAAGGGATATATGATGCTCATATGAAATACGGATACACATTAAAAGAGATTGCGGACTACCTGGGGTTTCACTATACTACAGCAAGCAAGGTGATTAAGGAGATAGCATACAAATAATGATATTTCAAGACCTGACCCCAAATGGTCTGTCAACTTCCTTTGAAAGAAGAGAGTATTTACGTCATGAGATTCTTGAAACGAAGAAAATAGAATATGCCGCAGGTGCTTTTGATACCGAAACCTTTGAAGGTTTTGTACTCAATATTAGTGATACTGGGATATGCTTTCTCACATCTAACCATCTTAGTATAGGTCAGGAGATAACGTTAAAGGATTTTGATATTTATGGTTCATCTAAAACAGCAACTGTAAAATGGATCGAAAAAGCAGATAAACGGCATTATAAGGTGGGGTTAATCTTTTAAAATAGCCATCTTACAGTTATCTGACAAAACCTTAGTATTCCCTATGAAAATACATTTTCATGCTTCTCTGAAACTACGGGCTCGTGAATGGTTCAACTTATAGAATCCTACTGCAACCTCTTGAGTGAGAGTATATATATGTACGTTTCAAGAGTATAATATGCAGTAAATACAAAAAAATACGACATGCGGAAAGTTATTATGAACCTTTTTGAAGGGAATGACCACTCAAATACAGAAGTATTAAAAAACTGATGGCAAATAAAGGAATACTTAAAATGAGGAGGAGAAAAGAGAGATGAAAACATTTAGTCTTATAATGAGGATGTTTGTTCTGTATTTAGGTATCTCTGTATTAATCTGTATGTATGCTGTCGCGTTTGCCGCACCGCCGGGTTCACAGCCGCCATCGACACAGACTCAGCAAGCGCCTTCATTCCCTGATATTAAGGCATACAAGCTTGAAGTTGACCGGCAGTCTCCACAATCAGGCGATATCATTTTTTTTTAAAGGTTCCTATCTAGTAACTGGCTGCATCAAAAAGCCGTTCTACGGAAAAATCACGCTTGACGGGAACACTCTTATTGAAAAAGAGATGACAAATTATGACCCCAACTGCTTGGGTAATATGTGGGATGGCCTCTTTGGTGTGTCATGGAAAGCAACTCCCGGAACGCATATTGTCGTCTTTACCGCAGACAGTAAAAATGATATTGCTGAGGGGATTGAGCATGAACTCAATAACACGCAGAGCATAACAGTTATTGTTCCCTTTCCTCCAATTAAACCACCTGTGGATATAAATATTAATCCAGCAATCCCGAGGGCTAAATAAAAGGAGCGGAAAAGATGCACTTTTTCAGTTTATGAAAGCATCGAAAACATCAAAAATACATCCGGAGAAAACTGTCCGATGTGTGAAGTAATATAAAGTACTCAGTATATCTGTTGGGTCGAATTTGGATGAGATATTCTGACTCATCCATTTATAGAGTGATGTGAGTCAGCTTTTCTGCTTCTTCTTTAAATCTAAATATGAAAGCCTCTTCTTTGAGTCAAATCGCTCAACAGCATACCTGAGCATGGTTCTTGGCATGACTGCAGCGTATTTTCCCAGGAACGTCTCTTCTTTCCGCTGGTCTCTTTTCCCTATCTCCCGCAACATCCAGCCTGCTGCCTTGTGTATAAGGTCATGCCTGTCGTGCAGGAGCAATTCAGCGATACGAAAGGTATCATCAAACTGGTCTGCCTTTATAAAGGCAAAAGAGGAGATTATTGCTATTCTCCTTTCCCAGAGGTTTTCAGATTGTGCCAGGCGGTACAGGATTGACCTGTCCTGTGTTAACAGATAATCTCCTATAATATTTGGTGCAGAGAGGTCAACCAGATCCCAGTTGTTTATATAGTTTGTATTTTTCAGATACAAATTAAAGATGGTTTGTTTTCCTTTTTCGTCTGCTCTCCTGTACCTGCCAATGAGGATAAGCAGGGCAATCAGCCTGTATTCGTGTATCCTGCTCAAAAGGAGTTTTCTGATGTCCGTGAAAGAAAGGCCGGTATATTTCTTTGCGATCTTCCGCTGTTCCGGAACTGTTATGCCGAGAAAAACATCCCCTTCACCGTATTGTCCCTTTCCTGTCTTGAAAAATCCTGAGAGTATCTTTGCCTTTTCAGGGTTCCTGAGCTTCTGTATATCTTCTCTTATCTTCTTTACCACCGATTTGTTGTCCCCCTTTACACATATCATATATAAGCTATATTATTTTAGAAAAGGAAAGGAGAAGAAAATGAAAAACTTTCTGTTTCTGATAGCAATAACATATGCCATGATATTCATGCCTTCAGCCCTCTCTGCTGAGAATAAAGATATCATTCTTCCAAAACATCCTGCGAATGTTAAAGTCGATCTGGTTACTGCGCTTGAACAGAGGAAGACGGTCAGAGAATACACTTCACAGAAGATCTCGCCCGAAGATTTGTCCGCTATTCTCTGGGCTGCTAACGGAGTAAACCGTCCTGACGGTAAACGCACTGCACCTTCTGCCCACGGTAAACAGTATATTGATATCTATGTTGTAACTGATACCGGCAGTTATCTGTATGATGCACCGGGGCATCAATTGAAACTGATACTTAATGCAAATGTAAAAAGTAAAATGTCCGGTCAGGAACATGTAACAAAAGCCTCGCATATCCTGGTGCTGGTGACAGATATGGAAAAAATCCCCGGCTTATACGCAGGGAAAGAAAGCAAGCTTAACTGGGCACACTCCACAGCAGGAAGCATTGCCCAGAATGTATATCTCATGTCAGCGGCAAAAGGCATCGGCACCTGTCTCGTAGCAGGGATTAATGATGAAGATATCAAGAAAGCGCTTGGTCTTTCGAAAAATATGATACCGCTCTACGTCATGCCGCTTGGATATGAGAAGAAATAAACGTATCTGAGGAAATAAGGAGAAAACAATAGACAGAAGGAAGTTTCTCAAAACAGCGGCAGTAGCCGGATGCGGGCTGCTTTTCGGGGAAGCATTACATTCCGGCGTCTCTCCCTCTGAAGCAGCAGAAAAGTACGATCTTGTTGTTGCACAGGGAGCAGGAAAACCATCGTATGACATAACAAAAGCCGCGATCAACGCCATTGGAGGCATGAAGAGGTTTGTATCGCGGGGGGATATTGTGGTTGTTAAACCAAACATCGGCTGGGACAGGCTGCCTGAGCAGGCTGCCAACACAAATCCTGAAGTTGTTGCTGCAGTTGTAAAGCTCTGTTTTGAAGCAGGCGCAAAAAAGGTAAAGGTTTTCGACAGGACCTGCAATGACCCGCGCAGGTGTTACAAGCAGAGCGGCATTGCTGACGCTGTGTCATCCCTTGGCGCTGAGGTCAGTTTCATTGACGAAAGAAGATTCAGGGATATTTCGATAAAAGGACAGGTAATTAAATCCTGGCCTCTCTACAGGGATATTTTTGAAGCAGACAAGATTATCAATGTCCCGGTTGCAAAGCACCATGGCCTTGCGAGACTGACCATGGCTATGAAGAACTGGATGGGGGTAATGGGCGGCCAGAGGGGGAGTATTCATCAGAAGATCGGTGAAAGCCTTGCCGACCTCTGTCTTGTAATCAAGCCGTCTCTCACAGTCCTTGACGCAGTGCGTATTCTTACTGCAAACGGACCGCAGGGTGGAGACCTGAAAGATGTTAAGAGGCTTGATACCGTGATTGCCGGTGTGGATCAGGTCGCTATAGATTCCTATGGCGCTACCCTGTTTGGCATGAAAGGGTCTGACCTTTCCTATGTTAAGGCCGGTAATGCGATGGGGATAGGCAGCATGGACATTGCACGGCTGAAGATTAACAGACTGAATGTCTAAGCAAGTCCTCCGAAAGATCTCACAGGGTCTTTTCCTGCTGCTCTTCCTTTTTCTCTTTATCCAGACAGAGTCGAAGGGATATGATACACTCGGTTATCCCGTCAGGCTCTTCCTTGACTTCGATCCCCTGATTTTTCTCTCAACACTGTTCGCCTCAAGAGGCGGGCAGATACCTGCAGGATTCTTCCTCTCTCTTATCACGATCCTTGTAACTATTGTCCTTGGAAGGGTATTCTGCGGCTGGATCTGTCCCCTTGGAACCCTTAATACCTTGGTAGGCTCATTCAGAAGACGACACTCCATTGCGCTGGATACAAATTGGCACAAAGCAAAGTACTACATCCTTGTCATGCTTCTTGTATCCTCTGTTTTCTCACTTCAGATTGCAGGTATCATGGACCCCTTATCTCTGATTATCAGGTCGTTTTCCCTGAGTATCTATCCCTTAGTGGACAATGGGCTCAGGGCCTTATTTGACACAATATATAATACAAATATATCGGGACTCATTGGCGTTTCAGAGGCAGTGTACGGACTTCTGAAAAAAAGCCTGCTCGCCTTTCGACCGCTTTTTTATCTCCAGGCTGTTTTCATCGGGGTTATATTTTTTTCGATCCTTGGCATGAACCTGATCGAAAAGAGATTCTGGTGCAAGTACCTATGCCCGCTCGGAGCCTTGCTTGGCCTTTGTTCCCGGTACTCTGTCCTTAAGAGGGAAACAAGCGAGGGATGCACCGGTTGTGGTATTTGTGCGAATGCCTGTCAGGGAGGGGCAATATCTGAGAAGAACGATACCTGGAGGAATACGGAATGTCTTGCCTGTTTTTCCTGTGACGACATCTGTCCCCAGAACGCTGTCAGTTTCGGATTAGGGAGGCATAAAAATCAGGCTATGAATCTCGGAAGGAGACAGGTGATGACCTCAATGCTGTCAGGCGTTCTTGCCGTACCCTTGCTCAGATCTACTCCTTTGTCAAAAACTGCTTATTTGAATCCTGATGTACTGAGACCACCCGGGGCACTCAATGAAAAAGAGTTTCTCAGAAGATGTGTAAAATGCGGTGAGTGCATGAAGGTCTGCATAACAAACGGCCTTCAGCCCACGCTCCTTGAAGCAGGTCTTGAAGGCATATGGTCTCCGCGTCTCATCCCGAGGATCGGTCACTGCGAGTACCGGTGTACCCTCTGCGGACAGGTCTGTCCTTCAGGTGCGATCAAGAGGTTGCCGCTTGAGGAAAAAATAAAAGTCAGTATAGGGCTCGCCATGATCGACAAAGGGAGATGTCTGCCTTATGCGCATGCAATCCCCTGTATTGTTTGTGAAGAGATGTGCCCGACTTCCCCAAAGGCTATATGGTTCGAAGAGACTGTTGTGCGTGGGAGAGACGGAAAAGAATTGATCGTTCAGCAGCCCCGCATTGATCTTAATCTCTGCATCGGTTGCGGTATCTGCGAAGCGAAATGCCCGGTTGGAAACCGGGCAGCTATATATGTTACAAACATCGGCGAATCACGTTCTCAGGCTAATCGGTTGCTTCTCTGACTCAATCCGCCGAGGCGGAAAGCCTGCGACTACCATTGCGACACAGCCTCTTGAGATGTCTTTTTATCGTTATTTACCCCCAGTTCGATGATCCTTTTTGCATATTCATCTTTAAGGGTTCTCAAATACTCAGTATCTATTGCGCCTTTCCAGGTTACTATCTCTGTGAACCTCTTTGGTATGGAAACCGAATTGGGATCGAAACCTGTGGCAAATCTCGTCTTCCACCGAAGCTTCTGGATATGACGTGATACATCAGACATTTTCTCAGCGAGATCATTGTACCCGACAGAATCCAGACACCGGCCGAGCAGTTCGTCATTATAGACACTGCGGGCGAAAAGGCAAGATACCATTGATGTGAGAAAAACACGCCCCTGCTCGTCTTTCACGAGAAAATCAGCAGCCTTTCCAGCATTCTTCTCGCCCGGTTTCTGGTCATAGGAATACCCGGCTGAGTCGAGATGGGAATGTCTGAAGCCAAGGGCCTGTGAGGTAAAGAACGTCTCTCCTGTGGCATATCCAGCCATCTCCTGTCCAAGGACACAGGCAAAGTCTTTTCCATTGTACCGTTCAGCAGCAGCCATGGTTCCTTTGCTCAGGATCTGATAGAATTCATTTGTTCCCATAGCAAGATGCTGCATCGCCTCCTTGTATCCTTGGGCGTATCCGAATTTCAGCGGAACAATCGTCTCCGATTCTGAGATAATACCCTTTTCGAGGGCTTCTGTTGCCCAGGCAAGGGCCACTCCTGAAGACATGACATCAAGCCCCATCCTCTCAACGACGTCCATGATATCAAGTACTCTGAAACAGTCGAGCACGCCGAGCATAGAGCCTGTTGCAAAAATAGGCTCGTGGTCATATGCTACCTGACGGTACAGGTACCTGTTCTCTTCGGAGAATCGCTCGCGAACAAAGCCGATATGTATGCAGCCAACCGGACATCCCGAGCAGGCGTTATTGCGGAGCAGCGCCACTTCAGCAAACCTCTCGCCTGAGATGCCTGCGATGTTCGGATCAAAGGTCTGCTGGAGATTCCTGACCGGTAGAGCCTTGATATCGTTCAGTGCGATTACATTAACCGGGGTTCCGAGGTTGTGGTATTTGCTCATCATGTCTGTGTCTGTGAGCTGTTTATGGACTTCTTCAAATATCTTCGGATAGTCCTTGTTTTCGGGAAGGAGGAATGATGCATCTCCCTGTATGGCAATCCCCTTGAGATTTTTCACGCCCATGACTGCTCCGCTTCCAAGCCTTCCGAAGTGTCTGTAAGTGTCTGCGTTTATACATGCCATCGGAGACCCCTGTTCTCCGGCCGGGCCGATGCGGAGAATGCTCCGGTGTCCCGAACCTCTGAACATATGGCGGAGGTATTTCCCTGTGGCAAATATATCCATGCCCCACAGGTAGTGGACTTCTTTTATCTCAATGTGGCGGGATCCCAGAGATATACATACCGGTGTCGCTGCCTTTCCGGTGATCACAACCGCATCCAGATCTGCAAACCTGAGCGTAAGGGCTGAACGGCCGCCTGCATGGCTTTCAGCATACTGATTGTGGTAAGGAGATTTAAAGGCGCATACGGTCTTGCTCATAAGCGGGAAATATCCGGTCAATGGCCCGATGGCAAAAATAAGCGGCTGTTCCGGGTCATCCCATGGTTTATCTGTCTGTCCATATTTGTTGAAAAGGAGCGCGGCAAGACCGCTTCCGCCGGCAACCTCATTCCTTCCCTCAACTTCGACAATAGTACTATGACGCGAACTAAGGTTGATTGTCAGTACTCTGAAATAATCGCGGATCATGACTGCACCTCCTCTGCTATTTCACCTGCCACAGTCTCTGTCATAATTTCTTTCATTTCAAGGCAGTCGTGGGGACAGTATTTCACGCAGCGGCTGCAATGTATGCAGACAAATGGCTCTGAGGTTGGGTCAAGATAGATGGCATCGACAGGACACGCCTTCGCACATTCACCGCAGCGGATGCAGAGCTTCTTCCTGACAACAACGCCTCCTCCCTTTCTCTGTGAATAGGCGCCGGTCGGACAGGCATTAACACAAGGGGCAGGGTTGCACGCAAGACAGTTTCTCGCTTCAAAGCCTGTCGAAAGCCCCCCTGATGTGCTGATGCGTATCCCTGCGGTATCCCAGGAAAGCCTCTTATGTATAAGGCGTGCACAGGCCAGAGAGCAGGAGTGGCAGCCTATGCAGCGCTCCATTCTCGGTGCGATCAGAATTTTCATGTATCAGAACCTCCTTAAACTCCGGCTGCTGATAATGCGGCGCTGACTATCGCAAGAGCCTCTTCCTGGATCTTTTGCAGATGGTTTTCACCCAGGAAGCTCTCTGCATATAGTTTATAGATATCCTCTGTGCCCGAAGGCCGCGCGGCAAACCATCCGTTTTGTGTGATGACTTTCAGCCCTCCGATTTCAGCATTATTCCCTGGGGCGCGGGTTAGTTTCGAAGTAATTGTCTCTCCTGCAAGCTCATGGGCTGTAACCATATCGGGAGAGAGCTTTTTGAGTATTGCTTTTTGTGCCGGTGTCGCAGGCGCATCTATCCGTATATAAGATGGTCTTCCAAATCGTTCTTCAAGATCTTTATAAAGCTCGGCAGGGTCTTTGCCTGTCCTTGCAGTTATCTCACATGCGAGGAGATCCATGATAATTCCATCCTTGTCTGTTGTCCAGACGGTGCCGTTCTTCCTGAGGAAAGAAGCGCCTGCGCTCTCCTCACCTCCAAACCCGTAGGAACCGTCTATAAGTCCGTCAACAAACCACTTGAATCCGACAGGCACCTCTGAAATCCTTCTCCCAAGGGCCTCAGCAACCCTGTCGATCATTGATGTAGAAACAAGGGTCTTGCCGATTGCAGCGTCTTTGCTCCAGCCCGGCCTGTTCTGGAAGAGATACCATATGGCAGCAGAAAGATAATGGTTCGGGTTCATAAGTCCTGCACTTTTTGTTACGATTCCATGACGGTCAGTATCCGTATCATTGCCGAAAGCAATATCAAACTTATCTTTGAGCTGGATCAGGCCGGCCATGGCGTAAGGTGAGGAGCAGTCCATCCTTATCCTGCCGTCCTTGTCAACGGTCATAAAAGAGAAAGTCGGATCGATTATTTCATTAACAACTTTCAGTTTCAGACTATAGCGCTCAGCAATTGGATTCCAGAAATCGACCGAGGATCCGCCGAGGGGGTCTGCCCCGATGCTGAGACCTGCCTTAGCAATGATTTCCATATCTATGATGTTTCCAAGGTCTTCAACATAAGGCGATATGTAATCATACTCTTTGATAAATTCAGTTTTTATCGCTGTTTCAAAGGGGACTCTCCTTATACCCTTGAGTCTTCTTAATAGTAATTCGTTGGCTTTCTCTTCAATCACTTTTGTTGCTGCTGTGTCAGCAGGCCCGCCGTGCGGAGGGTTGTACTTGATTCCGCCGTCTTCAGGCGGATTGTGAGAAGGGGTAATGACCACGCCATCAGAACGTCCCATTCTCCCACGGACCTTCCTGTTATAGGTCAGGATCGCATGGGAAATTACCGGTGTCGGTGTATACCGCAATCCCTTCTGTATAAGAACGTTTATTTTATTTGCGGCAAAGACCTCGATCGCACTTGCAAAGGCCGGTTCAGACAGCGCATGGGTATCCATTCCGAGAAATAATGGGCCTTTGATTTTATTTGCTTTCCTGTATTCGCAGATAGCCTGGCTGACAGCAAGGATATGGGCTTCATTAAAACTGCTCTTAAGAGACGATCCCCTGTGGCCCGAGGTTCCAAAGGCAACGCGATGTGTCGCCTGTGAGACATCAGGTTTATATGTATAATAGGCTGAGATAAGCCGGGGGATGTTTTCAAGTATCGACTGTGGAGCCGGTTTTCCGGCGAGTTCATGGAGTTCCATTCCCTTCTCCTTCTATTATTCAGGAGTACATAAAACATCATTATTAAAAATCTCCCCTTACCCCTCTTTGCCAAAGAGGGGTTTATTTCCTCCCTTTGGTAAAGGGAGGGCAGGAGGGATTTTATAATAAATGTCTTTATACTTATGATTTTTTACCTTCGAAATGCCTTTCTGCCGGCGAACTTTGCTGAACTGCCTAATTCCTCTTCTATACGCAACAATTGGTTATATTTTGCTATCCTGTCTGTGCGGCTTGCAGAACCTGTCTTGATCTGACCTGCGCCGGTGGCAACAACGAGATCAGCGATAAAGGTATCTTCGGTCTCACCCGACCGGTGCGATACCATTGATGTATAGCCGGCAGATGCGGCCATGCTCATGGCATTAAGCGTCTCGGTTAAGGTGCCGATCTGATTTACCTTAATGAGGATCGAGTTAGCAACTCCCTCCTTTATGCCCCTGGCAAGTCGTCCGGTATTCGTCACAAACAGGTCATCTCCTACAAGCTGTATTTTTTTCCCGAGGACGTCTGTCATCAGTTTCCAGCCTTTCCAGTCATCCTCAGCCATGCCGTCTTCTATTGATATGATCGGATACTGTTTCACCCAGTTCGCCCAGAAATCGACCATCTGCTCAGATGTCCGCTCGCTTTTATCAGACTTCTTGAATATGTATTTTTTCCTGCCTTTGTCGTAGAATTCGCTCGCAGCAGGGTCCAGCGCTAACCCAACATCCTTACCCGCACTATAGCCGGCCTTTGTGATCGATTCGAGAATGACTTCGATCGCCTCTTCATTGGATCTTAGATTGGGTGCAAACCCGCCTTCATCACCTACTGATGTCGAATAGCCTTTCTTTTTCAACACACTTTTTAAGGTATGAAAGATCTCGGCTCCCATGCGCAGCGCTTCAGAGAAATTCGGAGCGCCGTATGGCGCCACCATGAATTCCTGAGGGTCCACTGAATTGTCTGCATGTGCGCCGCCGTTGAGGATGTTCATCATCGGCACCGGCAGGACAGAGGCTGATACTCCACCAAGGTAACGATAAAGCGGCATCGCGTAAAATGTTGCAGAAGCCCGTGCAACAGCCATGGATACTGCAAGGATGGCATTTGCACCAAGTTTCCCCTTGTTCGGTGTGCCGTCAAGAAGGATCATCTTATGGTCAATCCCTTCCTGATCGCTTGCATCCATACCAAGGACAGCTGCAGAGATTTTATTGTTTATATTCTGCGCTGCCTTGCGGGTTCCTTTCCCGAGATACCTCGTTTTTTCACCGTCTCTCAGTTCAACAGCTTCATGTTCGCCTGTAGAAGCACCGGATGGTACGGCTGCTCTGCCCATGCTGTAGTCTTCAAGCCAGACATCAGCTTCAACAGTAGGGTTCCCCCTCGAATCGAGGATCTCTCTTCCGACAACTCTTATGATCTT
>Ga0315295_10001490_pt1 | contig 20082 bp, 16 predicted proteins | sample YL17G14_0_MG_FD_204453 | JGI IMG/M metagenome (GOLD analysis project Ga0315295, IMG submission 204453) | Sediment microbial communities from Yellowstone Lake, YNP, Wyoming, USA - YL17G14_0 | ecosystem: Environmental > Aquatic > Freshwater > Lake > Sediment | place: USA: Wyoming | collected...
TTTCAGACTTGTTCCAACTATTCCCTGAATATTTTCAAGTTTATCTGCAACACGAATAAAATCGGTGAACTCTTTTACGCCAATTTCAACAGACTTTTTACCTGTGCCCCGAACATACTGTGTGGCATTTGCTGTGTAGTACAATGAAGTTCCCCTGCTTTTTACGATTGTTTCTTTCCCCATCCGATCCTTAATTGTAAATTGTCTGGGGCAAAGTGCAACATATTTATCAGCCATTTTTTCAGGCAAATAAACCCTCAGGTTATCGGATTTATCAGGTTCACCTCCTCCTCCAAGCAGCAAATCATAAATAGTTTTGTTGCGCACCCTTATCCCTACTTCACTGAGAATTCTTTTTCCTGTTTTATGAATTACTGCCTTTTCATTGTTTGACAGAATTTGCAGCATGTATTTTTCCTCCAGTTTATAATTGATTTGACTTAACAGCACTACCTTAATATCATCACATTAATTGCTGAAAAGTCAGACAGAGAAGCTTTCATTGCTTTGTATGAAGCTTATGGTATGAATTGTAAAACAATTATTACATGTATACTTTAGTATCGGCACCTTCAGCCTGATCTGCAATATCATGATTACACTTTTAATAGTTAAAGTTAGAATTTTTATAGAAATTCGCACAAACAGGCCATCCAATTCAAAAATTTATTTCAGGATTTATTCCGGGAAATAATTACTGACTCAATATTAAGATAATTGGCGATTCTTTCAAGTGTATTGGCGTGGTGTCCAATACCGAGAGCAAAGTGGTGTGTCGGGCCCTCTTTAATCCACCTTGTCAGGAATGTTTTAATATCAGGCTTGAAAAAACCCCTGGTATTAGTGTTTCCGGTTGGGGGGATCGGACCTTTTACCGATTCCCCTTCAGCGATTATAAATTTGAATTTTCCATCATAGGTTGAATTGATAGACAATATTGTAATCGGTCCTTCTTTAATACTAAACTCAACACCCGCCCCAAAACCTGGTTTCCCGTGATATTTTTTTAAACTTCTTAACACAGGTTTTCCCTGTGCAATACTAATGTTATGAGGCCCATCATGTCCAACCAGAATAAAACCCTCGTTAAAATCAGCGGGATGAAACTCAGCAAGACTTCCTCCAATACCCAATCTGAACATGATAAGCAAAGCAATCAAAGTTTTTTGATCTGATTCTCCACACATGGGAATCCCTTCTGCGGTAAGCAATGAATTCCCGACAATCAGGTTGGACATCACCATACGTATGTCGCTATCAGGCGGACCATCGTAATAGTAAGATAAACCATTAAATCCTGTTTCTTCAATGAATTTTCTCAGGGCAACACTCACGCGGGCGGCAATCCTTAAATCTTCTTTTCCGAGTTTCATGGAAATAGGGTCGGATACAGGGTCAGGGGTATCGAAAAAATCCAGTATTTTTTTCTCCTCTCCATTTATTTCTTCTTCCGTTACCTGATAATAACATTTCATTAATTCATGAGCCTCACATTCAACAACATGACAACCAAAAACAGAGGTTAGGGCAGATGCATCCGTATGCATATCAAGCATTGAATTGATGGGGTGGCCGAGATGACCGAAATGGGCATTTTTTAAATCATGCAACACTTTTGCAATCCGGCAGTATTCATCGATTTGTCGATCAGCCTCAGGGTCATCATGCAAAGTTCCGATCACCGTATTTGGAACTGGTTTCCCCATCCTTAGGGCAACCCCGGTAAACTCAGGTAAGGAACAAATATCATCATTGGCCAGTTGCATGTAGGTTGAAGCTTTGGAATAATCTAGGGCTTGTCGTGATTGCAGGGCTACCAGCACAATCGGGGTTTTAACCGTTTTGATGATAATACCGAATGTCGAAGAAGTTGCATAGGTAAGCATATTGCAAAAAATCAGGTCCAGATTAGCTGCCTCAAGCAATTTCACCAGCTCATATGCCTTGTCCGCATTGTCGACCATTCCGAAATCAATTACCGTAGCATTCTGGTCCGGTATTTTTTTAATGATGGCTGCCTGTTTTTCAAGCAGTTCATCCAGGAGACCCGGAAACTGATCCCAGTACCTTTCATATCCCACACCAAAAACTCCAATCCTTTGTGATGATGATTTTTCTCTTTGAGGAATGGTAATCTTTTCTATTTTATTCATATTTAAGATTTTATTTCTTGTTCTTTACGACATATGAAGAAATATTTAAAATATAAATCTTCAATTGTCCGATTAAATATTTCAAGCATATGCTTGTAATAATTTTATTTTTGGAATAAAAATGACAAAACCAATAAAAGCCACTAAGTACATCGATCCGGCATAAATCCACATCGGGTTATATGAAAACTTAGTAATGATTAATCCTATAACCGGGTTAATTACAAAGGCTGAAATAGCTCCTGCTGTTCCCGATAACCCCACTACAGTTGAAGTTATCGTTCGGCCGAAAGTATCACCTATGGAGGTAATATAATTTGTAATCCAGAGTCCGTGAGCAAAGAAAGCTATACACATGATCAAGATAACTAATTCGGGAGATGGAGCAAATTTTACAAAGAGAACCGGAAACATTAATAGGGCAGCAAAACCCATTATGATTTTCCTGGCCAGGTTGAGGTTGTTAGTCTTTGAAAAGACAGCATCAGATATCCAGCCTCCCAGCATGTTTGAGACTCCCATAGCCAAAAAAGGGATCCAGAATAATTTGCCTATTTGTTCAATATTAACCGAACGTGTTTCATTTAAGTATTTTGGTATCCAGAACATGTAAAAATATAATATGGGATCAAGCAGAAACCGCATAGAAATAAATACCCATACTTCTTTTATTTTAAATAGTTTAGAAAAATCAACCTTTTTTCTCTCAATTATTATCGGCATGTTCTTATCTTCATTGATAATTTTTTCGTTTGTAAGATTTTCGGGATTATTATTTTTTCTTCGGGTGACAAGAAGCCATAAACCCACCCAGGCAAAACCAACAATACTGGTTATTATAAAAACACCGCGCCAACCCATGACTTTTATTAATAACAGGCATAAAGGTGGAGCTACGACTGCTCCAAGGGCTGCGCCGCCAATAGCAACACCATTTGCAAGAGCCTGTTTCTTTTTAGGTACCCATTCAATCACCGCTTTTATGGCACCCGGGAAAGCGCCACCTTCTCCGACACCCAGTATAAACCTGAAAATCCCGAAATGCATGACACTGTTTGCGAGGCTATGGAGAGCTGTAGCCAGAGACCAAATCCCAACTGAAACTGCAAGACCTGCCCTGCTGCCATACCGGTCAATTAATATTCCACCAACTGTGAACATTATTGCGTAACCAACTAAAAATCCAGTATTTATGAAACCATACTGAACATTTGAAATATTAAGTTCCTGTTTTATTTTAATAATCAGGATCGACAAAACCTGCCGATCCAAAAAACTCAGGGCCGTTGCAATGAGGGCCATGATGACAATTATCCAGAAATACCTGCTTTGGTTCATCCCATTCTGCTTAATGCACCAGATTAATTTGAAACAAATTTAGTTAAGTATTTAAATAACAATAATATTGATAAGATATATTTAAAGATAAAAGTTATTTATTCAAAAGAAAAACCGGGCAAGTTTAATTTGTCTCTTATCGAGGAAAAGATGGTACCAGATGAATTATCCAGGCTATTTTAATAAAGCAGCTCAATTTAGACAATATTGAGTGTGACAAAAGTTTTATCTTTGAATATTAGCAATCATACAAATTTTTGTAACAAGCACAATTTTCACTTAGCTACAATCAAATGAAGAATTCCAGAAGACAATTTTTTAAGAAAGCCTGTACAGGTTTACTGACTTTGGGTGTATCTTCTTCACTTCCTAATAGTAACTTATTCGGAAGGAAGGTAGAAGTCTTTAAAAAAAAAGAAGATCTGTTTAAATTCGCCATGGCCGGTTGGACATTCTATAAATTCAAACTAGAACCCTCCCTGGACATGATGGAAAGAGTGGATGTACATTATCTGTGCATTAAAAATTTTCATTTGCCATTCGACAGCTCCTCTGAGCAAATCGCCGAATTTCATAATAAATTGAAAGCAAAGGGGGTAACCGGGTATGCAGTCGGTCCCATCAGCATGAAAACTGAAGAAGAAGCAGATCAGGCATTTGAGTATTGCAAACGGGCAGGGGTCACAATGGTTGTAGGTGTTCCGGAACATGAACTGCTTCCATATATCGATAAGAAAGTAAAAGAATATAATTTCCATTTTGCGATACATAATCATGGCTATGAAGATAAATTATATCCTACTCTCGAAAGCATCTATTTAAAGGTTAAAGATCTGGATCCCCGGATCGGAATGTGTCATGATATAGGATACTCCATGCTCATGGGAATTGACCCAGCCGCAGTAACAATAAAATATGGCAGCCGTATTTTTGACATCCACGTCAAAGATGTGACCAGTGCAACTGCTGAAGGGAAAGACTGTGAACTGGGCCGTGGCATCATTGATTTTACTGCATTTATTAGAGCACTGCGAACAATAAAATACAAAGGAATGTGCAGCCTTGAGTTTGAAAAAGATGATACAGATCCTCTTCCCGGAATAGCTGAGTCCGTCGGCTATTTTAAAGGAGTGTGGAACTCAGTTTAGAGGTTAGAGTTTGAAATATATGATCATAAAAGGTATATTATCACCTTTTTAAAAAATAAAGAATTATGAAAAATTCAAGAAGAGATTTTATTAAAAAGGCTGGCCTTGGATCGGCAGCAATTACCCTTGGCGGCACACTATTTGGACTCGATGCTAAAAGTTATTCACGGATCATGGGGGCCAATAGCAGGATCCGCATTGCCCATGTAGGTGTAAATTCACGTGGAGATGAACTGGCTAAGAATTTTGTTAAACAAAAAAATGCGGAGATCATTTATATTTGTGATGTTGATGAAAGAGCTATTGCTAAAACCATTACCACGGTTACCAGCGCCGGACAACCAGCTCCCAAAGGTGAAAAAGACTTCCGGATAGCATTAAAGGACAAGACCCTTGATGCCATTGTGATTGCCACACCTGACCACTGGCATGCACCTGCTACCATTCTCGCCTGCCAGGCTGGTAAACACGTATACTGTGAAAAGCCACTGAGCCATAATCCGAATGAGGGAGAACTTGCTGTTCAGGCTGCTCGCAAATATAACCGGATAGTTCAGTTGGGTACCCAGCGCCGCTCCTCTCCTTCAGACATTGAAGGAATCCAGGAACTAAAGAACGGGGTCATTGGCAGGGTTTACTTTGGCAGAGCCTGGTACAACCGGGCACGTACATCAATAGGATTTGGTAAGGAAGCTCCCGTTCCGGAATGGCTTGATTATGATTTATGGCAGGGTCCGGCACCACGCCGCGTTTATAAAGATAATGTGATCCATTATAATTGGCACTGGTTCTGGCATTGGGGAACAGGAGAGGCTTTGAACAATGGTACCCACGAAATGGACATTGTCAGATGGGGTTTGGATGCTGATTTTCCAATCCGTGTAAGTTCCCTGGGAGGAAGATACGCTTTCAAAGACGATTGGGAAACACCCGATACCCAGATCATCACAATCGACTTTCCAAACAATACTTCAGCAGTCTGGCAAGGCCTTAGCTGTAATGGAAAATATGAAATCGGTTCAATAATATATGGTGAAAAAGGCCGTATGGAACTAAATGAGGATGGCTATACAATTTTTGACGTGGAAGGTAAAATTATTAAAGATGTCAAAAGGGGAGATCTGATGAGTGGCACACCCACAACAGTAACGTCAAGTCCCATCATAGATGAACTTCATGTTGCCAATTTTCTTGAAAGTATCAGGGATAATAAACTGCCAAATGCAGATGTTGAGATCGGGCATAAAAGTACCCTTCTCGTACAATTAGGTAACATATCATACCGCATAGGACGCACTCTGAATATCGACCCGAAAAACGGTCATATTTTAGGTGATCCGGAGGCATTGAAATTATGGAGCCGTGAATACGAGAAAGGATGGGAACCTGTTGTCTAATAGAGTATTATGAAGCGTCAGAATAACAAAATCCAGATTATGCAACAATTGTTAGCAATGGCCAAATATAATTTAACCCCGGTCGATGTGCCGAAGATATGCACGAAGTACAGAAAGATTAAGACGAGATTACCTGTCCCTGAATCATTAACAATATTCCAATTATTATCTGAATCAGAGCCTGTATCAATGATGGATCAGCCTCCAGTTGTGTAGGATAAAGATGAAGGATTTCAGATTTACGACAAATGAGGTAACAAATGGATTGACTGGTCATCAGGTGTTTTAATTACCAATGCCGGACACGGCCGCAAAGAAATAATCAATGTTCTCCGGAATATATTGGATCGTAAACTTCTGGCAACTTATGTTTTTGTCCATGAAAAACGTGCTGAACTGACTAAAATGCTTCAGGAATTATCACCTGATCCGTCAAATTATCTGGTATTACTTCTCCGTACAGGCAGTGAAGCAACAGAGAATTGTATAAAACTTGCTAAAACCTATGCCCTGCAAAAACATGGACCTCAAAAAAAATATCTTATTTCATTTGATAATTCCTTTCATGGAATAACATTTGGGGTGCAGCTGGCAGGAGGTATGGCAAAATTACAAACCTGGATTATAGATGAAGGGAAAACATTTGTTCAGGTACCTTTCCCCGAAGGGTATAAGAATGAAAACACGTCTTTTGATCTGTTTCTTGACAGTCTGAAAGAACAGGGTGTAAATCCAGGCGATATTGCCGGAATAATAACTGAATCATATCAGGGAGTCGGACCGGATTTCTTACCAGTAGACTAAGCAAAAGAGCTTGAAACATTCTGTATCGAAAATGATGTCGTGAGTATTTATGATGAAGTTCAATCAGGATTTGGCAGAACAGGAAAAATGTTCGCTTACGAACATTACGGAATTAAACCAGACCTGATAGCCTGCGGGAAAGGGATTTCTTCATCGCTGCCCATTTCCGCCGTAATAGACAAAAAAGATATTATGAGCATTTACGCACCTGGCTCGATGACCTCAACACACTCAGGAAGTCCGTTACCTGTTGTTGCAGCTCTCGAAAGTCTCAAAATTATCAGGAGGGAGAATCTGGTTGAGAATGCCAGAAAATTAGGCGAAGTCTTAATCCCCGAATTAGCCAGGATAAGAAATAAATATCCCGATGTATTAGGTTGCATGCAGGGGAATGTTTAAAAATTGCACCTCCATTGATTACTACTGAAGAAGCCCTGAGGGAAGCTATTCAGTATTTCGAAGCTTTTCCCTCAATATCCAGACCTGAGAAAAAGAAGTATCCTGATTTTAATAAAGAAGTAATTGCGGCAATGAGGTCCAGACAGATAGTTGTAGTTGCGATGCCGGATCAGCTGCATTATCCCGTGATTATGGAGTCGCTAAAGAATGACCAGCATATTCTTTGCGTTAAGCCATTGGTGCTTAAATACGAACAAGCGGTTGAGATAGAGAAATTTGCCTATAAAAAAGGATTATTTATTGGAATTGAATATCATAAACGGTTTGACAGGAGATCACTTATTGCCAAACGGAGTTATGAACTTCATCAATTTGGTGAGTTTGTCATTGGCGAGGTAAAACTGATCGAACCCTATTTTTACAGGTCATCAAATTTTCAGAACTGGTTTACTTGCGATAAAACAGATCCTTTCGTATATATTGGCTGTCACTATGTTGATCTGGTTTACTTCATTACAGGTTTAAAGCCGGTCGAAGTATCCGTTTCCGGGATCAAAGGGAAATTCCCTAATGGCAACGAAGGATATTTGTGGGCAAATGGCCGAATACGTTTTGAAAATAAAGCCCTCAAAAGTATCAACTCAGGTCTTTGGCACAACGACACATTCCGTATCCTCACTTTGTTTTGCCATCCATTGGTATTCTGAAACTCGGAGAAGTTTGTTATCATAAATATCCATCGCCATTGTATGTGTCAGGATTTCAGGTGTGATATCAAAATTCTTGGCAAAGTCGTTTTTAAAAATATTTATCAATTCCCGGAGCTGCTCTTCTGAATATCCCTTTACATTATCATCCAGATATCCAAACCCGCCTGGACATGCAAGCAATGTGCACCTGCCCTTCACTCCCTCTTTCATTGCCCAGTCAATGAATTTTTTGAAAAAAGAGTTAGGAATGATTGCGCTGTTTTTCATGTCTCTTCAGCGGCTCAAGTAAGTGCGCTCAAAAAAGCTGCTGCCTTCAATGAACGTGCCTGCATCTTCCATCTGCTTTCTCATAACGTATGACACATTTATAGGCGGATCATCGACAACTAATACAGCCGGGATTTTTTCAACAGACGTATACCTGTTTGCATTAGCCTGACAATAGGAGTAATTGCCTATAGCCGAAATTATTAACAGCAACAAAAGGAACTTTTTCATTTTCTTATCTTCCAATTTTGATTTTAACAAATAATTTCCCGTAATAAACACTCCAAATGTAATGAAAAGTCATCCTGTCAATCTTTATTATTTAAATTTGATCAGAAATCGTTCTGACTTGTGTAAACAAACAGAAATCTTAAAATTAATAATATTAAAAATCGGGGAAGAATAAACTGTTATTAACTTTTTCATTAAATAAATTTACGTTTTAAGGCATGAGGAGCCCATAACTCACTGAAATTTGCTATATTTATAAATAAAAGTTCACTATTGGGTTAAAGCCTACAAAACCCTTAACAATAAATCCTTTCCGCTATGAATATGATCTACATCATCTTCATTTTTATTATTTCCTCCTTGCCGGATTTGCAGGATAAAAAGGAAATTGCACCTGCTTCAGAATATTTAAGTGACATAAAAACAGAACTAAGAAAGGAATGGCCAAATAACAGGACCATTAATTTAGTCTTTCATGGACATTCTGTTCCTGCAGGATATTTTGTAACTCCCGATGTCAATACATTTGATTCATATCCATTCTTATTATTAAGGGAATTGAAGGCTCTCTATCCCTATGCGGTGATTAACGTAATAAATACTGCGATTGGTGGAGAGAATTCAATAAGCGGTGCGAAGCGTTTTGAATCAGATGTACTTATTCATAAACCCGATGTGATTTTTATTGATTATGCGCTGAATGACAGGAGTTGTGGTCTTGAAAAATCAAAGGAGGCATGGGAAACGATGCTCAGGAAAGCTATAAAAAATAACATTAAAGTCATTCTGCTGACTCCCTCTCCGGATCAGAGAGTCAACATACTTGAATCAAATAATGACATAGAAAAACATACATTACAAATAAGAGATTTAGCAAAGGAGTTTGGAGTTGGGCTAGTTGATAATTACAAAATTTTTAAACAGATTGCTTTTGTAGGGGACAGCATATCGAATTACATGTCACAGGTAAATCACCCTAACAAAAAAGGGCATACCTTAATAGCAAATGAACTTCTGAAATACTTTAAATGACCTCTGCTCTAATTCGATTATAATTAGTTATATACCATGTTATTTATGCGATATAAAATGCTCGCCTATATCCTGATATTTATAACTGGCTGCTTATCAGGGTGTAAACAGAATCCAATGGAGGTGAATGATCTTTTGTGCGAGAATCTGAATAATCCGATGGGGATCACAAACACAACTCCACGGTTCAGCTGGATATTGAAAAGTAAAAAGCGAGATCAGGTACAGACTGCTTATCAGATACTTGTCGCGAGCACAATTGAGAATCTGAAAAGAAATAATGGTGATATGTGGGATTCGAAGAAAGTTGAATCAGATAATTCCATACTTATTGATTATAAAGGAGGTGAGTTAAAACCGGCAATTAGTTATTATTGGAAAGTAAAAGTCTGGAACCGGGAAGGAGATGATTTGGGCTGGAGCAAAACAGGTACCTGGCAAATGGGTTTACTTAAAGTTAACGACTGGGGGAACGCAAAATGGATTGGCTACCATGAACTTCCCGATTCAATGAGGGTGGTCCCGGGTTTGGAACCAGATGATGAAAATCTTGGCAACAAAGCCATTGAGAGAGCAGTCATTCCTATGTTTCGCAAAGAATTTGAGCTAAGCAAAAAAATCAGAGCGGCCAGCCTGTTCATTTCAGGATTGGGTCAATATGAAGCTTCTATCAATGGGATGAAAATTGGAGCTAGCTTTCTGACTCCCGGATGGACTAATTATGACAAATCTGTATTTTATAATTGCTACGATGTGGAAACCTTTCTTCAACAGGGGAAAAATGCTATCGGAGTTATTGTTGGAAATGGCTTTTACTATATCAACCGCGAGCGTTACAAAAAACTTGTCGTGGCCTATGGAGAACCAACCCTAATCGGACAGTTAAGGGTAACATACACTGACGGTACAGTTGAGACATTTGTGACAGATGAAAACTGGAAATGCGCTCCATCACCGATTATATACAGCAGCATTTACGGTGGTGAAGATTATGATGCACAATTGGAACAGAGCAATTGGAATAAATATGGTTTTAACGATTCTGAATGGCAAAATGCCTTATTAGTGAAAGGTCCTTCCGGGCAATTGATTGCAGAAAATGATTATCCTGCTAAAGTAATGGAGAAAATTGATGTGAAGAAAATTACACTCTTGCATTCAGGTAGTTTTTTATATGATTTCGGACAGAATGTCTCCGGAATTATTGAACTCATTGTGAAAGGCAAGAAGGGACAGCAAATCAAATTAATTCCAGCGGAGCTGATAACAAAAGATAGTATGGCAAATCAGACTGCAACAGGCGATCCTTCCTTCTTCACCTATACTTTGAAGGGTGATGATGTTGAATCATGGATGCCCCGTTTCACATATTATGGTTTCCGTTATGTCCAGGTGGATGGTGCAGTTCCTGATGCATATAAAACAGACTCTGATGCGCCATGTGTGGTAAGTTTAAAACTATTACATACAAGGAATTCATCTCCAGCCACCGGAAGTTTCAAATGTTCATACGACCTGTTCAATCGTACAAATGAATTAATCAGATGGGCAATAAAAAGCAATTTTCAAAGTGTGATAACCGATTGTCCCCATCGTGAGAAACTGGGATGGCTTGAACAGACTTACCTGATGGGAGGTTCGATACATTATAATTTCGACCTTTTCCAGTTATACATTAAACAGGTTCATGATATGATGGAGTCTCAAACCAAGGATGGTTTAGTTCCGAGTTTCGCCCCGGAATATAAGCAATCGAAAGGAGGATTTCGCGATTCCCCGGAATGGGGAAGCGCTTGTGTTATTCTTCCCTGGCTGATTTACAAATGGTATAGTGATAAATCGGTCATGGAGAAAGCCTGGCCGATGATGGTCCGGTATGTTGAATATTTGAAAGGTAAATCAGTCCAGAACATTCTATCCTACGGACTCGGCGACTGGTTTGACCTTGGTCCTCAAATACCCGGGCCTTCACAGCTTACCCCTGTTGCTTTAACCGCAACTGCAATCTATTATTATGATCTGGTTTTATTGTCGGAGATGGCAGGAATTCTGAATAAGGATGAAGAGAAAAAAAGTTTTTTTAAATGGGCCTCAGAGGTTAAAACAGCCTTTAACAGCATATTCTATAATTCACAGACCGCTGTTTATTCGACGGGAAGCCAAACGGCCATGGCAATGCCCTGGTGTGTCGGACTTGTTGATGAGACCAATAAGATTAAAGTGATGGAAAATCTCACCGATTCAATTACAGCTCACGGGAAAGTGCTTACTGCAGGTGATGTTGGATTCCACTTTCTGGTAAGCGCTTTGACTAAAGGAAACAAATCCCGGTTGTTATATGAAATGAATGCCCGTGATGATGTCCCCGGATACGGTTATCAGATAAAAAAAGGTGCCACTGCTCTTACTGAATCCTGGGCGGCCCTGGAAATTGTATCCAATAATCATCTTATGCTGGGGCATCTTATGGAGTGGTTTTACAGTGGATTGGGAGGAATAGATCAGGAGGAAAATTCGGCTGGGTATAAGAAGATAATTATCAAACCTGAAATAACAGGTGATATTACTTTTTCAAAAACCCGTTATCAGTCGCCTTACGGAGAAATCCGATGTGATTGGGATAAACAAACAGATATGCTGAAGATGGATGTTAAAATTCCGGTTAATACCACTGCCAAAATTTTCATTCCTGTAAAGGAGGGATCAATTGTCGCTGAAAATGGAGTTGAAGTCACGAAGGTTAAGGATATTAAGGTCCTAACTGAAAAAGAGGGATGGATGATTTGTCAGATTGGTTCAGGAAGCTATTCGTTTACCGTCAAATAATATTTAAGTTGATATTTCCCAATTTCTCACAATCTGTCATCGACTATAAGCAATTCGGGAAGCTGAATTGGGGAAAGTAATTTTTCGGCCATTCAGTTTTTATTCCTGTTTATAATAAATTCATATCTACCGGATCCAATTTCCAAAACTGCATTTCCATCTTCCATTCGCAGAAACATAACACCCTCAGTTTCAGATACCGGGACTCCTCCCTCTGAAATGGCATCCTGATTTAACGCCGGAAAATAAGCTGTTGCTGTCGTATTGGCAGGAATAGAAATTATCCATCTGAATTTATCGACGGCAGTTTGCAATTCACTACTGATCACACCATGTACGGATTTATACTGAGTCTTTTCAAAATTCAAACTATTAATCATTTGAGGTTTGAATATTATGTGTTTAAATCCCGGATTTTCAGGGTAAGGATTTATACCTGCAATACCATTATAAAACCAGGCATCAAATCCTCCCTGGAAAGCATGATTTTTGGAACGTTCATCTCCGGGTTCGCTGTCATCCTCAAATTTCATTTCTCCCCAATTCTCCCAGAATGTTGTTGCACCCCGGGCAAACAAAAATCCATAACCTGGGAATGTAGTTTGGTTAAGTACTTCTTTCACAGTTTTTCCGTAACCATACCTCCCAAGAGTCTCATATATATAGCGGCTTCCGAATATCCCTGATGAAACATGTCCATTCTGATAGTTAACAACATAATTATACAAGTTTTCTGCAACGACCCGTTCATCATTTGCCGGTACAAGCCCAAAAGCCAGAGCCAATACGTTCTTCTCCTGGCATCCGTATGTTTTTTCTGATTCATTATAGAATTTGCGGTTAAATGAGAATTTAATCTCATTTGCTGTTTGAGAATATCTTTGCGAATCTTCCTTTTTACCTGTTACCCTGGCCATATATGACATAACATTTGCACAAAAAAAATAAAGCACTGTAGAAGTATACTCTTTTGGTGTTACTCCAGGCATGATTCTACCCGGTGAAAACAAGCTCCCGATTCCTGCATAAATAATATTATCGACTGCTATTCGTTGCAGATAATTCATGAAAAGGCTCATGCCTTCGTAGTGTTCAATAATAATCGATTTGTCTCCGTAATACAGATACATTTTCCATGGCAATTGAATATATGCTGCTCCCCAATCAGGGTCACTCCCGCCAAATCTCCTTCCCGGTGCAATATTTTTAGGTATATCGTCCTTTCGTGTGGTTTCAATATCATCAATAAATTTTGACCAGAATAAAGGCACATCAAAATTATAAATTGTCATATCAGAGGTCAAGAATGCATCGCCAAGCCAGCCGCATTTCTCCCTGTGAGGACAATCGGTTGGAATGCCGTACATATTGCTTAGCTCTGTCCATATTGCCGTTTTATGCAACCTGTTGATCATCAGATCCGAACAGGTAAATTCCCCTGTTTGTTCAACTGAAGTATGCACGAATATCCCTTCAATATTCCCGAGTGCAGGCTTCCCAGGGAAACCGGTCATCTCAACATACCTGAATCCATGATATGTAAAACGAGGTTCCCATACTTCAACACCTTTACCGTTGCAGATATATTTATCAGTCTGGACTACATTTGTGGCATAAACTCCCGTACTTGCAGGGTCAATCATTCCATCCCGATCGAGACACTCGGAAAATCGCAGCTTTATTTCAGTGCCTTCCGGGGCTAACAAACTTAATTTTGCCCATCCGGCAAAGTTTTGTCCCATATCAAATACATAAATACCTGGTTTAGGACTTTTCATACTGACAGGTCGGATGCTCTGCATCTTTTTTATAGGAGGGATCCGCTGAGATATAAGTTTTCCGCCTGGACTTTCAGAAATCATTACCTGATTCCAATTTGAATCATCAAATCCTGGAGTATCCCAGCCATTTGCTTCCAGACGGGCATCATAAATCTCACCAGCATATACATTATCAGATAGTATAGGACCTGACGAACCTTTCCATGTTTCATCGGACGTGATCAACATTTCAGTCATGTCGGAATAGATCAGACGCATTTGAAAAATCAATCTCGGTTTTCCATAAATAACATCCCTCCAGCCATATTTCCCATGGTTAACAGCAAACTGATTATACCAGCCGTTCCCCAATATAATACCTACAACATTCTCCTCCATGTTTATATTCTCCTTTACGTCATAAACAACATAAAAAGTACGCTGTTCATAGTCCGTCTGTGCAGGATCAAGAACATGTTCCCCGATTTTTGAACCATTCATGTGTAACTCATAATAACCCAGCCCGCAGATATAAACACGTGCCTCTTTTACTTTCTTAGTGATTTTAAACTCTTTCCGAAACAGAGGAGCTGACTGGCATTCATAACTGATCCATTTCGCTTTCCAGTCTTCTGGTTTAAGCAGTCCCATTTCCCAGGAGGCGGATTCACTCCAGTCTGACTTTTTTTTATCTTTATCCCAAACACGCACTTTCCACCAGCAGTGCAAACCGGAATTGAGTGCCTTCCCTTTGTACACAATATGAACCGACTCATCGGAAAATACTCTATGACTATCCCATAAATCTCCAATATTTCTTTTAAGGTTTTCTTCACTGCTTGCAACCAGAATCCGGTATGCACTCTGCTTTTGATTGCGGATATCTGAATGAAGAATCCAGCTAAGTTTCGGATTATTATTCTGAATTCCGAGTGGATGATCACTGTAATCACATTTCAATTCAAGTGGCTCAATCCTTTCTGTCTGCCTCTGCCCGCAAGATAAACTAAAGAAAGATGTAATGGCAACACAAATCAACGCAACCAATGTTGAACTGCCAGAATTATCCTTTGGAATCTTCATCTTGCCGGTTTGTTATTTTTAATCAATTTCTACTTTAAATATTTGTCAAAAAACCTGAATATACTGGGTATGTCAAATTCATGCCCCGCAGAATGAACATTAAACTCGTATCTGTCGCTTATTCCTAATTTCTCATAAAATTGAGAAGCCCTTGCAGACTCCTTTTTAGCCTCTTCCAGATTAAACAGACTATCTGTTTTGCCGAGCTGAATCATACAGGGACGCGGACAAATTAGTCCAATTGCCTGAAAATTTCCAAAGCTACTGAATAAAAGTCTGTCAGGTGGCATGTCTGAGTCATCTGCAATTGCATTCTTTATTTCGACTTCATAATCGTGCATATTTGCAGACGGAACCGCAACTTTTATAAATGGCCAAAGTGCGGTAACATACATTGTATAAAATCCGCCCCAGGAGAGCCCGGTCATCCCGACACGCTCTGCGTCTATTTCAGGGCGTTCTCTGATCAGTGTTTTTGTACTTTCAATTATTTTCTGAATTTCAACACCGATCATACTTGTTCCAGCAAATTGGAGCTTACGGTCAAGGATTTCCCTGTTTGCTCCGGGTATTTCCGGATCCTGACAGTAACCACAATTCATTGCCAGTGCCGGGGCCCATACAATGTATCCTCTTTTAACGGCTTCCGGGCCAAAGGAATGATAATTAATGCGTGTATCCAGATCGCAGATAGCTTCAGGATTTCCACCTCCACCATGCTGGGCAATTAATAGAGGCGCTTTGCCCTTCAGGTTTTTCGGTACCATATATAATCCATAAGCACTGATACCTTCAATTACATCAACCCAAACCCGATAGATGGTGCAATGTGCATCCTCTCCGATCTTTATGAATTTTGTGATTTTACCATCTTTTGCTTTTGGAGGGGGAAAACCAAAAAAGGCACCTAATTTTTTCCTGTATGGGTAGAGGGAGTTTTTATAATCTTCGATGCTGAAATAATCAGGCTTAAAGGATATAAGTGATGTTTCTATATTCTCCGCAAGCAATTTGTCAACGTAGGCTTTTATTTCCAGATGCTGATCCTTTCGGATAGGAAAAGAATTTGAAAAAGGTTCCCTGTACTGTTCAGGGATTTGTTGTGCAATTGAGCTAATTGGTAATAATCCTGCAACAATAAAAAGTATAAGAATACTCTTAGCAGTACAAATTGTTGAATTTCTTTTCATTTTAACCTCCCCTGAGCTTAAATTATCTTAAAATCCAATATTATTTTCTGTCGTTATGGTTGCCGTATCACATCCCTCTCCTATTTTTAATCCAACTTTGCAGTTAGTTAATTTATTACCTCTTATGCGGACATTATTACTGTTATATAGAAAGATAGCTTCACCTTTGGAATGATCCATAATGTTGTCAATAATATCCACATCATCAGCGGAACCTATTTTAATAATATTAGCATCTGAACCCAGAAAAACATTGTTTGCAATTGTAATTCTCTGGTAAACGCCAGCAGGAGCAGTTTGACTCATCGTATGAGACTCTATCACACCATGCAGATATCCGGGTTCAAATTTGCTATCCATGAACCTGTTGTTACGTATTATTACATCTCTTGAACTGATTGATTCCCACCAGCCATTAACATCCGATTCCAAAGCCACTGCACATTCCGTTATGTCCTGAAAAGTGCAATCTTCAATGATCACATCGCGCGTCTTAATAATAAATCCACGTGATCTGTTGCGAATTGTAGTGCAATTGCGGATGCGCAATACAGGAATTGAACTTGCATTACCTATCACATCACCTTTAATAGTTCTTTCGGGTAGCTTTTCTGTAAACCCTATTTCCAGAGATTTATCCAATGTATCTGTTTCCACTGAACTAACAGTTACGGTTGCATAAGATAATAAAGGTTTATCCTCGCTGCTTATTTCCAGTTTATCGCCAATTTCGGGTGGTGTGAGATCGCTTCCATAGCGATAACCTGCTTTAATTCGTAACTTGTTTTTATCCAATCGCTCGGATACAAGCAAATAATGCCCGCTGCGTACATTGGTTGCATCGTCTCCCATACCTTCAAAAAGGCAGTTTTCCATAATAATTGTGCCGCGGCATCCAGCGAAATGCGTAGCATCTGCAGTACATGACATCCATCGTCCGGATCCGGACCTTAACATTACCTTAAGGTGTCTTATACTTATATCCCGACAATCATCACCAGTAACACCCATACCCGGATTTGAGTAGATAATCACATTTTCGATCTGAACATTTGTGCATTTTTCAAATTCAAAGGCTTGATAACCATAAACCTGGTGACGTGCAATCACATACATACCCACAGAAGGCATTGTTCCGGCAAATCTGTCTTTTCTTCCAATAAAGAGCCGCATTACCCCCGGACTGATCACTTCAGTAGTCTTCTTAAAACCTAACTGGTAATGGTCAGTAAATCTTCTGGCCATCCGGTGGTTTTCAGGATCATATCCTAATATGGCTTCGGTATGGAGACCCTCTTTTGCAATAAAAGGAGCAACCACCTCAATATCTATATAATTAGAGTCAACTCCTGTTACTTTTCCCTGGGTATATGGCAGAGGATCCCAATCAACCGTTAGATTTGCAATTGATAAATTGCTGCAACTGGAAAAATGAAACATTGATGAATATTCGTGTCCAATAAATTCGGAACCATTCCCTTCAATCGTAAGATTGCTGACATTTTTAACGACAACAGACGGCAAAAAATCACTCTTCTCATCTTTTTGGCTTCCGTAAATATCATATGTACCAAAATCAAATATCAATTTTGAATTGGTTTTGATGTTACATGCTTCAAGAGCATTAATTATGGCGGGAGTATCATCTTTCCCATCATTTGGGATTGCTCCAAAATCTTTTACATTTATTTCGGATACGGTTTTTGAACAGCCAAAAAAAGATGTGACTGAAAACAGAAAAGCCAAAAAGGCCATTATTTTCCCTGAGTGATTCATAGAGGATGCTATTTCTATTTATATTAATTTTTTGGGATATGCTTGCTGTTATAGCTTCGATACACTAGCAGGCAAGATCAGCAGGAGTGGTTAGCGTTGAAAAGGACACACGTGTAAAGCGTTCAGGCAGATGATTATCGTTGTCGCCAACAGGGTCAAGTGACATCGAATTGCTGACTATGTTGTTGCCTATTGCCAGTTTACCAAACCGTCCTAAAAATATACGCCAAATGTCGTTATCCTTAGGAGGCAGGCTCCGCCCTCCTGTCAGCTGAGTCATACCCTTCCATGGAAACGCGATCTCCACAGTCCATCCCTTATCAATATCGCTGTTATCATTGATGGTACCCTGTATCTGAACCGCTGTGCGAAGACCAGTAAAATCCCAGTCAGTGAAAGCCCATCGCAGTCCCCGCGGATGGTTGCCACGCCAGAAGGTTGCGGCATCACGGTCGTGGTTTCCGCCGAATGTGTAGGCTTGTCTTGAATGCACATCAAATTCTTTCTTATTAAACTTGTGAAATGCATCCTTCCATATGAAGAATACCTCATAGACAGTGTTCAATGCATTAATCTCAAACTCATAATAGCAGTCGCCGCCATCAATGAATACTTCGACATCGTTCTCCTGAAAGATGGTTGAGTCGCGCTGTGTGAGTTTGGCTTCGACGAATGGTTCCTCAATCCAAAAAGCTATGTAAAGCGCTTCATCATCCCAGAGTGCTGCGGCCTGGGTATTGAAAAAGCCCGGGACACCGCTTATCATATCAACAAATCGTCCTGATTTGCGAGCATTCTGCCATACTGTCTTTTTCAGGTCACCATCAATTGTGATCGGCGATGGAGTCCGGTAGCAAGTGTATTGGTATGTCTCTTTTGTTGTCATTTTTTTGATATTATTGTATCTGTTAATTTTTACCTCATTTAAGTAAATCTGATCACAAAGGGCTATATTTGATTTCGATAAGATACTAATGTAAATCTATCAATTATAGTTATATTTCTGCACATTGATAGTGAGGTAAATTCCATACAAAAGATATACAAAGTAAAAAGATCTGTCAATCAAAAAGGGGCCAGAATGATATGAAAATAATCAAAACCTTGATACTAATTTCTTTAAACGTGCTGTTTCTCGTCACCAAAACATCCGGACAGGCAGTCAATGTCCAGAAACTTAAGCCAATACGGTTAAAGATGTATGTGGCTGAAGGGCTGAAATGGAAGAATGAATCGGCCCAGAATACAAACTGGAATAAGATCACTGCAACTCCTGATGGCAAGATATGGTTTTGCGGAGGTGATCATTGGGGAACTGATGAGACAATCGGAAATTTCGATAAGTCCGACAGATATGAAAGGCCATGGGGATTTGGGAACACCGCTATATGTTCTTATGATCCGGTAACCGATAAAGTTACCTTTGAGCTTGAGCTTGACAGGGCAAGTGCAATCTACTCTAATGCTGAAACGCCGGGACATGGAAAGATACATGGCAATATAGCTGCTGATTCAGAAGGCATGATATATTTTGCAGGATATATGGGAATGTCTTACATGCATGAATTTACCGGAGCTTATTATCCTAAAAGCTACGCAGGGGGAGCCTTGCTTAAATATAACCCGCAAACCAAAGATGTTGATTATTTTGGAATACCCTGCCCTTATGGTGCCACTGTAGGACTTTACTATGATGAAAAAAGGAATATTCTGAATGGCATTTCACCCGACAGGGCAAAATTCTGGAGGGTGAAACTGTCGACCATGGATCTTAACCGTTACGAATCTGTAGCACGAATGAACCGTCTAGAAGACCGTGTGCGCGAAATGATTATGGACAAGGAAGGTTTTTGTTATTTTGCAAACGATGTAGGCGGACTTACAAAATTCAATCCTGACACCGAAGTCTTTACGGATATTGACATAAAGCTCCCTGGTAAATTAATGGATTTTCGTGCCTCTGTTGTT
>Ga0315295_10001491_pt1 | contig 20081 bp, 19 predicted proteins | sample YL17G14_0_MG_FD_204453 | JGI IMG/M metagenome (GOLD analysis project Ga0315295, IMG submission 204453) | Sediment microbial communities from Yellowstone Lake, YNP, Wyoming, USA - YL17G14_0 | ecosystem: Environmental > Aquatic > Freshwater > Lake > Sediment | place: USA: Wyoming | collected...
GGCTGGCGGTGGCGCTGGCGGAGTGCTGCGTCTGGGGCAACCTGGGAGCGGCCGTCAAGCTGACCGACGAGGAGTCAGCAGTACGGCTGGACGCCTGCCTTTTCGGGGAGTCGGCCTCGCGCATCGTGATCTCGGCGACGCGCAAGAACGCGGAGCGGATCATGGAGATCGCCTCGCGCCACGGCGCCCCGGTGCAGGAGCTGGGGCGAGTCAAGGGCGACCAGCTCGTGATCTCGGCAGCGCGTAAGACAGGTCAGCGACCTGCCCGAGTCATCGCCCTGCCCGTCTCGGAGATGGCGAACACCTGGCGGACGACGATCAGGTCTCTGGTGGAGCAGTAGGGCAGGTTGCCAACCTGCCGCCGCCGGCGGTGTGTCCTGCGCCAGGAATCGGGCCGAGGCGAGCGAAGGTGGAGAATGTGCGGGGAGTTCGGGCGTGGTAGCGGCCTGGGAGGGGTCGGAGGGCAGGTCACGCAGCTGCTCGGCAGTTGAGCACATCGTGGGAACGGGGACGAGAAGGATCAATGCCAGAACATAGCGCACTCAGCGCGCCACCCAGGGCGCGGCAGGTTAGAAACCTGCCCTGCTACACCCAACGGGAGGCGCGCGAGGCGTGTGGCGTATTCGGGATATTCGCACCCGGCGAGGACGTCTCGCGGCTTACCTACTTCGGTCTGTTCGCGCTCCAGCACCGGGGCCAGGAGAGCGCGGGCATCGCGGTGTCGGACGGCCGCCGTCTCACCGCCTACCGCCAGATGGGACTGGTCTCGCAGATCTTCGACGAGGAGACCTTCCGCGAGCTCCAGGGCGATCTGGCCATCGGGCACGTCCGTTACTCCACCACCGGCTCGAGCACTCTCGCCAACGCGCAGCCCATGGTCGCCGACTGGCGGGGAGGGAAGGTGGCCCTCGCCCACAACGGCAATCTGGTGAACGCGCTGGAGCTGCGCCAGGATCTGGAGGCGCAGGGCGAGAGCTTCGAGGCGACGAGCGACAGCGAGATCATGCTGAAGATGGTGGTGCAGGAGGCGGACCGCGCCGGGAGCGTGGAGGCGGCGGTGGCCGCCTGCATGCCGAAGTGGCATGGCGCCTACTCTCTCACCATTCTCACCGAGCAGGCGGTGATGGCGGTGAGAGATGCTTACGGTGTGCGGCCCCTCTGCATCGGCCGGCTGAACGGCGAGGCCACCGTCTTCGCCTCAGAGACCTGCGCGCTCAGCGTGATCGGCGCGGAACTGATACGCGAGGTGAGGCCGGGAGAGCTGGTGATCGCCGACCAGCAGGGGTTGAGATCGCACCAGGCGATGGTGAGCCCGCGGCAGGCGCTGTGCGTCTTCGAGTACATCTACATGGCGCGCCCTGACAGCCAGCTTGACGGCCAACTGGTGCATGAGGCGAGGCGGCGCCTGGGCTGGCAGCTTGCCGAGGATCAGCCCGTCGAGGCGGACGTGGTCATTCCCGTGCCGGACACCGGCTGGCCGGCGGCGATCGGGTTCGCCGAGCGCTGCGGGCTGCCCTTCGGAGAGGGCCTGATCAGGAACCGCTACATCCCGCGGACCTTCATTCAGCCGGATCAGCGGCTGAGAGACCTGGGCGTGAAGGTGAAGCTCAACCCCCTCCGCGAGGCGCTGGAGGGCAAGAGGGTGGCGGTGGTGGATGACTCGATCGTCCGCGGGACCACCAAGCGCCAGATCATCGGGATCATCCGCGAGGCCGGGGCGGCGGAGGTGCACGTGCGCATCAGTGCGCCGCCGTACCGCTGGCCCTGCTACTACGGAATCGACACCAGCAACCGCTCGGAGCTGATCGCGGCGCGGGCGAACTCGATCGAGGAGATTCGCCGGACGATCGGCGCGGACTCCCTGGGCTATCAGTCCGTGGAGGGCCTGCTGAAGGGGTTGCGGGTGGCGCGGCGGAAGCTCTGCCTGGCCTGCTTCACCGGGCGCTATCCGATCCCGATGCCGACGGATGTGAAGCTGAGCAAACTCGACCTGGAGGAACGCGCGTGGCGAAAGCGCGAGGACGCGGCGGGAACAAGAGCGCCGAGCCCATCACCTACCGAGACGCGGGAGTAGACATCGCGCGGGCCACGGCCGCGCTGGAGGAAGCGAAGCCCGTCATCCGCTCCACCTTCACCCCGCAAGTGGCCAGTGACGTGGGTACCTTCGGGGCGATGTTCTCGCTCGCGGAATACGCGAACCGGGATGCGCTCCTGGTCACCAGTGTGGACAGCGTGGGGACCAAGGTGATGGTCGCCAATATGATGAAGCGCCACAACACCGTCGGCCAGGACCTGGTAGCCCACTGCGTGAACGACATTCTGGCCCAGGGCGCCCGTCCACTCTTCTTCATGGACTATATCGCCGCCGGGAGGTTGACGAAGCACCTGGTGGCGGAGCTGATAGAGGGGCTGGCCGCGGGCTGCCGCGAGGTGGGCTGCGCGCTGATCGGCGGCGAGACGGCCGAGCTGCCGGGAGTCTACCAGGAGGAGGAGTACGACCTGGTGGGCTTCATCGCGGGCGCGGTGGAACGCGAGAAGGCCATCCGGGGCGATTGTATCGCGCCCGGTGACGCCGTGATCGGCCTGGCCTCGAACGGGATGCACACGAACGGCTACTCGCTCGCCCGCAAGCTGTTCTTCGAGATCGCTGGCTTGCCGGTTGACCAGTATGTGCCCGCGCTCGACCGCACCATCGGTGAGGAGCTGATGCGGGTGCACCGTTGCTACGCGCCCGCGGTGCTTCCTCTGCTGGAGGAGGTGAAGGTGAAGGGCATCGCCCACATCACCGGCGGTGGCCTCCCGGACAACCTGGTACGCTGCCTCCCGGAGGGATGCACGGCGGCGCTCGAGCGCAAGAGCTGGCACGTCCCCGCGATCTTCGGGCTGATCCAGGACCTGGGCCGCGTCTCCGATGTCGAGATGTACCACACCTTCAACATGGGCGTCGGCCTGGTGCTGATCGTGGCAGAGGAGGCGGCGGAGAGCGCGGCCTCGCGCCTTTCGGCCAGGGGCGAGACGGCCTACCGGATCGGGCGCATCGAGGCAGGGGAGCGCACTGTGGTGGTCGTCTGATCCGCGCCCGGCTCACCTCCCGCGCAGAGGAGGCTGAGCGAAGGCAGCGAAGTCGTACCAAGGGTCCCAGCGGGGGAAGTCTGAACAGGGGGTACAGGAACATCAACCGGACAATCATCCGCTGCGGCTGCGGTCACCGTGTGGTTCGCCGCGATGTGATCCAGACGGGCCTCTATCTGGGCGTGCTCGGCGCCAACTATGTGTATGTGCGCTTCCGCTGCGGCCGGTGCCGGCGGATCGGTGAGCAGTTGGTGCAAGAGCAGGACTGGGACCCGTCCGTGCTGCATGAGTCCGGCGTCCAGAGCAGTCAGCAGGATCTGCGACGCTTCGACCAGCTCGGCGCGATCACGGCCGAGGAAGTGGTCGAGTTCCACTATGCGCTGGAACGGTTGAGCGAAGAGCCGGAGCTGGAGTGACCGGTCCGGCCGGCGCGACGACCTAGGGCCTGGGGGACCGCGGGACGTGCTCTGGCAGCGAGTGCTGACGGCGCTGGTCGGAATTCCCCTGCTGCTTGTTCTGATCTACCTCGGTGGATGGTACTTCGCGGTGGCGGTGGCGCTCATCGCCGTCGCGGGACTCCGCGAGCTCTACCGGCTGCTTGAGCGTCGCTTCCTGTCGGTCTGGCCGTGGGTCGGCTATCCGCTCGCGACGCTGGCCGTGGTGGGAGCTGCCGCGGGCGGAAACCTGATGGCCCGTACGATAGCCCCTCTCGTGGAAGGGGCGGTGCTACTGGCCGCCTTCGCCCTCTCGGCCCGGTGGCTGCTGACGGATTGGCCGAGGCTCGCATCGACGAGGCTCGACTGGCTTGAGGCGGCTAAGCTGATGTCCGCGCGGCGCACCTTTCCTGAGCTCCTCCGGAGCTATCGGGCAGGCGACCGCGTCTACGGATTCCGATATCCGAAGCATGAAGGTCTCTCGGCAACCCTCAGCTCCCACGTCTGCGTTCCGCAACTGCTCACCTACCTGATCCGCTTGCGGAATGTATCTCTTCCTAGCATCGCTCCGCGCGGAACGGACGCTCTGCTCCCCGCCGGAGCGCTTCTTGTGATGCTTCTCATGGCGGTCGTGTGGGGAATGGATACGGCCGCCTACGCGGTTGGCAAGACGTGGGGGCGGCACAAGCTCTGCCCTGCCATCAGCCCTGGCAAGACCGTCGAGGGAGCGATCGCCGGATTCCTGGCCGCGGCCGGGCTCTGCGTCGCCACCGGCTACTGGTTTGGCCTGCCCGTGGTCCACGGGCTCATCCTGGGCTCGGCCATCGGTATCTTGGGGCAGGCCGGCGACCTATTCGAGTCCCTGCTCAAGCGCCGCGCTGGTGTCAAGGACTCGGGCATCATCATCCCGGGGCACGGGGGCGTGCTGGACCGCTTCGATAGCCTGTTGTTCAGCGCGCCGGTGGCGTTCTACTACCTGGCCACGCTCGAGGGGTATTTCCCGATCTGAGCACGAAGCTCAGCGGCCCCGCTCGAGGCGCTCGATGAGATACTCGGGCAGGCCCGCGTCGCGCATCTTCTGCTGCACGGCCTTGATGTCGTAGCCCACGCGCCTGACCTCGACGGTCCCCTTCTCCGTGTCGTAGATCCCGAAGCTGGCCTGCGGGTTGCCATCGCGCGGCTGGCCTATGGACCCCGGGTTCACGATGTAGCGAAGCTCGGCCTCCAGCGCGATTTCGCCGCCGGCCCAGAGCGGAACCTGTTCGCAGAACCGGCTCCCGGCCTTCTCCCGGTAATACTCGGCGACGTGGGTGTGGCCGACGAAGCAGAGCGAGCCGGACATGGCCCCGAATGTGACCGCGGCTTCCATGACGTTCGTGATGTAGTCCATGGGCTGAGGCAAGGCGCCGTGCACCAGGAGGGCGTCGCCGACCTGGGCGGTGAGCGAGAGGGAGGAGAGGTAAGCCTTCTCATCGGCTGAGAGCTGGTCGTCGGTCCAGACGATGGCCTGGCGCGCGTAGGGGTTGAACCAGTCCAGCTCGTAGTGGCCGACCGCGGCCAGATCGTGATTCCCCGCGATGCAGGTGAGAGGCGAGAGGCCGCGCAGGCGCGCGATGCAGGCGGCCGGGTCGGGGCCGTAGCCCACGATATCACCCAGGCAGAGGAATGCGTCTACCCCGGCCAGCTCGGCAAGAACGGCGTCGAAGGCCTCCAGGCTGGCGTGGATGTCGGAGATGAGCCCATAAACCATGGTCAGGCTCGAAGGACGGCGACGCCATTCTAAGAGGAGGGGTGGGGGTTGTCAAGCAAGTGAGGAGAGCGGCGCGGCGCGCCTAGCTGAGCCGCTGCCGGGCCGCCTCCAGCAGTTCCGATGCAGTCCGGCCATCTTGGGGATAGGAGGCGACGGAGCAGAAGAGCTGGGTCAAGGAGGGCCCGTTCTGAACGCGCTGGCAGACCATAGCGGCTTCCCGCGGCGGCAGGCTGAAGACCATCGCCAGCTCCTCCGGGCCAGCGCGGAAGACGTGGTCGAGCACGCGGACCCGCTGGTAGATGCGCTTCGCGATCCCGCCCAAGGCGGCCGGAGTGGTCGGCGACGTGCCGCCATCAGGTCGCACCAGCGCAAGGCTGAGTGGGGCACGCAGGGACTCGGCGCGCCTGATCTCGCGCTGCAGGCTCCGCCTGAGATGCTCGGGGCCGAAGAGGCCGGTCTCGGCATCAACGACGGCGGGTGCGGCGATGAGTGACAGCCGCCCCACCGGCGAATGCAGGCGGTCGTCTTCCTGCTGGATCTCCACCAGCAGCAGTCGGATTCGCTCCAGGGCACGCCGGAGGATGCGGGAGATGCGGCTGGTGCTGCGCGCCACGATGTGGGCCACTTCCCGCTGCGTCAGATCGTCGTAGAAGAAGTGCTGGACGATGCGCTGCTCGAGTGAGGGAAGACGCCCCAGCAGGCTCTTGGCCAACATGCTCTCGACCACCTGGTCGCTGAAGTCCTGCTGCACGTCGCCGGCCAAGGCCTCCAGGGAATCGGGGGAGATCAGCTCCTCCCCCTCGGGAGGAGAGTAGTCGGCTCGCTCGAGGTCGCCCTCAGCCGCGCGCTCCCAGCGGGACTGGCCGAGCAGCCGCCGCCGCTCCCGCAGGTAGTTCTTGATGGTGCCGGAGATGACCGGGTAGGCGTAGGTCGAGAACTGGACGCCGTAGTCCGGGCGAAACCGCTCGATGGCGCGGATGAGTCCGAGACAACCTTCCTGGATCAGATCGTCGTGGGAGTCGCGAGCCAGCGCGGCATACCGGTTCGCGATCTGGTAGACCAGCCCCATGTGCCGGAGCACCAGCCGGTTGCGTATCCCCACGTCGCGGGTGCGGCGATACTCCTGCCACACCGCAACGCTCTGGTCTTCGAGGACTAGTTCCGCCGCCATGACCCCTGAGGACGTGACCGCGCGGCGCGGTGAAACCAGCGCAAGGCGCGGCCGCCTGTGCGTCCTCAGGGTTATTCCATAGAAGCTGTTTCATGGCCCGGCCCAGGCCGAGCAAGCGGTGCGGACGTGGGGACTGGCAGGCTCGTGAGCGCACCGCGAGAGGTCAGGCGCGGCGCTCCTCCCGCCAGGGGTCGGCGGAGTCGCTGTACCCGCGGGCCTCCCAGTAACCGAGTTCCTGCTCTTGCGTGAACCGGATCCAGCGCACCCACTTCGCGCTCTTGTAGGCGTACTTCTGAGGAACGACGAGGCGAAGGGGGAAGCCGTGCTCTGGAGCGAGGTCCCGGCCATCCAGTCCCCATGCCAGGAGCACATCAGGGGAGAGCAGGTCCTCCAGCGGAAGGCTCGTGGTGTACTCCCCCTCACAGCCGACGGTAGCGAAGTGGGCGTGCTCGGTGGGAGCGACCAGGTCACAGATCTCGGAGAACCGGACCCCTTCCCAGGCGCAGACCAGCCGACTCCACCCCTCAACGCAGTGGAAGTCCGAGGTGTCAATCACTGCGGGCAGCCCGCGCAGCTCCTGATATGAGAGACGACGGGGGCTGCGCACTTCCCCTTCGATCCGGAGATCCCAGGCGGCAGGATCGAAGGGGGGCACCGGCCCGACGTGAAGCACGGGCAAATGCTCGATTGGCTGCTGGCCTGGGGGCAACCTGGTTTCATCCTCAGCTCTCACGGCACTCCTCCCCTGGCGGTATTGCTGCTCAGGGACAGGAGCAAGCTCCTGTCCAACGAGGCCGACCGGGCCCAAGTCGTCAGGCGCCGGAGATCGGATACGTCCCCGCCTCCCGAGCCGCCTCGAACATGGCCAGCACGTTCTCGACCGGCGTCGTGGCCTGGATGTTGTGGACGGCGTTGAACACGTAACCGCCGCCGGGCGCGAAGGTGCGAATGCGCTCCTCGACCTCGCGCCGGACCTCGTCCGGAGTGCCGAACGGAAGCGTCTTCTGTGTGTCCACTCCTCCGCCCCAGAAGACCAACCGGTCTCCGAACTCGCGCTTGAGCCGCGCCGGGTCCATGTTGGCGGCCGAGCACTGAACCGGATTCAGGATGTCAACGCCGGCCTCGATGAAGCTGGGGAGGAGGTGGTAGACGGAGCCGCAGCAGTGGTAGAAGGTCTTCCACGTGGTGTGCTCGTGCACCCAGTCGTTCATCCTCCTATGGAAGGGCTGGTAGAGCTCGCGGTAGAGATCGGGTGAGATGAACTCCTGGCGCTGGGTGCCGAAGTCGGTCCCGGAGATGAAGATGGCGACGATGCGGCTGCCCACCGCCTGCCGGTAGAGCTCCAGGTTCTCGATCGCCTGCTCCGTCTGGCGAGCGAAGATCTCCTTGATATAGTGAGGGTGGGTCAGGTGGGCGACCATCCAGTCCTCGAAGTTGCGGATGCCCCTGGGCGCCTCCAGCTCGGGCGCCAGCACTCTGGGCAGATCGCCCAGGCCACCCCCACCGGATCCGCCCAGAATGGCGAAGCTGGTGTGGTCGTGGAGGCTGGTGGCGGTGGTGCGCAGGTGCTCCAGCTCCGCGTCGCTCAGCCGCGCGAACTGCTCGGCGAACTCCGCCGGGTCCAGGCGATCCCAGTCCAGGGGCGGCTGGCGCACGATGATGTCGAAGTAGTGCCCGTTCTTCGGCATGCGCCCGCTGGGAGGCTTAGTCGCGTCGCCGCCAGGGGAAAGCAGCAGATCGCCATTGGCGTCCACCCGGTAGTTGAACTGGCCTGGCACCAGCACCTCGGTCCCATCGAAGGTGCGCCAGGGCTTCCAGTCCTGATTGGCGATGCCGAAGGAGCGCACCAGCGGGATCAGCCCTACGACGTCACAACCCAGCCGCTCGAGTACGGGGACTTCCACCTCGGCCAGCATCTGGAGCAGGTCGCTTACTCTGGGCGGCCCCCCGTTGACGCCCAGCCTGCGCCTGAGCTCGGCATAGGTGGTGGCCATGATGCCGGTGGTGACGCTGCTGCCGAGATCGAGCGGCACGCGGTCGGGCTCGCGATGGTCCAGCGTCCGTATGACGCGCTCCCTGGAGGTCATGGTCTGTCCCTCTTCACGATCACAGCTCCGGCGCTGCTGCGGAGCCCCCGGATATCTGGGTAGGGCAGGCTGGAAACCTGCCCTACTGCTTGGAGCCGCCCCAGGCCTGACGGGCCCAGGCCTCCATGGCGCCGTACTTGTCCTGCCAGGTGGTGTACATGGCGCCGACGATGCCCGGCAGCCCCTGCACGCCGTGGAACCACGGTACCACGTCCTCCCCCTGCTCGTTGCCGTCGTAGTAGCCGGCGAAGATCTGCTTCATCCCCCGATCCGCGAAGAACTTCGCGTTCTTGCCTTTGAGCTCGCCATACCAGTTCACGATTCCGATGCGGCGGTCGAGCCCTTCCCATGACCCGGCCCAACTGCCGTTGACGATGTAGTAGTCGCCGACCGCGTTGTGCATGGGGTCGAACATGTCGGACCAGACCCAGATTTCCGCGTCGGGCCGGAGGTCCCGGATGATCTTCGCGCAGCGCCGCACGTTGTCCGCCAGCATCTGGCCCGGCGTCAGGCCCCGGCTCTGGCAGGCCTGGTCCCAGTTGGCGATGCGGATCTCGTCGTGCTGCATGAAGAAGACCTTGGGATGCAGCAGGTCGTTCACGCCTTTCACCTGGTCTCGCAGGATATCGTACACCTTGGGATCGCTGAGGCAGCACATCACCTGGTCGCCGATGGTGGTTGTGGGATGATAGTAGCTGACGCGCAGGCGCGCCCCATCGGGTATGCGTGACCCCTGGGCCAGATGGATGGTCAGCGGCTGATGATAGGTGGGATAGGCGGCGAGCTGCGGGTCGCGGATCGCCTCGAAGTCACGACCCTCCTGGTAGACGGCGCCGTCCTCGCCCCGCACCGAGAGCGGGCAGCCATCGCGCCGCAGCGGGTTCAGGAGGCCGATCTCCTCCAGCGTCACATCATCCCACCAGATGCGGCCGCTCTTGCCTCCCCAGCATCCGAGATAGACGCGCACCTGGCCGAAGTCCAGGCTGTTGAACAGCAAATCGTAGCGAGTCCAATCCTGAGTGCGCGCCACGTGCAGTGGCAGATCGCCGATCCCCCGCTCCTTCTCGGTGGGGGCGAGCACCAGCAGCCGCGCGGTCTCGGGTGCCTCAAAGTCCTGGGTCTTCACCCAGGCGCTCAGGTGGTACTGGCCGAACGGATGCACCTTCACTACCTGCTCGAGCCGGGAATGTCCCCACTTCGGCTCGGCCTCGGAGATGCGCTCCATCCGCAGCGACATCTGGCCGCCGTGGACGACCTCGCGATCGGCGAAGGTGCTCGTGCCCACGTTGTCCTGCATCTCCCACCCGGCGAACCGATTGCCGTCGGCCTGTTCGAAGTCACCGCCGGCCAGCGATGCCGGCGGATCGGCCACCAGTGCGGCCTCGCGGCCGCGGACGACGAAGAGCTCGTCCTTGACGGGAATACCCTCCGCCAGATTGGGGTCATAGCCAAGAATCTGGCCGGAGTAGCCGATGGGCATGACGCTCGGGACCAGATCGAGGCCGTTGTCCTTGGCGGCGCGCTGGAGGCGCCTCAGGTTGTCGAGGTAGGACGGCTGGGCGTTACGGAGATCGAGCAGATTCCAGTCCGAGAGCACAACTGCGTTATAGCCGGCCGCAGCCGCGCGGGGGAAGAGCGCGATGGTGCGCTCCACGTTCGCCGAGTCACGCATGGTGCGCATGACGAAGAGCCAGCGGCGAGAGAGCCCGCCGGAGGCGGGCTGCACCGCGCCGTAGCTAAGGGTGGAGGTGAGGGCAAGGATGATCCCGACCCAGATAACCCGCGGTAGATACGACATCGTTCGCCTCCTGTTCGCTAGGGCAGGTTGGAGACCTGGCCTACTGCTTGGCGCCGCCCCAGGCCTTGTCGGCCCAGGCCCCCATCGCGTCGTACTTGTTCTCCCAGGTGGTATACATGGCGCCGACAACGCCTGGAATGCCCTCTGTGTTCTTGAGCCAGGTAGCGATCCCGGAGCCATCCTCGTCACCGTCATAGTAGCCGGCGAGCACTTGCTTCTCGCCACGGTCGGCGAAGAACTTGCAGTTCCTCCCCTCAAGCCCACCATGCCAGTTAACGATACCTATACCCGGGTCGAGCCCTTCCCATGAGCCTTTCAGACTGCCGTTGGACAGGTAGTAATGATCGACCGCGTTGTGCATCGGATCGAACATGTCGTTCCAGACCCAGATCTCGGCATCGGGCCGGAGGTCGCGGATGATCTGCGCGGCGCGGTGCACGTTGTCGGCCAGGAGCAGGCCCGGGGTCAGGTGCCGGCTCTGGCAGGCCTGGCACCAGTTGACCACGCGCAGCTCGTCGTGCGACATGAAGAAGGCCGGCGGGTGGAGCGTGTCGTTCGCCTGCTTGATCTCCTCCCGCCACTCCTCGAAGATCTTCGGCTCGCTCAGGCAACTCGTGAGGCGGTCCTCGTAGACGATGACGGGATGGTAGTAGCTGACCCGCAAGCGTTCGCCCTCCTTGATCCGGCTATCGGCAGTAAGGCGAATCGCCGGCGGCTCGTGGTAGGCCCGCCAGATGTGCAGGTTCGGATCGCGGATGGGCTCGAAATCGCGGCCCTCTTCGTAGGTCTGACCGCTCTCACCGCGGACCGCGACCGGGCAACCCGGGCGGCGCAGAACGTTCACCAGTCCGATCTCCTCGACTGACAGGTCGTCCCACCAGAGCCGCCCGCCCCGGCCGCCCCAGATGCCCACATAGAGCATCGCCTCGTCGTGGGTCAGGCTGTTGAAGACGAGATCCTGCCGCGTCCAGTCCTCGGTGCGCGCCACGCGGAAGGTCTGGAAGCTGATCTCGTGCCCCGAGTCAGGGGTGAGCACTTTAACCTCTGCGTTGGCGGGCCTCAGGTTCTCGGTCTTGGTCCAGACGCTGATGTGATACTGGCGGAAGGGCTGCAGCTTGATCCTCTGGGCGAGGCGGCAGTTGCCGGCCTCATTGCCCGCGGGCATGTTCTCCATGCGGACCGAGGTCTTCCCGTCGTGGACGACCTCATGGTCGGCGAAGCTGCTGACCCCGGGACCGTCCTGGAAGTCCCAGCCGTCGAAGCGGTCGCCCGCCGCGGCCTCGAAGGCGCCGTTAGCCGGGTTGGTGGGGTTGTCAGGCTGGAAGGTCGCCTGCTTGCCGCGGGCGATGAAGAGAGCGTCCTTGGCGGGCACGCCCTCCGTGTAGTTCTGATCGTGCGAGTTGCCCATGACGACCGGGATCAGGTCGAGGCCATAGCGCCTGGCGGCCTGCTTCAGCTCCTCGACCTTGCCGGGCGCGATGTCGTACGGCAAGACACAGGCGTTGTACCCTGCGGCCTGCGCGCGGGGGAAGAGAGCGATGGCTTGGTCTACCTCCTTCGGGTCGCTCATCTCGCGCCACACAAAGAGCCATCGCTTCGCGAGCTTCTGGCTCTGCGGCGCGGCCGAGGCGCAGCCCAGAACGAGTACGGCGGCCAGCAGGGCGAACAGGGGACACGACCTCAAGCGACTACCGGTTCTCATCTGCACACTCCTCACAGGGGAATCTTGACTGGCCGGCCCGTCTCGGCGGCCTCTCTCGCCCGCAGCACCACCTCTGATATACGCAGGCAGTCTGCGCGGGGGATGAAGGGCTCCCGGCCGCGGGCGAGCGCGTCCAGGTAGTCGCCCAGGAAATCCACCGGGGGCGGCAGCGGCAGTTCCCGCGGGCCTTCGTTGGCCGTGACCAGCGTGACGCGCTCGTCCTTCGCCTCGACCACGCCAGAGCGGCCGGCGATCCGAAGGCGATCGTCGCCGTGGGTGGGAGCGGCCGCGGGCCGGCAGTAATCAAGTCGGATCGCGGCGGAGGCGCCGTTGGACAAGCGCGCGATCACGCAGGCGCTGTCCTCCAGGTCGCCCATCTCAGGGTGAGCGACGTTCGCGGCATACGCCATCACCTCGACGAACTCAAGGCCGCTGGTCCAGCGGATGAGGTCCATGGCGTGGATGCCAATGTAGGGGATGATCCCGCTGAAGGTCTCGCGGCTCTGCTGCCAGGCCGGCCGCTCACCCAGGCGGTATGACTTCTGCGCGCCCGCCTGGGCGATGGTCCCTATGGCCCCGCTCGCCACCGCCTGGCGAAGAGCGAGATAGGGCGGATCGCAGCGCATCGTGAGCAGCATGGTGAGCGTGACCCCCGACTTCTCCAGAGCCTTGCGCACCCGCTCCAGCCCGGCCAGGTCCTTGGCCAGCGGCTTCTCGCAGATGAGGTTGATCCCCCTCTCCGCGCAGGCGGTGAGGATGTCGGCGCGGTCGCGGTCGTTGCCGGCTTCGAGCACTACGTCGGGCCGGCAGTCAGCCAGCAGCTCGCGATAATCCGAGTAGGCGCGCGCGCCGGGGGGGCCGGCAACGGCCGCGACCGCCTCCGGGTGATCGTCGGCAACGGCCATGAGCTGGACCTCCGGATGGGCCTGAAGGGCGTCGAGCACCACGTACTGGTGGCCCTTGAGCCCGATCAGCGCGAGGGAGACGGCCACATCTTACCTCCGTTGCGCCACGAGGCGTCTCGCCGGCGGCTCTACCTTCACGTGAGTGCGCCGAGGTCGAGCCGGCATGGGTCCAACGATGTCCGCCAGAGCGGACTCGATCCGTTCCATCGTCTCGGGTCTCGGGATGCACTGGAGCACGATCCGCAGGCCTTCCTCGTCGCGGTGCGAGTCGAAGTGCACTCCGAAGACGATCCGCTGCTCCTCCAGCACGCGGCTCATCTTCTCTCGGATCTCCCGGGCGTGGTGCGCGGCGAGGTAGACGCAGTCGGTAAGGAAATGGGTGTGAATCCACACCACCTCGCGCCGCACGATCTTCACCTCAGCCTCCGGTGACAGGGGATTTCTTCCTGCCGGCCGATCAACCTTCCGTGGCAGGCGCGCTGCAAGCGCGAGGAGAAGACTGATGGCCCAAGCAGCGCTATGAGCAGCATGGAGGGAAGGGCTGTCTGAGTCCGGGACGACAGAGCAAGGCGTGGCCGGCGCGGGTGGAGCCCCGCTGGCGGCTGCGTTAGGACCCGCTGCACAGCACCCGCCCGATGCGCGCCGAGACGGGCGGGTGGTGATCGCGGCCGCCGTGGTATTCGTGGTGGTGACTGTGGTCGTGGCCCTGAAGCTGCACAGCGGCGACTACAAGGACGCCGAAGTGTGGTACCAGGTCGGCCGCCGCGTGCTGCTGGGGCAGGCAGTGATAGGACTCCGGTCCTTCCGGTACCCTCCGGCCTTCGCCGTGATGATCGCGCCGCTCTGCGCCCTGCCGTTCGCCGCCTTCTTCCTCGTGTGGTACCTGCTCAACGCTGGGCTGTTCGTACTATCGGTCCGGCTGGCGGCGAAGCTGGTCTCCCCCGCGGCGGCCTGGCGCGATCTTCCTCGGTACTGGGCTCCGACGGGGCTAGTCTGCCTGTTCGCCATTGACAACCTCTTCCTGGGCCAGACCAACATCCTGGTGATGGCCCTGGTGTACTGGGCGTTCCTGGAGGTCGCCCGCAACCGGGAGTGGAGAGCAGGACTCCCCCTGGCCGCGGCGGTCGCGGTGAAGGTGTTCCCTCTGCCGCTGCTCGCCTACTTCGCCTACCGCTGGCGCGTGCGGGCGGTGATCTCGTCCCTGCTCTGGTGTCTTCTGCTCCTGGTTGTGCTGCCTGCGCCAGTGCGGGGCTTTCGGCGGAACCTGAACGAGCTCGCGGCCTGGGGCGAGCGTGTGGTCATGCCCTACGTCTCGCAGGGCAAAGCGGGCGACTGGGGCCAGCACGCGCTGGACTTCGGCAACCAGTCGCTCCAGGCGGTCCTCAACCGCTACCTGAGTCGCGTCAACGTCTACGTGGTCGCCCGCGACCCGCGCCGGGCCATGTACGTGAACGTGGCCGACCTGTCGCAGCAGCAGATCAACTGGGTGATCGTGGCGGCATTCGCTGTGCTCGCCGTGAGCTTCGCCGCTGCGTGTGGGTGGAGGCGCCCGCGGGACACGCTCCAGGCAGCGACCGAGTACTCGCTCGCCATCATGCTCGTGCTGCTGGTGTCGGCGCTCTCGTGGACGTACTTCTTCGTCATGCTGTTGCTGCCAGTGATGACGGCTATGGCCCTGCTCGGCAGCCGCCACCGGCTCGGGCCAGCACCGGTCTGGGGTCTGAGGGTCAGCCTGTGGGCGCTGGGCGCGGCCATCGTGCTGGAGGTCAGCGCGTACGCGCGCGCCCTGGGCAATATGTGCTGGACAACGCTGATCCTGTACGCCGCGCTCGCGCTGGCCTGCCGCGACCTGCGCCGGCGGCCGGCGAGGAAGTACTCCTTCCAGGCCGCCCGGGACGGCGAAGGCTGACGCGGCGTTCGCCGGCAGGCTTGCCCTGAGCGCAGCCGAAGGGGCGGAGTCCTACTCCGTCAGCCCCAGCAGCTTGGCCATCGTCCCCCCGAACACCTGGGCTTGCAGGTCCGGCCTGAGCGCGATGGCATCCATGGTTCGCTGGAAGTCGTTCATCACGTCCTCGATCAGCTCGATGCCGACATCCGAGCCGAACACTATCTTCGCCCAGGCGTGACGTCCCTCCGGGTCGCGGTACTGGCTGGTCTCGGTCCACCAGAGCAGTTGGCCGAAGAACTGAGGGGGCTTGGCCTTCAGGCTCGAACCGCTGAGGTCGAAGTAGAGGTTGGGGTTCCAGCGGCAGGCCATGGCGGCTTCCTCATACCACGGGTTGCCCAGGTGCGCGCCGACGATCCGCAGACCGGGGAAAGCGCGGGCGATGGTGTCGAGGTAGATCGGCCGATGCCGGTCATTGTTCACATCGTACTGCTTGTCCAGCGCGGTGCGGGCCACGATTCCCAGATGGAACAGGCAGATCAGCCCCAGCTCCTCCGCCATCTCATACACGGGGTAGAACGACTTGTCATCGTAGCGGGCCGGCGGCCGGATCATCTTCAGCCCCTTGAAGCCCTGGCCGTGAAGCGCCCGCACTTCGTCCGGCCCGGCCTCTCCCAGGGGCAAGAAGCCGAAGCCAATGATCACCTCGGGGTACTTCGCCATCGCCTGGGCCACGAGCTTGTTGCCGTCCTTGAAGTCGAGCCAGAGCGCGCCATTCAGGCAGACCTTGTCGAAGCCAAGTCTCCTCTCCTCCGCCACCAGCTTGTCCACGTAGCCCTCGTCGGTGCTATGGTGGACGTGCGCGTCTATCCTCATCGCTCTGCCTCCGGGTCTATGTGGGAGCCCTCTCCTCAGGGTTCGGCAGCATCACCTGGCCCCCCTGCCCCGGGAGCCCGCACGGGCAAACCGGACGGGGCGCATTTCCCCTGAGGGGAAATGCGCGGGCCTGGGTTTGCCCGGCAGCAAGCGGGCGACCCCGAGCCCTCACGGTGGCGCCGGATATGTGGAATAGGGCCAGAGAGGGGCCAGGCAACTGCGTCTGCATCGGAGGGCCTGATATGCGCCTGCACAGGCACGGGCTGGGGGGTTGCTCTGCAGCCCTCGCTGATCAGGTGAGCAGGACCAGTGATGGCTCGCGTGGCCGCTCGGAGATGCAAAGCGGCTGGCACTCGGTTCGCGTGCGCCATGCGCAGGTATGGGACTGGTGCGCTCACCAGGAAGAGGTGGAGCGCCACCTGCAGCAGAGACGCCGCCTCGCGGCCCTGCTCCACGCCCGGAGACACTGGAAGCTGGAAGCCGCGCACTGAGTTGGCACTGTGAAGCGGGCGTGCTTGGCCTGAGCGAAGTCGAAGGGCCCATGCCCGCCAGAGGGCAAGCATGATCGGCTGGTTGTGCGCAACCTACTCGTTCCTCGGCGGCGCGGCGCTGCTCGCGCTGATCGGCGCGCTCCAGGCCGGGAGCCGGCACGGGCGAACCGATGCTGGTGCGCCCGGCGGTAAGCCGGCGACCTCGAGCGCCAGCAGGACGCGCGGATCCGGTTCACCAGCAGCGGGCCGTCGCGCCGACCAAGTGACGGGCTAGCTCTGCGCGTACCCCCGCGTTCGCTGCACCCCAGCCACTTCGCTACGAAGCACGAGCGGACGACCGGCAATCCGTCCGAATGTCGCCGGGGGCGCACAAAGGCAGAGAATCCAGTGTCTATGCTGGTTTCCGCCTTCGCGGAGTCCATAGCTTCAGCGGAGGACTCTTGAGCCTCGATTTCCTCGGGGTTCGCCTGCCCGAGCCGACAAGCCCGGCACGGGCTGACGGCCAGGGATTCGGACACGCTGAGCACTCGGCGCTTCGAACCTCCGTCCGAAGGGTGCCGTCGCTGGCCACCCCAGCGACCGGTGTGGTCACTCCCGTCGATCACAGTTCCTTTGTCCAGTACCAATCCTTATCGAAGGTCTCGAAACCGGCTGAATGATAGAACGCTTTGCGGTCGTCACCATATGACCCAACAAATGCCCGCTCCGCCCCCGTCCTCTGCAAGCGCCGCAGCCCCTCGAGGAGCATTGCTCTACCTAGGCCGAGCCGGCGATGGTGAGGGTGCGTGGCGACCGGCTCGAACATACCCGTCTTCGTTATCTCGTCATACCAGACCACGCAGAAAGAAGTGAGCGTCCCGTCCCGGTGCCGCGTCATCAATTCCAGGTCCGGTCGAAACAGCGGCGCCTGCTCCATCTTCGTGAAGTGCTCCGGCACCGCTTTGAGCGGCTCCTCCTCAGGATTAAAGCCGATATGTCCGGCATTGGTCCGCCTGAGCGCATCCGTCTCCTCGACGGCCGAGACGAGGGAATAGCCATCGGAGAGTTGCGGCACGAATTCCCTACTAAGCGCTTGAGCATTGCAGTAGTCGCCGTCATCGCCTCTCGTATAGCCTCGGGAGACCAAGCGTTCGTTGCGATAAGCGTCGCTCTCTAGTGACCAGACATTCAGGCGTTTCTTCCCGCCGGCCGTCTCTGCCGCGATCATCGCCTCTGCGAAGTCCAGCATTTCATCAGTTAGCGAGTCATATCCCGGCCGGATCTGTAGAAACGCGTTAGGGCCCTCCTCCTTGTGGCTGATCCCCACAATCCGCCCGTGCTCCTCCCAAATCCCGATGTAGCGCTGCCAGTTATCGTGGCCGCGCGCCATATACATGGGATTCACCGCATGTTCTGCGAATTCCCATCGCTGCGGCAACCAGCAATGCTGGGTGAGCGTCTGCAAGTAGATCTCCCTTAGGAAATCCATGATCGCGCCGTAGTCGTTGGCGTAGCGGCGAAACGTCACCATGTGAGCACCTGCAAACCAGTGTTGCTCCCAGTCAGACCGAACGTGTGGTTCCACGCTCCTGACGCGGTCCGGAAAGCGATTGCGCAAACTCATCAACGGAGCTGTACTCGTCTAGGCCCACGGATTGCTCGCACAACCAGCGCCGCAACCTTGAGTCCAACAGGGCGGCATGCTCGGCAACGGTGTGCATATCGCTGAATGAATCGCCGATCAGGTTAGGCAGGCCAATGCTTCGGTACGGGGCCGAGTACTCACTGATGAAGTTGACATCGGGGTGAAGCCCTGCAGTGCCCCCGAATTCAGCGAGCATCAGGCTGACTTCATGCTGAACGCACCAGGCTGCGAAGCTTGCTGCAACACCGTGCTGTTGTTCACATGCCGACAATACCTTCTGGATCTGATCGTTGATCTCGGGGTAGGCATTATGGAATGGGTTGCTCGCTGTACTGTCCGCCGCGTGGGCTGGCTGGTATTGGCAGAGCAGGTGGCGCGTACCGCGGGCAAGGGCTTCGGCGGCTTCGGCAATCGCAGTGGAGTCAGCAGCAGTGCTGACGACCGTAATCAAGTGCGCCAAGTTCTCCGGCTGAACCTGTAGGCGAGATAGTTGCTCCATGATGTGGCCGCCTCCACGGTCAAAGAAGACCTGGTTCATCAGGGCGAGACATTCCAGTACCGATCCGATGAGGTGCCACCCCACATGGCGCACGTCGGCGACGCTATCGCTCGCGACCGCGAGGCGTAGCTTTCCAAGATGCATGCAAGCGTCCCGAAACTGCTCTTGCGCCCGCCTAATCATCTGCGGCCGAGACTCGGGCTGTTGCAGATCGACAACGCGTTGCTTGAGGTCTGCCAGACGAGCGGCTGATGTGTCAGAGCGGGAGTACAGCACCTTCGCATGATAGACGAGTGCTGGCGCGTGAGCCCACCCGCGAGCGTGGCCGCTAGCAAACCTTTCCATGGTATCCCAGGTGATCGGCCAGAAGTCAAACAGAATGCCGTCGATCAGAACTGCGCGATTGACGGGAGGGTTCTTACCGTCAGCCGGAATGTAGAAGATATCCAGGTCCGAGCGATCGGAGGCCGTCCCCTGGGCATGCGAGCCATAGTATCCGACAATATCGATTTCCTCGCCATAGGTCTCAACCGCGTGAGACACGAGAAGATCCGCCACTTGGAACACGTCGATCATGAGACAATCCTTTCAGCAGGCCTGTCTACTCCGATACCCCAGAGGAGATGCGCTGTCCACAGCTGCAGTCGTTTCCTTGACAGCGGCACAGTCTCTCGCCTTAGCTCTTCTCACCTCGAGTTCCACGGCTTCTCTCCCCGGTCAACAGAACGCGCCCACTTCTCGCCACCCGGCTACTCTCGGATGGCAGGAAGCAGGCGCGCAAGGGCTGATGGCGTTATCCTGCTATCTTACTATGGTTTTTTCGGCGGTCAGCCAGCCTGAGGCTATCATGATGAAGGGCTGGCTGTCAACGTTCGCTCGCTTTGCCTCGCAGTTCGATTCGGACACGCTGACCACTCCGACACTTCGAACCTCGCCTGAGGCGGGCAAGCCTCCGTCCGGTAAGTATCTACTGGGCGAAGGCGGTCAGCAGACCCCCTCGCACACCAAGTCTGGGGCGTGATGACTGGCGAGGAGCGAGAAGATGTCGAACCCACCACCCGACCGGCGGGCAAGCCCACTGGACCCCGAGGTGATGTCCCCGGCAGAGCGGCTTGAGGAAGCGGCCTCCCTGCTGGCCAGGGGCATCCTTCGCCGCCGGTTGAGAACGGCGGACGGGAGAAAGCCTGCCCTGAGCGGAGCCGAAGGGAAACCTCTTGATGTTCTTCGGGAAGCGAGGGATGAATGAGTCGAACCCCGGTCGGAAGGGAGAGACACGTGAGTGATAGCACGCTGAGGCAGATTGCTCAACTGAACGAGCTGACCTGCGGCCGGGGCAGACGAGGTGGCCCCATCGCAGTTGCCGAACTGACCTCTCACGGAAGTGGCGAGTCCGTCCGCGCTCGCACCTCCGTGATACCTTGGCCTCACGTAGGGGATGATGCCGCGGCTTCGATCAGCCGAGACCGCACACCGGTGGAGAGATACGCGTGCGCTCCTGGGCGGCGTGGAGGGACACCTGGCCGATCGAGAGGCGGAATGGCTCTACTTCGCCGCAGCCACCTGCCGCGCCGAAGGCGAGGTGGTCGAGGTGGGAAGCTTCAAGGGCAAGTCGGCCATCTGCCTGGCCAAGGGGATCGAGATCAGTGGAGCGGACGGGCGGCTGATCGCGATAGACCCTCACTGCGCGCCCGCGCCAACAGACCCGGAGCTGCGAGGTGCACACTCGTCCGAACCCGAGATGAAGGCCAATCTCGCCCGCGCCGGCGTAGCCGACCTGGTGGACGTTC
>Ga0315295_10001492_pt1 | contig 20071 bp, 23 predicted proteins | sample YL17G14_0_MG_FD_204453 | JGI IMG/M metagenome (GOLD analysis project Ga0315295, IMG submission 204453) | Sediment microbial communities from Yellowstone Lake, YNP, Wyoming, USA - YL17G14_0 | ecosystem: Environmental > Aquatic > Freshwater > Lake > Sediment | place: USA: Wyoming | collected...
GTTATCAAACTGCCGGTAGCTGAACTTAATAAGCTAGTCGTTCCGGCTTGAATCGCGGGAATGCCAATTCCAAAACTATTTGAAACGGCATTCGTTGCAGTTGCGGCAGTTGTTGCGGTAGTGGCATAGGTTGAATTAATTGAGGAAGTGACAACATACTTGTTTAACGGAATACCATTGATAACCAAACTACTGTTTATATCCGTGGTCAACGTGACCGTGTTGTAAACCGGAATCCAAACCATGTTGTAATAATAGAATGACATAATTATCAATGAGTATTGCAGAACGCACAGGCACCTTGACCGTCACTGCCACTTGTAACTAAATATTTTGGAACGACATACCATTGCATTGAACCACTGCACAAAATCAATGTTTGGTCAGGAGGAAGGCAAAAACCGTTATCAGGACAACCGGGAGCCCAGCCAATTCCCCACCAAGCATTTCCACAAGCCAAAGGTGCCCAAAGTACCATAATCCTTTTGTTGTTAATGCTCATGGTTACTTCAAACGTTTGCATACTTTGGCCGGGTATTCCGTAACCATACTGATAAGCGAAAGATGACGTTGGCCGCCAACCATTATAGTTTTCAATAATATCATGCAATGTTGACATTTGAGATGTGTTAAGTCCGCGACCAATCCAGCCAAGTCCCACTGTTGCATTTGCATTTAGTGCAAGACCGCCAATATTAACTGATGCAATATAAACATTTTCACTTGCTTGTGTAACATCTGCTGTAGTTGTTATCGGACTATAATTGTAAGTCTTGGAATATTGTTGAGTTGCGGAACCACTTCTTGAAACAATAATTGTTCCTGCTCCCTGAACTGCATTGCTAGCTGTGTAGAATGCTACCGATGGACTATTCGCCAAACCACCAGCTAAATTTCCAGCAGGTGGGCCGGAAGTATAACCACCAACACTTACTTGTAAATTGTCATTACCCATCGGATACGTTATGACATAAGGTTCTTGCAACCATTCAGCTAAAGATATATCGGTTGAACTGCCAATGTTGGCAGGATTGAAATTAGTATCGCCATAATTTCCATTCCACGGTGGTTTATTATAAATACTATTGTTGTTATGGACACCCCAATTGCCGTGTGCAGCGTTGGAACTGATATAAGGACCGTTCCAAGTTATATGGTATGAGTTATCATTTTTCAGACTATATGCGTTGATGTAGGCAGTATTGCCAGCGAACGGATAAAGCGCATAGCACAAATCCCACAACGAAGCCGATTTTAACCCTTTTACCAAATTATCCACAGCAAACCATACTGACATACTATTTGGATTATCACCAAGACCAGACGAACTTAAATATGTATTTGTAGCAGGGTCAAAGATACTGCTTGTATCCAAGTTCAGGGGACTAATGATAAATCCGCAACTATTGGTCAAGAAATTCGTAGCATGGTCAAGGTAATAACAACCGTTGGAACTGGTGCATAATGTCCCTGATACTGAACTGGTGAAATCTGAACCCGTAATGCAAACTTGAACCAATTGCCAATGGGTAATGTCTGCAATGTTTACAGAGCCAGAAATGGTTATGCTGTTTGTGAAATTATTTGTGCCACTTGAACCGCCGCCAGTTCCACCACCGTCGCCACCATTCATTGCGTATGACGCCGTAACCGCATAACTGGATGAAACCGCACTTCCACTATTTGCTTCAATCAGGTTTTCAAGGTAGTAGAAATTACTGTTTACCTTTGACCAAGCCGAATAGGGCAAATCGCCTATTACGTTGTTTGTGTCAATTCGTGAATATGAAATCGGTGTCATAATGTTGTTTTTATGGTGAAGTCGTCCAAATCAGATTACCACCTGATGTGTGTGGATAAAAGGTGTCGCCTTCTTGGGTCACAATCGGACCATGCCATGCTCCATTGGAATCTATCCTTGATAAAACATTAGTGTCAGAATCCATTACTTCCAATGCGTCATTTGATTGACCACCAATCATCCTTATTGCTAAACTGACATTATCACTTGCTATATTTACAATTTCAGTAGAAGCAATCGGGACAGGTGTATTTGACATGAAACCATTTACCAACTGAATATTTGTTCCGCAGAATTGTGCCCTATCCCATTGATGGTCGTTTGCGTAGGTTCCGCCCATCCAAATAACATTATCACTACCGGCATTATTTACATGCGTTTGAATGTATGTTGCTTGTTGTGAATCGGTCCAACCAGCCGTTTCTGTTGGAACAATCCGCAATTGTGCTGATAAACCGTTGGATGCGACACTTCTTAAAATGAGATTACCATTATTATCATAAATGGTAGGAGCGTTGCCGTTGTCTGTTGAAATTAATATGGAGTGCAAACAACAAATATTCCCGTTTACGGCGATACTACTTCCACTTTGGTAAATTAGACTGGATGAAATGTATGAAGCACTAATGGCACTTTTAACGTAAGAAGCCGTATTTGCCCATGAAGCCGTTATGTCAGCAGAGCCATAAAACGAAATTGAACCACTGGTTACAGTATGAGTGACCGAAGCTGAAGTTGTGTTGATGTAGGACAACGACATATATTAATTGTTCCATTTTTTTAGGTATTCAATTGCACTGTTTAACGATTGAATGTTCTCATTAAATATTCCGATACCCCGATTACAATAATTACAAAGCAAACCGCGAACCTGATTTGAAGAATGATTATGGTCAACTGATAGCGCCTTATTACATTCACTTTGATGTTTTCCACATATTGAACAACACCCGTTCTGTTTATCAAATATTTTATTATATTGTTCTAATGTCATCCCATAGAGTAGTTGTAATGAACGCTTTCTATAATATTCTTTGTTATGCTGGCTTGTATTACGATAACGTTTTAGAATTGCGTTTTGTTGTTCAGGGTGTTTCTTACGCCATCTATAAATATATTTCTTAGCACGTTCATAATAACACTTCTTACATACTCCTATTCGTCCAACCTTATCATGTTTAAGTTTGTATTTCGGAAATTCTGTTTCCTCTTTTCTCTCATTACAATGTTTACAACATTTTACCATGTTAATAAATATATTAGATGTTATTTAAACACGCGGTAATTTCGTCATATTGAAATTTTGCCATTGGAAATTGAACCGCAGTTGCAGCCGAGCCGCCATACACATCTTCGCCAAATCCTATGTCACCATAATTAGCTTGTGGATAAAAAAAGAAATTTATGAATGAATTACAGAATTGATAGCCCATCGGTGCAAAATTTGTCAGATAGTTTATATCCATGTTTATGTAATAGCTTATGAAGCCATAACGGGTGTTTTGCCAAATCGGTTGCCAGTTGGCCCAAGCTTCAAGAATGACAGGTGTATCCGATTGCCAGACCAAAGAATTACCATGAGCAACCGCCCAAAAGACTTCAATATCTCCTGTATCTCTTGAACCACTTGGAATTGTAATTGTGTAAGGTCGGCCAGAACCGCCTGCACCTTCACTGCCGCCGGATTCGCCAGCTCCTTGACCTGAACCACCTGCCCCAATACTTGAATTGTCCGAATAGAACGGAGCAAACTGCCACGTTCCGTCATACTGTAATTTGTTCTGGCCTATTGCTACATTGATTTGTGGCCCACTTGAAGGAGTAATTGAAATACCGGAACTGTTTATTACCGGCAGTCTTGTAGCACGAATCTTGAAAATGACGTAACCCTGTTGTGGAACAGGTTTCAATCCAACGAAAGTTGGATAATTGCTGGGGAACGTATAGAACTGCGTGAATCCCGGCGGTATGTCTGCAATCACGTTTGAAAAGCATTCATGGGTCGTCGGGTTGAAACTTAATTCGCGTGGAACAACTCCCGTATCAATTTCAGTCAGTATATCAAAATAAACCGAATCTGTGTTGTTGTTTTGAATTGCATAATTGAAACCACCATTCCGAATTGTATCTAAATATCCGACCCCGCCATTATTTGGAATCCTAACCTGTTTGTTTGTTGTTTTGAAATTATAGGTGCTCGGGTCACTTGGATTTGGAAATCCGGTGTTACTGACATAAATAGACATGGTAAGATTAGACGGCAATGGCCCGCCGTCATATATCTTTACGCCTCCATTCAAAGACGAAGATTGTCTTAGATTTATTTTAACCGAAGTCACGTTGCCGGGAACTGATATGGAATAATAAGCTTGGGAACCACTTGAAAGAACTTGGCCCGTATAAAGACCTAAGTTTTGATTTGGATTGCCCCATGTTCCCCATGTTAAAGGCATCTGTGAACCCGTATTCATTACCAACCATTGTGCAGGCTGTGGTTGCATTGACTGACGTATCAGATTGTACCTTGGCAAGCCTGTATCATGTATGTAAGGAGTTGAACCACTGACAGAACTTGTGAATACCTGCGAACCTGAAATATAAAGTGTAAATTGAACTGTTCCCTCTTGTAACAAGGCTTGTTGCCTCATTGAACTTGCATAGATTGGACTATTGTTGTCATAAGAATAATCAGGTGGATTATCCACCATATTATATGATTGTGTTCCAATGGTAATAATCGGCTCATTAACTACATAAGGTATATTTTCTGAAACTGCAATTGGCGTTGAGTGAAACAAATCCCCGTAAACCTGACCAACATAATTAGGCAGGTCTTGGTCAATAAAAACGTTGTTACCACCAACCGGCAATGAGTTGGCAAGCCAACATCCTTTTACTGTCGGGTCACTTATTTGCCAAAAGGCTCCACCATAAACATTATTGACAATGAAATCAGAATTACCACTTGGCATATCCTGACTATTGATAAGCATACAAGTTGAAGTCGGGTGAATAGCTTCAATCGGTACGGATTGGGCATTGCTTGAATAAATTAATCTGTGCGTGGTAAACGGCCCACCAGCAAAAGAATAACCAGCCGGAGCACCACTTGCAGTAAATTGAAGTATCCCCGCTTCATTTGTTCCAACCGATTTGCTAATATGGGCAACCAAAGCATATTGTGTATGGTTGGTTGAAGCTACCGTTGTCCAAGTTATGCCGGTTGATGGTGTCGCAGACACCGTTCCAAATGAGCTTACCAACGGTGCAGGACCATTTGTTGGCCCATTCAATAACCACCATGCAACACCCGTCCAATTGCCTGCAACCGAAGCCGAATAATCCAGTTCCGCCATATTCGCCAATGTTCCCCAGCCAACGTCAACACGCCTGCCTTGACTTAGAGTAAGCCCGTCCAAGGCGTCATTAAGTGAATAAACAAACTTTACATTTTTGTAGCAGGTGAATGAATTACTACTACCAAGATAAGACATACCGCCAAGACTTCCATAAAGTTCCCCCTGTCCACTTAAATTCAACATTGGAAATATCGGGTAGTAGTAAAATACTGTGTAAACATCGGTGTCCAAATAGCCGGGTCCATTCTCAATTGGAAAAACATCCGGGTCATTCACACCAACGCACCACGGCCCGGATAAAATATTACTATCACTGTTGAAAAGGTAATCAGCACCAAGTCCGATATTGTGCATCAAGTTGTGGTAATCAGCCTTTATCCTGTTCAACGTGGTATTCCAAGACATAGGATTGTGTTGCGTGTACGGTTGCGGCCAAGACGCATCTGAATAGGCATTGTTTGAAACATCAATGTAAGCCTTTGCACCGTTGTTTACATAAGGGAAGATATACTTTTCAACAATGTAACCGTCTGCACCACCGGCTGGTGCATCCCAAGACCAATTTATCAAGAAAGTATCCGGTGTTGTATCGGAAGTAGCAACGCCTTTGGCCGGGGTCAGACAATAACAACGTTTGCCGCCAACAACTTTGTAAGGATAAACATTTACATAAAGCGTGTATGAATAGCTTAATGGATATGCACCGGAATTGTAACTTCCAGCATTATAAACAAATGAACCGATTACGTTAGATGCAGGTAACGTATTATTCGGATAAGTCGGGAATTCGTAAGCTGGTTGAGTCTGTTTTGTCGGATTGAAATAATCATAATCATATTCGTGCATTGACCACGAATTGGTCAGCACCGCGGCATTTACGATTGGCAACAATGTTGAATTGGCAAGTGAAGCCAAGTTGTCCATGTCGGCTTGTGTTATAGAGTTGCCAGAAATAACACTCATATACAATACCCCCGATATTTTGTTATCATTTTATTATTATTATAAGCAAGTACACGTTTGAATTCTACCAATGGTTCGCCGATTTCTTCAAAGTGTTGAATTATGTTTCGTTGACGTATTTTATCTCTTTTACTTTGCCCAAAACACTTATGATAATCTGTATCATATTCTATCCAAATGTGTTTGTCTGAATCATATCCATCTGCGTCATATCCAATATCAAAAAACCGTTTGGGTTTATATTTACTATTTGTCTCTTTGTTATATTTATCAAACCATTCAACTGCACCCTTATCTATACAACAGGGAATTCCATTTTTTTCAAGTCGCTTTAATACTCCAATTCTTATTTTCCTTTTAACATCTTCCGTTCTACATTTTCCATATAGATAACATTTATTACCCCTTAGTGATTTAGATATTCTTTCTTTGTGTGACTCTGAACATTTGTGGCCCAATGTATATTTATTACCAATTAATGATTCAGAAATGTTTCTTTTCCATTCCTTTGAAAACCTTTTACCAATGTTTGGTTTTACATTTCTCATATAGTTATAACCATGTTCCAAGTTGTCCCATAGGAAGTTGAATCCAGTATCCATTGCCCGTCCAAGGTGGCTGACCACTAAATGGAGTAAGTGATATTGCAACGTAAGTACCTGCATTGCTACCAAATGAAATGATTGATTGATTGAACTGGTTGTATGTTCTGGTAGGGTCATATTCACCAACAAAAGGAATGACTGCACCAGCACCGGCAGCCGCTTGTTGATTCGGTTTCTTTACAACGGTTAAACTTGTTCCGTATGAAGTTTGGGTAACAAGAATATCAGATGAAGATTTTAATGTATTACGTTTGCACCAATCCAGCAACTTGTTCCAAGCACGTCTGAAACTGGTGTCTGCGGGAGAAACAGAATGTGGTAGATAATTATCCATAATAAATAATTAAATTATTATAACCGTGTTCCATAAATATTTTGTGGCCAAAGTCCCGAAACAAAATCTTGGTCAACAGTTATTGTAAGTCCATTTGTGTCAAAAACAGGTGGTTGTTTTATCCAACCAAAAAGATAGGGAATACTGACGCCGTAATCCGTCAATGTCTGGTCCGTGCCTGTACTCATTATTGCCACAATATTTGATGGTATGCCAATTGCAGTAGTTAAAGTTGATACGGAATAAATACGACCAACATTGCTTGTATAACTTGTAAGATTGTAGTTACTCGGCATTGTTATTGACTTATGCAAAACGGGATTCCTTATCGGGATGGTTTTAAATCCCCGTGTGAACATTGACCAAACCACCGCACTTGCACTATTTGCAACATTGGTATTAAAACAACTTGCTGTTTCATTATACTTCGGTGGATTGGTAAAATCGTATTCAAGTGCCTGAATTGACGCGGTGGTTAGTTGACCAATCCACGCAATCTGGCTACTATTACAATGAAGGATTTCTTTGTCTGTTATATCATATTTTAAGTTCCATTTGACAGTAGCAAAACTTCCGCTTGCACCTTGGGTTATGGGTGTAACACCGTCACCACCCATTTCACAATTTAGGGTTGCGGTCATTTCCCACGGATTGCCCTCTTTAATATTTACATCCCAACCAGCACCGTAATAAATTGACGCACTTGCAAAAACTATTGATGACGATGGACTAGAAAATGTATGCGTGGTAGTAGGATACTTATTCTGTTTCCAATCATACACCCTTGGGCCATAGCCACCTGTTCCGATATAATCATTCATATAATTTTAATATTATTCATAGTCGCCAGAATCGCCATTATTGTTGCCTGTATCTTCTGTATTTGTTGCAACGGTCTTTAACAACTCTGTTTGTTTTTGAGCCTCTGATAATTGGTTTTTTGCTACATCCAAAGCACTTGTAACATTTCCTATATTCCTGAAAGATGCACCAAACATATTGCCCGATTGAGTAAGTGAATCTGAATATACTTTCATTCCCTTTGACCCCTTTTCTTTTACAGGGATAACGGCTGAATCGCCTTCTGGTTTATTGCTTTGTCTAGCTGCCGCACGTTGAGCCATTAATGAAGTTTTCTGTTTGTTAATATCCATAAACCCCTTGTCCATATCTTTAATAAAACCAGTACCCGAAGTTTCAAGAGCCTTGCCTATGTCACTATTTGCAAAATCGCTTACTGCACCTGACACAACTCCTTTTATTCCGCCTTTGTTATAATTATCAACTACTTTACTTGCTCCTTTGGCTGCGGCCACGATTGCGTCTTTGGTTCCTTTGATTGGATGTTTAACAAACTCAATAATGTCGCCTATCTTCTTCTTTACTATGTCAAACATATTTATCCATAATAGAAACAGGTTCTTTAGGTAAGCATTAACGATTAACAATCCTTCCTGAAATCCTTCCAATGCCTGACTAATCCACGGTGCAATGGTTGCCATCAACATATTACCCATTACCGCCATTTCATCCTTTGCTTGAATCATGTTGGCAATGTCCTTATCTTCCATGATTGCACCCCTGCCTTTAAGTTCAGCCACCTTTGCACCAAAGTTTTGTAATGAGTCACCAATTGCAATCAAGTCACCACTTGCACCTTTTAATCCCAAACTCTGCAAGGCTACTCCTTCCGTTCCGGTTGAACCGTGTGCCCCTGCACTGGCAAGTTTGGCTGCCATACCAATTTTGTTACTTGGTTTTGATAATTCACCTGTATCAATTCCCAAAACTTTGAATGCAGCCAGTGCTTTTGCATTTCCACCCAAGGCTTTTGACCTAGCCATTTCTATCTTTTTAAACGCAGTCTCTACTGTTTCAAGGCTTGACCCTGCTTCCCTTGCGACAATGCCCAAGGCTTGGGTTTCTTCGGTGGTTATTTTCATTCGCAAGGATGCCTTGTCTATCGTATCGGCATAATCCATTGTCTTTGATATAATGGAAGTAACAGCACCCACAGTAAATGCACCAGCTACCATTCCCTTCAATCCTTGAAGGTTACTTCTTACACCTTTTATAGCCGTATCAAACCCTGATTTGTCGGCTGTAAGAATCACACGAACGCGAGAGGACATATTAATTTAACTCTCCTTTCAATACATCAATCATTCCATCTTCACCCATTCCAGTTTCGTTAATACGGATAAATCCTTTAAGTGGTTTGCCAATTATTTTATAATAATTGATAATATTGTTTTGTCTTATTAAATCTTTTTTAATGCTATTTGGACGTAAATGAATTGGTGTATCAAATTCAAATACAATATGTCTAATAGGGTCATATCCATCTACAAAGTATCCTAGTGTGTCAACATATACGTTTGGATGAACTATGTTATATCCCATTTTATTAAGTTGATTAAAATATTCCGTTGCACCTTTATCAATACCCGGAGCATATCCTAATGATAATATTCTATTGGCTACACTAATCCTAATTTTGTTCTTTGTTTCTGCACTCTGTCTTTTACCCTTTAACCAACACGGTTTACCCATACACGATTTAGATATTTGTTTTCTTTGATGGTCTGTATGTTTGTGTCCCTTATGGGACAGAGACATTTTCTTTATAGAAATATCAGAGTGTTTTTTGCCCAACATAGGATGAAGATTATCATTCCACATATTTATTCCTTTATTCCAAGCAACTTGTAAACCTTTCTTGTCTTTATTCCAAGGTGTTTGACCCTTATGAGCATTAATTAGTTTCTTCCTATATTCAGGATTTTTCCATCTTAATGTTGCTGCTTTACTAAAGTTAGACATTTTTGCCTTTCAATTTTTCCATCAATTCACATTCCTCTTTTGATATAATATTCAGTGTTCCCTGCTTATGTGCATATAGGATGAAATCTGCAAGGGTTTCATTGTATGGTAAGTTTAGACATTCTTCCCGTGTGTAGTTGCATTCAGTCATCAAAATTGATTTAATTGAATGTTCCACCGCGATTGGATTAACGCTAATGTCCGCGCCCGAATTGTTACAAACTTCGTAGTAGTAAGGTGGCGTGGTTCCGTTCTTTATGTATTGAACAAACAACTGAATTTCAATTTGTAAACTGAATAATTCGGTTGCTTCAATTTCTTCCACCGTTTTATTTACATACTCAACAAGGTTTTTCTGTAATTCCCCACTTCTTGTTTCTTCCATGAATTCGTCATAGGTGGTTGAACATACCAACACAGCGAATACCAATTCAGCAATTAAATCTCTGTCAGTTAATGTTTCATCAATTTTATCACGCATGAACATAGAATCTTCTTTCTTCAAAATCATTGCATGACCCAAAGAAAAGGGATACAATCGCAATCCCATGACAGGGGTTGTTAATTGCAATACTTGTTTGGTATAATCCTTGTAAGTATTCATATTGAAAAACTTACAAGTTTAATTATGGTAATGTGGACGTAGCAGTTACGAACTGGGTAATTTCCATATCGGCCTTTGCAAAGTCGTCATTCTTCCAAACTATACTTGGCGTTCCCGTTACTGCCCAATTGCCCGCTGCATCGGCTGAATGGGGATTTGTGAACGTTGCAGTATCTAAAATATTTGGTAGTGATATTGCACTACCAGACGATTGAAGTATGACCGAAATGGTTGCTACTTTTTTTCTTTTACTTGCAGAGATACCAAGAAACTTGTTAGATGCGTCAGTTACTTCTTTGATTTCTGCTTCCCTTTGGATTTTGAAATCAACTACTGAACCACTTAAAGTTGTCGTGGAAATTCCTGCACAACTGAATATTACGTTATTTGAGCTTAATAAATCACTCATATTATTTTTCCTTTATTGTTATTTTTCAAAAAGAAGTCCTAGAACAAATCACTTCAAACTTTTGGCTGGCCATCCAACCATCCGCTATTGGTGTTACTTCTAGACCATCTTCCACCATCGAATGATATTTAATATCAACCGAATTAAATGACATTGTTGTTTCAATGTCATCTACTGTTAAAAACGGGTTGAATACTAAATCACTTACCGTTTCAAAATCTGTTGCAGTTGTTCCTTCACCGTATAAATCAGTTACACGGATTGCTCGCGTTGTCAATTCCAACTGTGCTTTACATATTCCAAGTTTGTTATATGGATACATTGGTGTTTCATCAAAACACCTGATTACAATATTTGGATACTTTACCCCCTGTGTATCTGCTTGGTCGAATTGACCGTAAATATGCCATGTTGAGCCAGTCCAATTACTTGCCAATGAACTTAAAATTACTTTCTTTGCTGCATCAATTATTTTGTTTTGGACTAACATATCTCTTTATAAATAGTAAATTGATTACGAACGATTGAACTTATTTAGTTATTACTGAACTTGGATAGGTATATTATTCCTGATTTCAAAACATCCATATTATCCTTAGCATAACCAAGCATTGGATTACAATGATGACACAATAATCCTCTAATTCTATTTGTTGTATGGCAATGGGCAAAAGATAACGACTGTTTTTCTTCAGATTGATGTTTGCCACAAATTGCACAACAACCGTTTTGCGAATTAAATATCTTATTGTAATCTTCTAATGTAATTCCATAATTATATTTCAAATTATGGTTACGGTCATAATCAGGATTATTCTTTCTGTATTCTCTAGCATTCCTATTATATCTTTCCCTATGGCACGCATATTTTTCTTTATGATATTTATTAAGTTCCTTTACTTTTTCAGGGTTATCCTTACGCCATTCTTTTGCCCGTTGTGAATATTCTTCTTTATGGGCCAAATAGTATGCTCTTTTATATTCTTTACTTTGCATTGTTATGACCTATTAAATTTATCGGCGGGAATTCCAAGTTTTTTTTCCAAGTACGCAACCATATCAGAGTTAATCTTGGTGACACCCGCGTCTGCTCCTTGTTGTTTTAGTTGTTCAACAAAACTTTTGTTGCCTGAACCCTCAACGTCATTCCAAAATGACCCTTCATAAGTGCTACCTGTTTTTCTTACTGGTTCTGCTCCGCCGTAAGTTGACCGTGTGACACCTGATATGGATGCGAATGCCTTACCAACTTTTCTTAACAATATTTTTATTCCCGGCAAATAACCGGCTTTCACAAATGCTATATGTGAAGTTCTTTTACCTTTTAATTTCTGCACTTCTGCTTCCAAGTCAAATATATCTTCACCACTTGCTTCTTTCTCTTTAATAACAATCATTTCGGCAACTGAACGATTCGGGTATTTTGATGACCTTTCATTCAGGGATGCGACTATGGTTGATTTGTTAGCCTTTGGTGTTTGTTTTAATGATTCACGGCAACCATCGTACAATTTAAAATTTATAGCGTCCTCTGTTGTCTTTGAAGTTTCGTTCAAATACAAATTGAGATTGCGTTGAAACGTCGCGTCATCTACATGGACACTTATCATAAATTATTATCCTACTCCGGGAGCCTCACAGACATAAATCCAATAAACATTATGAACTGGTTTTTTTATCTGTTTCACCAGCATAGAGTAGCCTTGATAAGTTATGTAATCATGCAACTCCGGGTAAATATTCGGGGTGAATTGGTTCAATCTGACATTCATCCTAAAATCTGTATTCTCATCAAAGACGGGAGTAGAGTTTTTAATTGCGTCGTTTAATGTATTCGGGATACAAGCAAACGTTTCAGTTTTCCAAAGAAAAGTTGGATTACCCAAAGTATTTTCCATTTGAATTATTCCGTTCAATATGAAATCTGTTAAAGCCATGATATTATATTTCTTAAAAGAAATGGAGTAAGCAGGTTTTATCCTACCTACTCCATTATTGTTTAGTAAATTATTTATTCTGTTAAGCCGTGACACTCCATCTTGCTGCACTGCCTGCTCTACCACGGGCAACACCTTCAATAAGATGAGCACGTCCACGAATAATACCGCCAACAGCATCTTCAAGCAAATCTACTGCGATTGTAAGTCCTGTTGGTTCATCTACAATCAAAGTACGATTGTATCCGTTTAACACAGGTGGAAGACGGAGTGCGATTGCAACTGCGTCTGGTGTTGCGAAATATACATAAGTATTGTCTGTAAGTTTTGGCACTCTACGAACAGTAGCGTCACCATACTGGAATGCGTCTCCGCCTTTGGAAACTATATCCCACATACCGTAACCACTTGATTTAGCATCGGCTTGCATTTGTGAATAATTTGCTGTTGGGCAAAACATGGAAATTTCCCCTTGTGAACCTGAGAAAATCAATACGTTTGAACCGGATTGAATTAGTCCGAATTTGACAGCGGAGCCACTGATTGCTCCAACTGTCCCACAATTAAGTGCAAGGGCAGCGTAAGCTTTCTTTTCTACTTCATCCAAAACAGAATTGACTGCGGATTCCATTCTACTAACAAGGAAATCTTGTGTATAAGTGCCGGATTCCAATGGTGATAAGAAAAATTCTTTATACAGCGGCTCTTCTAACGTAACATCAACTGACGAAACTGTTTCGGTTGCGGCAGTATAAAGGTTTGTTGAATTCCATTGTGAAGCACTTGTGGTTGATTGATAAGGGACGTTTACTACGTTTCCTTTACCTTGAATTGCAGCGGAAAAGTCCGAAGCAAATGTTGACAGACGTTGGCAGCGTTGACGGAGCGCAGGCATAAATTGGTCTGTGGTTATAACACCGTATGATGGTAATGTATTACCCATATATTATATCTTTCCTTTAAATTGTTTTTTGTTTAATTGTTTCTTTTCTTTCAAAATTTCTTTGTTGTTTTGAAGAAAATATACTGACATTTCGTTTGGACTAAGTTTAGCCAAAGCATCCAAGTGTGGAGTTTTAGCCGTGTTGTCCGGTTGAACGTCAATAATTACATTAGTTCCTTGTGAGGCAACCAATGCAATTGATTCTGCCACTACTGACTCTTTCGTGGCGGAAATTTGTTTTTGTGAATCTTCTTTTACCTTTACCAACTCTTTGTCTTTGTCGGCTAATTTGGTTTCGTATTCACTTTTGAGGGTGTCCAATTCTTTCTTATGGGCATCCTTCATTTGTTCGGCAGTCTGAGCCGACTCAATAAATTCTTTGTTTGTCTTTTCAAACTCTTGAAGTTTCAAAAGTTGTGTGTCCCTGTCGGCAGTCATATCAACCAATCCTTTTTTCAGGCGGTCAATCTCTGCGTTTGCTTTTACTAGATTTAAAAAAATCATACGATTGTTCTTTCTATAATTAGTTCTGACTTTCGGAAAGAAGCTGAATAAATTGCTCCAGACCGTTAATTGTTCCATCTGTCAAATTGGTTCCCAGTTCAATTGCTTCTCTACCGTAGAATGGTTGGCCCTGCATGAATTCATCCTTAACTGCACCACGATTGGTTATAACCATTGATTTGAATTCGTTGTTCATTGTGATTATATCATCAAGTATCTTGACTTTTTGTTCATTATTAAGAGCAATGAATTCGGAGCCGATTGTTTTTTCTGTTCCACCCTGAAACGTAGTTACGATTATTCCCATATCTGGCAAAGTGCTTTCGGTAACTCCGTTTGAACCACTTAAAGATAATGGACTAGCTCCTATAACCGTTACACATTCGCAGTAAGTTCCAATTGAGCCGATTAAGGATGAAGGAGAGGCGATTATATTGGTGCAATTACTGGCAATCTCATACGCCATTGAACACATATAACCCGAAGTGTAAGCATAAATTGGTTTGATGGTTGATAATTGTTTAATTAGTTCACAAGTTTCTGCTCCGTGCATTGTATAACCACCACCCGAATCAAAGTTAATTACTACTTTGTTTACAGATTCGTCACTAATAGCCAGTTGCAAATCTTCACAGAAATCTTGTAATGAAATCAGGTCATAATATTTTTCTTCTTCCTCTGAACATTTATTGATTGTGAAACCACAGAAATCTAAAATAGCAATGTCACCGGATTTAACGTAAGGAACATCTGCAACGGTGGCGGGAATAAGGTCATCCATAAAATCAGCCTTGATAGCAGATTCAATCTTTGTCTTAAACGCATTGTAATAATCCGGCGTTGCCAATATTGGCTTACCTTTATTGGCGTTATATTGTGCAATTAAATTAGTTGAGATATTCATAAATTAATTATTGGATAGTGTTGCAGTTCCGTCTTGGTTGTTATCTGGTATAATTGGTTCAGGTGGTTGTGTAGTAGTGATTATACTTATATCGCGTTTGCTTAACCATTCTCTTGCTTCTCTTTCTTCTGGTGTTACATTTTTATAGTCATTTGCAAGTTTCTTTGCTCTATCGAATAAATCTCTTGTCTCTTTGTCTCCTTGTTCACTGACAACTAACCAATCAGTTCCACGCTTCGCACATATTTCTTCTTTGGTGCTAATACCAAGTTTCAATGATTCAATTTGCGCTGCGTTGTCATACCCCGTGTCGCAAGTAATCAATGCCGGTTTTGAGAACGTCCAATGCATAAAAGTTTTGTTATCCGTCATTGGCACTAATCCCAGTTGCATTGCAGTTGCTAACCCATATTGAGTTATCGCTTTTGCTCTGCGTTCCAAAAGCCGTTGACGATATACAACCAATTTGCGGGCTTGGTCTTGAATGGTTCTTACACTTGTTCCATTCAAACGACTCGGAGTGATTAGTTCAATAAACCATCCTATTGAAGCAACTGCTTCACTTGAAATTCTAAAAAGAAATTGCTCAACATTCGGGCTGGGTCTGTCAAAATTAAATGGTTGAATATCTGAACCATCCAAGGACGAAATGAATTCAGTTGCACCTGCATTGACCGATTCAAAAAATACCTTGCTTTGGCTTTGACCGGGAACTGCAACCGATGTTGCTGGTTTGGCTGTCTCTACTCCAAATATTCTTTTGCCTTTGGGAGCAACACCCTTGCTATTCTTGTGAATAATACCTTTACGGGAAAAGTTCTTAACAGTTATTTTCAGTAAATCGTTTATGTCCCTAATATCCATCAATGTTGTAACCGCATTGGCAATCTTACTTACACCGTGGACGGCTCCATCCCACATTGCTTCAAAGCAATAATGACAATTAAACAAAGAAATATACTGGTCGTCATCCTTGGTTGGACCAAGAATACATAATGCAATCGGCATATTATCATTATTAAAAACAACACCGTCATAGATTTTGTATCCATTATAAGAGCCTTTAGCCGATACTATTGTTTCACCATCCCTGCTTCCTATAAGGTCTGTTGGTATAAGTTGGATTCGTGGCAGTCCTGATTTAGTATTTCTGTAAAGCATCAAAGAACCACCGCAAACGTCACAATCTTTACCCGTTAAAAAAAGTGTGTCTTGAAATGAATAATTCTGGCCCTGCCAATTAACATTTGGGTAATAATCATTTATCAACCAATTTTCTGCCGCAATTACCCATTGTTTGTCTATATCTTCTTTTCCTTTTCTTATATCACCGGCAAAGTTTGGTTGCCACGCGTCACCTACGCACACTTGGTTCTTATTAACTATTGCGGCGGATACAATCGGCATTTTTGCAAACAAGTCCCTGCCTAATCTTATCTGTTCCCGTCTTTCGTAAGGTAGAATTATTTTTTCAGGAGTAGGATTGATACTATACCAAGTCGGCATGTACCGGGTGTAATCTGTCGAAGGAGTCGCAAGCAATGATTGTTTAACATTTGGTTTACTTACCAAACTTTTTCTTTTATTTTTTGAACCAAGTCTGCGACCCATATTGTTTATATTCCTATTAAATTGTCATTGAGAAGTCCGGCGTTAATTCTGTAATTAAATTACCGTTGTATTCATCCCAGTAGAAATCAATCGCATCCACCAGTTCTTTTGTAGGGGCAGCAATTACACCTTTGATGGTTGTTCCTTCACTTGCAAACTCTGTCAGTTGAACACCGGCCAGCATATCGGCTTGCACCTTTTCTTGTAGTTGTTTTACAAAATCTGGTTTGTAGTAGAGTGGATTGATATACATATATTCTTTCCTTTATAATTAGTTGATAGTTTCGGTATTCGTTATATTTTCTTCTTCCTCTTTCACTTCACCAGCATCCAAACACCCATATAAATCCATACCCACCAAAATTTCTTTTTCACAATCCCAAAAGTGTGCAGGTGTATTCGGTTTATCCACATACTCAAAATCTGCGGTATTACCTTTTAACTTCCTTTGCAGGACAACTGCATTAAGATGGTCTGTATATTCTTGGGTAACATCTACTGCTTCCCATTTCTTGCCTTTACCATCCCTTAAAGTTTCAAGTATTTGTGAGTAACGAAATGAACTGAATGTAACGTGAGTTAATATCTTTCCTTCATCTTCTTCTCCATCGGCCAAAGCAACGGGATATTCCTTCGGTTCTGCATATCTATACCATTTATTATCGTCGTGTCTGAAACCCTTTGCGCCTGAACCTTTCAATGAGATATAACTTGTCCAAATTGTTTCACCGTCAATCTCCGCCCATCTTCCGTGTTTGACACACTCTGCATAAATCGTTTCCGTCTTGGTTCCGTTGCCTGAATCCACCAAGACAAACCTATAATCAATCTTGTGTCTGTCTCTGATTGCATCCAACTCATTCAAAGTGTTACAAGTTCCTTGTGCAATCAATCTGCTTTCACCCATTCTATTACACGCACGAACAACGTAATAAAAAAACGGTTCAGTTGCTTGGCAATCCACTCCCATAAATCTAAATGCTTCGGTTTCACCGAATGGTTTTGATATGTCATAACTACTCAATTTAATTTCGGTTCTTTGTCTCTTTACAAATCCATCCCAGAAATCAGCCAAGTCCGATTTGATGAAATCTTCCAAGTCATCCGTGTCACCAAAATAATCTTTCTTCTGGGTTGCTCCCAAAAATCGTGTAGTCAATTCTGCAAACGGTATTTTTACATTACAAAGATTTGTAAACCGAAAACTTTTAACAGTAGAATTATCACCACAAACTTTAATCCACTCTCCGTTATGCAATATATGTTCCCTGTTTTGTGGATTATCCGTTACTTGATATTTACACTCTTTACATTCCAATACTGATTGTTTGCTACACTCTTTCATTAGCCATCTGTTATTAGCATCCTTGGTTGAATTATTATTTGGCCAAACAATTCCATATCTTGAACCATCGGTCCTTTTACCTTGAAACTCAAAGCGTTGAAGTTTGTTGCATTTCGGGCAAGTCCATCCATACTCATATACTTCGCCTGAATAAAATTGCTCATACCAAGGACTGTCTTTTATTCCACCTTGGGAAAAGAACATACACTTACTAACACCCTTGTAATCATCCATTCTGCGTTTAGCATTTTTTATGATGGATGAACCTTTTACTTTTTCCACTTCATCCCAAAATATCCGGCCATAACCCAAACTATTAAATGTGTTTTCTTTTGGAGAAGTTACAATGACAGTGGAATGCAGAAACTTAAACCTGCCTTCGGTGACAGCATACTTGCTATTTGTATCAATTAAATCTGCAACAGGTTTGCAACTCTTTAGCAGGGGAATCATTCGCAAGTCAGTAACTTGACCGGCCTTTTCTTCCGTTACTTGCAACCAAAGAATATCAATCGCAGCCGAAATTAAATCGTGCAGGAAACATATTTCAGCAATTAAAGTTTTACCACTTCTTGGCGGAGCCAAGATATTAACTTCACGGACAAACGGGTCTTGGTAAGCATCAAATATTTTCTTGAAATGTGGACTGATTGAAACGTCAAACGGGCCTTTGATGGTGTAACCTGAATACAGGGATACGTTATCTTTTGCCCATTCATATATGAGGCGGGCGTCACTTGGCTTGTATGCATTCCTGAATACGTCAATCAAGTCATTCTTAAAAGAATTATCTAAACTGGTTGTTACTTCATTCAATTATTTCTTAACTCCTTATTGTCGTGGTATTGAGCAATCATCTTACAAGCCAGAATAAATTGATTATAGGTAAGTTGTTGTTTCATAATATTTATAAACCCACAACAGAATACAATGTTTTCTTTGGTGTAACCCTTAGAATTATCCAATCTATCAAGTGAAATCGTAGTATATTTATTACACTCCAAAGTTAAGGCTAATCCTGTATAATGACATACCAAAGGCATTGATTGTAAATCTTTCAATTTTAATTCAAACGTATGTCCACGTATTTTGGCGTTTCCCTTCCAATGAATAAATCTACCATTTAACGTTTCCGCATATTTTTTATACATTTTTCGTCCTCTATTAGAATTATAATATTTATTCCTATATTTTTTTAATTGTTCCCTGTGAGATTGTCTATATTTGTCATAATATTCTTTATAGTATCTATAATGTGCTTTAGTATTCATATACTTATTTACTTACATTCCACTTCTCTTTTTCCAACGCATCCAAAAATAAATTACATATCTCGTCATTACTCTTTGATAATATTACACCCATTTCAGTCAGCGATTTTCCCAAAAGACGATGAGGCAATTCCTGTTCCTTTGAACGAACCATAATATTCCTTGAACCTTCAATACGTTTTAAGAAACTGATTACCTTATTTTTGTCTAATGTCTGTTCCTGTCTATCCCTCAAATCCATTTCGGCGATTAGTGCCTGTGCCCGTTCCTTTCGTTCTTTCCATTCACTCTTTGTTTTACTTTTGGGTGCATCGGGATTGGTTTCAAGGTATTCGTCTATCTTGTCTTTATTTTTGTTATACCAATCAAAAAATTTATTACCGTCGCGTGTTAAGTAATAACGACCAGTTGCCGGAAACAATGGGCAGTTGAGTTGTTTACATGCGTTGATTTCTTCTATTGGTAAGTTTACCAAACGGGCGAATGCAGAAGCACTACTACAATCGTTTAAGACAAGTTTTTTTTTATAGGCCATAGACGGATGGTTCCTTTGATTCAAGTTGCGTCAGGCGCAATCGTGGCGTTAATGCTGACTGGTTTAGGGAGAGTTGGTCTATATTCATTGAGCATTGTGCGCTTATTGACTGCGCTCGTAACC